>FLNV01000229.1_pt1 | contig 25929 bp, 19 predicted proteins | sample 1140351 | NCBI WGS metagenome assembly FLNV01 (sample SAMEA3878207, study PRJEB12797) | bioreactor metagenome | biome: Moose rumen | place: Sweden | collected 2011-10
AATTCTATCCGTTTTTTCTTTGTTTTGAACTGGAAAATGATTAACTTTGCACATGTGAGGAGTTATTTTGGTTTGGCAATACAAAGATAACACTTTTTCCTCTGATTAGCAAATAATTAGAGGAAAAAATCCTCACTTTTCATAATTAGTATGAAATATTCAGGCTAAGAAAATTATGGTATAAAACAGAAAGTATGAAAAAGAATAATAAAATATCGATTCTTACGTTTATATTATTAAACGAAACTTAATTGACACAATCTAAAGAAAAGGAAACTCAACAACCAAAAGTTTTAAGATGAAACGAACAATTTTGATGGCGCTGATGCTGCTACAGTTTTGCTGCATCGCGTCGGCACAGAGTGCAGAACAGCTATACCAAGAAGGTAAGACACTCTACGATGCCAAAAAATACAGCGAGGCGCTACCGAAGCTGAAAGCAGCCGCCGACAAAGGACATAAAAAGGCACAGTACCGTATGGGCCGTGCTTTCGACAAGGGCAACGGCGTGGCGGAGGACAACACACGTGCGTTCCAGTGGTACCTAAAGGCTGCCAACCAGGGGCATGCGAAATCGCAGTACCAGGTGGGCCGTTGCTACAAGAAAGGCAAGGGCGTAGGCGAAGACGAGCAGAAAGCCTTTTCCTGGTATATGAAAGCCGCAAACCAGGACAACGCGGACGCCGAGGTGGCACTGGCCAAGTTGTATCTGAAGTGTGGCGACAAGAACAAGGCGAAGACATGGTGTCTTCGTGGCATCCGTCATGAAAAGGACGGAAAGCGCATGCTTCAGGAGCTACGCGATGAAGCCGCCGCAGGCGAGCAGAAAGCCAAGCAGCTCTTGGTGTTGATCGGGAAATGATGCATCTGCAGTGTTGATCACTGCCATGCCGTACTTGCTTCAGCCAACGCCTCGCTACAGAATGAGCGCAACGGCAGCAAGCAGTCCGAACAAGAAGATATTACGTGCTGTGGAACCCAGCACTCGGTTTAAGTCCCTACCTGTCAGTGTCCGCATTGACAGGTAGGTTTTTATATGCAAAGCGAGATAGGGCAAAATCAGGAGTCCGGTCCATCCAGCTACTGGAGCCGCGATGAGTGCGGCGGCAAGTCCGCATAAGAGATAGAGCAGCAGTCCGGCTCTACGCCCCAGCTTGACGATGAGTGTCCGTTTCCCGCTGATTCGGTCCTGGTCGATGTCGCGGTAGTTGTTGACGATGAGCAGGCAGTCGGTTGCCAGCCCCATGGCCAGCCCGAGCATGATGAGCTTGAAGTCGATATGCTTTGTCATGACAAAACACGTGAAGACGACGGGCACAATTCCGAAGAAAACGAGAACGAGCAAGTCGCCCAATCCGAGATAAGAGAGATGCGTGGTGTAGAGCCAGCAGAAGAGAATGCATGCCAGCCCCACAATGAGCATCTGCCATCCCCCGTAGAAGACGAGTGGCAGTCCCATGAGGAAAGCCAGAATGGCCACGATGACTATCGCCCGCTTCATCGTCTGAGGGGTAATCCATCCCTGGGCGCAAGCTCGCGGAGGTCCAAGCCTGTCGTCGCGGTCTGTGCCCTTGACGAAGTCGAAATAGTCGTTGACGAGGTTGGCCTCTATCTGCATGACGAGTGCAAAGACGAGTGCAAGCAGGAAAGGAATCCACGGACAGCTTTCTACGTCGGTCTGACGGCATCCGATGAGATTGACGGCATAAGCTCCACCTAAAATCACCGGAGCAGCCGCACCGGTCAGTGTTTTCGGACGTGAAGCAAGAATCCAAGCTTTTGCAGACATAGATTTAGTTGAGAGTTGAGAGTGAAGTATGTTGTAAATTGAGAGTTGAGAGTGAAGTATGTTAGAAGGGGTGAGAGTTGAGGGTTTAAAAATGGAAAATTGGTTGCAAAGTTAGTAAAAAATGGTTTAAAAATAATTTTGGACGTTGAAAAACACTAAAATTACTTAATAAATTGGCAAAATGGCAAAAAAAATGCTATATTTGCAAATCAGTGCGACAGAGACGAATAAAAACATACTATTTAGCGTTCTATTTCGTTTCTATAAGAAAAAGAGGTATTCACTCAGAACAAACATATCATGAAAGAAATTAAAATTACAGAAAAAGCCCACCAAGAGATCAAGAAACTGTTCTCTTCGAGCCGTCAGAAAGTGAACACTTTGAAGAGCGACCCCGAGCTGACCGCGATATTCGACAATTTCGCATTCGACGAGACTTTGGAGGCCGCAGAAGGCCTGGTGGAGGAAAAGACCCGCGTGATGTGCATTCTGGCCTCATGCATGGGTTGCAACGCTTTGCTTGAGTTCCGTATGTATGTGGGTGCGGCCCTGAATGTAGGTGTGAAGCCCCGCGAAATCCGTGAGATTGTCTATCAGGCAGTTCCGTTCCTGGGATTCTCAAGGGTATTGTGCTTTCTTCAGGCCATGAACGAGGTCTTCGACGACAATGACATTCGGCTGCCACTCGACGACCAGGCAACTACTACCGACGAGGACTGCCACGCGGAGGGAGCGAAGATGATTGACGCACTTTGGGGAGAAGGTAATGCGGAGAACATGCTCGAAACGTCACCGAAGGGACAGGAGCATATCGTCAAATACATGACCGAATACTGCTTCGGAAGATTCTACACTCGGAAGGGTATTGACCTGCAGCACCGAGAGCTCATCACATTCTGTATGCTGGCAGGACTCGGGGGATGCGACGACAGACTCAGAACTCACGCCATCGGATGCAAAAACACCAAAATTTCAAAGGCCGAGATGGTGGCCGCTGTCACGGCTATGCTTCCTTGGATCGGTTTCCCGAGATCGCTCACTGCACTCAATGTCATCAACGACGCATACAACGAAAGGCTCATGTAAGCCTACCATTGGCTCGTAACTTCCATAACACGAAATCCCACAGAAAATGGATTTTAGCGTAAAGAAAAAAATAAGAAAAAACATCAGAACAACACTTAAGAATGTGTTGCCATATGGTATGGCGGTAAAGGCGTTCCCGGACAAACCAATACACATCGGGACGCCGCCGGAACTGTTCAACGCACAGGGCGAACGAATGCTTTTTGCGTATTTGCAGGACGTACATGGTGCACATAGCCCTTATACATTCTCTGCCGGACGTTTTCCAAGACGTATCTTGTGGGACAGGAACAACTACATGCTTCACACGCAGTTCTACAACCATGCGGAAATATTTCACCGGAGGAAAAGACTTGAGGGGCAGAAACAATTTGGAATGCTCACCGAGTCACAGAATGTCGTACCTTTCGACTATGAGAGACTGCTCAAACACCCGGAAGTGGTGAAGGAACTCGATGCACTCTTCACCTATGATGAAAGGCTGCTCGACAAGTACGAAAACGCATGCTTCTCTCTTGCTGGTGGACCTTGGTTCGGAACAACCCTACAGGGAGGGGTGATGGACCCGGAGGCATATAAGAAGAAAACGAAGCTGCTGTCTATCGTGTCATCAACTAAAATCATCAGGCCTTTGGCGAAACTACGGTATGACACAGCCATCGAAATCCACAAACGTAATTTGGGAGATGTCATGGGCAAGTGTGTGGGAAAATGGGTGAGCATGAGCGACGTCTATACTGAGCATATGTACAGCATCGCCATTGAGAACACACATAACAAATATTACTTTACGGAAAAATTGCTCAATAACTTTGCGGCTATGTCGGTGCCTGTTTACTATGGAGCTACAGAAATCGCGAAGTTTTTCAACCCCGACGGAATCATCACAATCAAGCAACCGACGGTGGAATGCGTGATTGAGACGATAAAACAATGTTCACGTGAAGACTACGAAAGCCGGAAAGAGGCGATCATCGACAACTACAACCGCGTGCAGAATTTCCTCTGCATCGAGGATTACCTCACGGCCAACTATATGGACAAATTCGTCTTTTGAGGACAATTGGTCACGCCCTACTCGAGATTGTCGATAAAACACATCGAAGACTCGACTCCAAGTGTTAAACACTAAAGAAAATAAATCAAAAACAAAAAACTATTCAAAATAATAAAAATATTAAACTAAATGAAAGCATTTGTATTCCCTGGCCAGGGCGCACAATTCTCTGGCATGGGCAAAGATTTGTACGACAGTAACCCTATCGCAAAAGAACTGTTTGACAAGGCCGACCAGATTCTCGGCTTTGAAATCACTAAAATCATGTTTGAGGGAACTGACGAGGAACTGCGTCAGACGAAAGTGACACAACCTGCTGTGTTCCTACATTCTGTTATTTCTGCTCTCTGCATGGGAGACGATTTCCAGCCGGAAATGACAGCAGGACACTCTCTCGGAGAGTTCTCTGCACTCGTGGCAGCTGGAGCACTGTCCTTCGAGGACGGACTCAAACTCGTCAGCAAGCGAGCACAGGCCATGCAGAAAGCATGCGAGGCCGCTCCATCAACTATGGCTGCTATCATAGCACTTCCCGACGAGAAAATCGAGGAGGTGTGCGCCGAGGTCAGCAAACCGGGTAACATCGTCGTGCCGGCTAACTACAACTGCCCGGGACAGGTGGTCATCTCTGGTAACATCGAGGCTATCAACGAGGCATGCGAGAAGCTCAAGGCTGCAGGGGCTAAGCGAGCACTGCCGCTCAAGGTGGGAGGTGCATTCCATTCTCCACTCATGCAACCGGCTAAGGACGAACTGCAGGCGGCTATCGAGGCCACTACATTCGCAACTCCCAAATGCCCCGTTTACCAGAACGTCGACGGAAAGGCTCACACCAATCCCGAGGAAATCAAGCAAAACCTCATTGCACAGCTCACAGCACCGGTTAGATGGACGCTCGAGGTACAGACTATGATTGCTGACGGAGCTACTGACTTCACGGAGTGCGGACCAGGTAAAGTGCTGCAGGGACTGGTGGCTAAAATAGCCAAAGGAAACGAGAATGTGACTGCTCACGGCATCGAATAATCAAATAAAATGACTTCCATCGGAAAGGGAGCCAAGATATGCCAAAAACACAGACTTATATACGCAACATTGCGGGCATGGCTGTAAGCTGTGCCGCAGTGTTGCTTTTATTATGCGCTGTACCAGCAATAGCACAAACGAAAACCAATAGAGAAGAAATGAAAGAAAAACCTGTAATTTACCAAGTGTTCACCCGACTGTTCGGAGCTAACGCGAAAAGCCCTGTCACGTGGGGGGACCAGAATACTAACGGATGCGGAAAGATGGGGGATTTCACCCTCAAGGCACTGGAGCAGATTAAAGCATTAGGAGCAACACATATCTGGTACACGGGCGTGATTGCACATGCCACACAGACAGACTACTCTCAATACGGAATTCCAAAAGACCATCATGCGGTCGTGAAAGGAAAGGCAGGAAGCCCATACGCCATCAAGGACTACTACGACGTGGACCCGGACATCGCTACGGACGTGGAAAAACGTATGAGTGAATTTGAAAACCTCGTCAAGAGGACTCACAAGGCGGGACTGAAGATGATCATCGATTTCGTGCCCAACCATGTGGCTCGACAGTACCACTCTCTTGCCAAGCCGGAAGGAGTCAGGGACCTCGGAGAGGATGACGACAATACCTTGAACTTCTCACCGAACAACAACTTCTACTACCTCAGCGGCCAGCAGTTCGCACCGGCTTTCAGCCTCAAAGACGAGGCGGGTAACGAATACGTGGAAAAACCGGCTAAAGCTACCGGTAACGACAAGTTCACATGCAGCCCGGACACCAACGACTGGTACGAGACAGTCAAGCTCAACTACGGAGTGGACTATGTGGGAGGGCACACCAAGCATTTCCAACCTGTGCCCGACACTTGGAACAAGATGACTGACATTCTGCAGTTCTGGGCTGCTAAGGGGGTCGACGGATTCAGATGCGACATGGCGGAGATGGTGCCATGCGAGTTCTGGAATTGGGCTATCCCTCAGGTGAAGCAACAACACCCGGACATCACATTCATCGCTGAGGTATATAACCCCGCAGAATACAGGAACTACATACATAACGGGCACTTCGACTACCTCTATGACAAAGTGGGACTCTACGACACACTACGAATTGTAACCAACGGAGCATCAGCTTCTTCTGTCACTTACTGCTGGCAAGCGGTCGACGACATTCAGGACCACATGCTCAATTTCCTCGAGAACCACGACGAACAAAGAATTGCATCGCCATACTTCTGCAACAACGCTAAACAGGGAAGACCGGCAATGCTCGTGAGCGCGCTCATGCATGCGAACCCGGTCATGATTTATTTCGGACAGGAACTGGGAGAGAAAGGGATGGAATGCGAGGGATTCAGCGGTGAGGATGGAAGGACTACCATTTTCGACTACTGGACCGTACAGACCATTCGCAGATGGCGTAACAACGGGAAATTCGACGGAAAATTACTGACAGAAGAGGAGAAGCAGCTAAGACTGTTCTACCAGACGGTGCTCAACCTCTGCAACAAGGAGGCGGCAATCAGAGAGGGCAAATTCTACGATATCATGTACGCCAACTACGAGAACCAGCAGATGGACACGAACCGCCAGTACGCTTTCCTCAGACAGGCGGGAAAGAGCCTCATTCTCGTCATCGCTAACTTCGACCATAACCCCGTACACACGAAGGTGAAAATACCGGCCGACGCGTTCAAACACCTCGGTATTCCGGATGACAAGGGTACCGTCAAGGTTAAGGACCTGCTCACAGGAAAAACGGAGGAACAAACGCTCAGCCCTGATGCCTTCATCGAAACAGACTTGGAAGGCAGCTTCGGAAAAGTACTGAAATTCAAACTTTAGTCCCCAACCAGGCAATAACAATCATAAAAAATCGGACAGGCTTTCACCTGTCCGATTTTTCTATATGGTAAGTTTGTCTTTTATCCAAATTTCAGATTAAAAAAGCCTGAATTAAAATTTCTTTTAATTTTCAGCCAATTTTCTTTCTTGAATCTTACCCTAGATGAGATGCATTCCAAGTGCTGAGCACTCCTTGCGCATCTCGTCGGGCCAGATGCTGGCCTGAATCTCACCGATATGGGCCTTATGAAGCAACACGAGGCAAAGACGGCTCTGACCGATACCGCCACCGATCGAGAGTGGAAGCTTGTCGTTCAATAGCTGCTGGTGGAAGTAGAGATTCACACGGTCCATCTTACCGGTCAACTCCAGCTGACGAAGCAATGTCTCCTTATCCACGCGGATACCCATCGAAGATAGTTCGATGCTGCGGTTGAGGATTGGATACCAGATGAAGATATCACCGTTAAGGCCCTTATAACCATCTGAGTTGGGAGTGGTCCAGTCGTCATAGTCTGGAGCACGGAGATCATGTGGCTGACCATTAGACAACACACCGCCGATTCCCATGATGAAGACCGCACCATAGACCTTGCAAACGGCATCCTCACGCTCTTTCGGACTCAGGTCCGGGTACATCTTTACCAGCTCCTCGCTGTGGAAGAAATGAATTTCCTCTGGAAGGAATGGCTGGATCTGAGGATACGTCTCGCATACCAGATACTCGGTTCGGCGGATTGCGGAATAGATGGACTTCACGATTTTCTTCAGGAAGTCTATGTTACGGTCCTCCTTACGGATGGTACGGCACCAGTCCCACTGGTCAACATATAATGAGTGGATATTGTCAAGCTCCTCGTCCCCACGGATCGCATTCATGTCTGTATAAAGACCGTAACCAGGCTGTATCTGATACTCTGCAAGCATCAGACGCTTCCACTTTGCCAACGAATGAACGACCTCCGCTACCTGCTCGCCCATGTCCTTGATCGGAAAATGAACTGGACGCTCAACACCGTTCAGGTCATCATTGATTCCAAGACCACGCAACACGAACAACGGGGCGGTCACACGACGTAACCTCAATTCGGTCGACAGATTCGACTGAAAGAAATCCTTGATTAACTTTATACCCTGTTCGGTCTGCGCCGGATTGAGCAAAGGCTTGTAGTTCTCCGGCTTGATTATCTTACCCATTTTATGCTTTTTCTTTGTTTTTTTGCGTGCAAACGACTTTTAATTCGTAAAAATTCCTAAATTTCGTGCAAAGTTACAAAATTTATCAAATATCTACAAATATTTGCCAATTTATTTTCAAAAAGAAAGCAAAATCGGGTTTTTACTTTACAGTTGTCAAACCATACAGACGTTTTTAAGCACTGACTTAATCTATTCTAACCACCTGCCATGGAGACAAAACAATGCCTTGACATCAGACTGCACCGATGATTTCCTGGATAGACTTGTAATTATGACGGTCGAGCCAATCACTGATTCCCTGAGCAACCTTCACGCTCACGGATGGGTCGATAAAGTTGGCAGTGCCTATCTCTATCGCCGAAGCACCGGCCATCAGAAACTCGATGGCATCCTCGGTCGTCATAATCCCGCCAAGACCAATTACCGGGATACGAACAGCTTTCGCTACCTGCCACACCATCCTCACCGCTACGGGCTTGACAGCAGGGCCACTCAGCCCCCCGGTGTTAATCGACAGCTTCGGACAACGACGCTCTATATCGATGGCCATGCCCATGAGGGTGTTGATCAACGAGACGGCATCTGCGCCGGCATCCTCTACGGCTAAAGCGATCTCTGATATGTCGGTCACATTTGGAGAGAGCTTCACGATCAAGGTCTTGTCATAAACCTTACGAACGGCCTCAACAACGGCGCGGGCTCCTTTAGAGGTCACACCGAAGGCCATGCCGCCCTGCTTCACATTCGGACAGGAGATATTCAGCTCTATCGCCGGGATACGGTCCAAGTCGTTGATTCGGGAAGCACACTCGGAATAGTCCTCGATGCTCGAACCGGAAACATTCACTATCATGTTCGTGTCTATGTCCTTAATCGCAGGATAGATGTGCTTGCAGAAATAGTCGACGCCCTTGTTCTGCAAGCCTACGCAGTTGAGCATACCGCTCGACGTCTCGGCCATGCGGGGATAGTCGTTGCCCTCACGGGGACGAAGCGTAGTCCCTTTCACGATGATGCCGCCGATGTCAGACAAATTGACAAGGTCGGCAAATTCCAAGCCGTAGCCGAAGGTGCCGGATGCGGTCATCACCGGGTTCTTCAGTTTCAGCCGGCCTATAGTTGTTGTGATTTGTGCCATTATCGTTTGTTCTGTGTTTTATGTTTTGTTGTTTAGAATCTTGTCCGACCCGTCAGACTTGTCAGACCTGTCAGACCTGTCAGACTCGTCAGACCCGTCTGACCTGTCCGACCCTCCCGCCATAAGAAAGTCAGCCAAGGTCCCATGTGAGTTGGCTGATATTGAAGACAGGACCCTCTGTGCAAACGCAAACGTTGCCGCGGACAGTCTTCTCTACGCAGCAGAGGCAAGCACCTAGGCCACAAGCCATCAGGTTCTCTAGCGACACCTCACATGGCAAATTGACCGCATTGGAGTACTTGGCTACTGCAACCATCATGGGCTTGGGACCACACACGGCGACTCTTGAGCAGCGGAGCGAGTTCAACAGGGTGTGCTGTGTCACGAAACCCTTCTCACCATAACTGCCGTCCTCGGTGGTCGTATAAACCGGACCATACTGTTCGAACAGATCAAGCTCCAACAAGTCTGAACGGGTGCGCGCTCCTAGCAGGAATATCGGCTCACCGCCATTCGACTTGATATACTTGCCATACTCCAGCAAGGGGGCTACCCCTACTCCCCCACCGACAAGCAGAATCCTATCTCCAGACTCAACTTCACGACTGAAACCGTTGCCAAGCGGGAAAAGCAGATCGAGGGTGTCACCGGGAATCAAAGTGGAAAGCTTACGAGTACCCTCACCTTTCAGCTGGACAAGCAGCCACAGCTCATTATTGGCCTCATCCAGGAAATTTATCGAAATAGGACGACGAAGAAACGTGGAAGGACTTCCCGACACCTTCACCTGAACAAACTGCCCAGGATAAACTGGAGGAAGAGGTTCCACATCCGTGAGTTTTATCAGCACATGAGTCGGATTGAGCCAATCGACCGATTTTACTGTCAATGTCTTGTTATATTTCATAAAATAAGGTGTGAATCGTCAGGAAATACACCTGAACCAACTTTTTTTTGCAAATTTAATAAAAGTTTTCACGAAAAATGGTGTGATTACAAAAAAAATGACTAAATTTGCACTCGATTTGCGAAAATCATCGCAACACCAAGCCGAATTAGCTCAGTTGGTAGAGCAACGCATTCGTAATGCGTAGGTCGCGGGTTCGAGTCCCGCATGCGGCTCAACTGCGGTCCGAAGAATACCCTGAAAAGGAACTTTCTGAAAGAAAAAGCAAACTTTTTCTCTTACATTAGCAACTTTTTTCGGATTTCTCTTGCATAGTTGAAAAAATAGATTTAACTTTGCAACCGCTTTGGGACAACAACAAGGTCTAAAACTTTGAAACATTGTCCTACTATCAGCCTAAAGTCTGGAAGGATGGGTGAGTGGCTGAAACCAGCAGTTTGCTAAACTGCCGTACGTGTAAGCGTACCGGGGGTTCGAATCCCCCTTCTTCCACACAACAATATCCCAGTCACTTGAAGGAAGCCGTAAAAAGGCTTCCTTCTTTTTTTCATTCCATTTCTTTTTTTGAGTTCCGGCTCATCACTCCGATTTGTTCTAGCGGTTTCCGACCGCCGGAACAACCACGCCCCCCTTATACGTACCGAAGCCCATCTAGAACATCTAGCCCATCTAGAACATCTAAAAGTATCCCCCCAGCCTCAAGTGTGGCAGAACCTCAATCAGCCCCACCAACGCTACCAGTGTCGAGTGTCTATTACTTATCATCCCGCCTATTCGGTCCAAATTTAAAATTTAAACTTTCAACTAAATCAAGGGATTCTCGTCCGTAAAACACGCTTTATAACCATCGTCCCATTCCACTCCCTCTTCTACTCCATTTTCTACCCCCCTCATTTAAAAACTTATCTCCGTCTACCTTTCACGAAAAAGGAAGACGGAGAATGATTGTCGATTACGGCCGAGGAAGGTAAGCCTGGCTCATGTACACATCCTTCACAAGGGTGGTGCAGCGTTTGTTCAATTCCTTGTTGAGCGATTTCTGCTCGCATTTGTCAAGCGCAGAGTAGGCGGCACCGTGCTCCTTGAGAAAGTCCTCCAGAACGTCCTTGCTGAAAGAACCCATCACCTTACCGAAATCCTTCGGAAAATGAACCTCACCGATGTGGCTCACAACGTTGTTCAGACGGTTCTCAGTCACGTAAGCCTCTGCCTCAGCAAGCAGGCTCACCAAGGCATCGCTGTAAGGCACTGGCTCTGTGAAGACCTTGTTGCGCTGCTTCACGCTCTTCTTCTCTGAGAAACGCTGGTTCTTGTTCTTGATCAGAACACGGCTGCCTCCCTTCAGGTTCATAGGTACAACGGGACGAATCACCACCCCCTCGCAGATGTTGTCTGCTACGGGCGGAAGACCAAGCCATGCAGGTATCTTGCTCTCGAAGGCGTTAGGGTAATTCAGACACTCCTCCAGGCTCCCACGGAAAAGACTGCGGGCATAGAAGAAACCGCCCTCCTCGAAGAGCGCATTAGCTTCATCAACCGGAAGATACCGGGCGTTCTCACCCTCGAAAACGAACAGGTCGAAAGCGTAGAACTCGTGGTTCGGAGCGTAGTATACTCCTTTCTGAATCATTCCTGCCTGACGCCCTTTCTTCTCCGACTCAAGCGGGTAATGACCGCCGAACATCTCGCCGAACACGGTCAGCTGACGAAGGTCGGGATGACGTTGCTTCACTGTCTGGAAGAAACGGATGACTTTCTCCCTGTATCTCTCGACCAGCTCTGGATAGTCGTAGAATTTCTCATCACTGGCGAGAACGGAAGTGCGCTTGGCAAACTCAACATCGGTTCCGTCAGTCAGGAAACTGGTGTTCGCGCCATGAACTTTTTCTTGTACTACATACTCTAGGTCGGATGGCATCTCGGCCATCACGTGCTCCATGAAATCACGGTTGAAGGAATTCTCGATGGAGCTGTACTTCTTGAATTCTATCATTTTTGTTTTTCGGTTTTGTGCGCATCGCTGCGCGGTTCGTAATTTGGTTTTTTGTGTGTTTCTGTGCCGCAGGCCGGACGGTGAGGAGAAGCAACGGCTGTCGGTAAATCAGCGTTTTTCATCGTTTGTGAAGGCACAAAAAAAGAAACGTGGTTGAAAAGCCTTTCCAAGACTTCCCAACCACGTTTGTATGAGGGGTTTGAGGTCAGCTGAGGGGATGGAACCAAAGGTCCCGTTCCCAAAGCCTATGGGAAGTCTCTGTCTGCGGCGTGTCAGCGAGGGTGATGCCGGCCGTAGGGAGGGCATAAACGTTCTCTCCAAGAACTTCTGAGCCTAGGAGTAACGATTTGTTATTTATGTCTGACATTGGCTGCCGCATGGTTGAATGTTTCTTTGGGGATTATTCTTCTTTCTCTTGTCAGGACTGTCTATGCAATCAAATCCTGCTCCCACGAAGGAGAGGCCGCTTTGACCCTGCTGACCGTCCACATGACTGAAAATTTTGGCAAAGTTAATGCATTTTCTCATGCTTTCCAAATTTTTTTTATACTTTTTTTTGCTCCTAACCTTCTTATACACATAGTGTATAATTTTTTTCTGCCTGAATCCTTGAAAAGACTCAACATTCCGGATGAGTTCTGCCTCTAAGCATCCCTTCAGATTATTCTTTTTTCCTCCTTTTTCCATTGCCGAAAGGTAATCTTTTTCCTGTTTTTCAGAACCATCAGCATTGTTTTTTAGTCTTTTTATAATTATTTTTTTCTTTTTGATTGTGTTTGTCTTGCTCATCAGTCCGCATGACCATTTAAACTTTAAACTTTAAACATTAAACATTAAACATTCAACTCTCTTGGTTCCTTTTTAATTTTGTTATTTTTATCTACGTTACCTAACTACCCACACTAAATCAGTAGTACCAACATGCGAAATAATTGGCAGCAGGTCTCCCTCAAAACGTGAACGTTCCGACACCCACCAAGGACCGCCTCATGCACGCCCCAATTCAGCCACAACGCAGGAACCCGACTCATGTATGTCCGATAACCAACAGCCTGGAGTCCGTGGAAAAAAACGTACGTCCAAGCATAAAAACACAACCGGACAACCCAAACGGCTAGCCCCTACAGTTCTTTCACATTGCCGCTCTTGCTCCTGATGTAAGTGTGCCTGTCAGTGCTGATTTCCAAGTCATCACCACGCGGACTGAGGTCAACAATACGCTCACCGTTCGGGGCTGACCATAGATGACTGAAACTGGAGCTCCCTACTGATGCTCGCTGAAGCTGCCGGCTGTCGCTCGGATTTATCCGGAAAACCCAGCTTCCGGCCTTACATACATTTCCCATTTCCTGTGCTATTTTAAAATTGACGCCTACTCTTTTGCTCGGGATTTTCGGCTGCCACCCATTCTTGATCGCTGATTCACACCCATTTTAATCAACCTCACAACAACCAAGAAGTCAACATTGTTTTTATTTTGCAAATATAGTGTTTATTATTTTTCTCCATGCCAAAAACCCATACTTTTTCATCCATTTACAAAATCACCATGGACAGAATGTAGTTTCACCCCCAAAAACATAACAACACACTCAACAAGATTTCACCCATTCTCAACACCACACACACGTCTTTCCCCAAAGCCCGTCTGCATCCGAAAACCCATATTTTAACCCGAAATCTTGCGTATTCCAGCCTTTTTGCCTAATTTTGCATCTTGAAAACCAAAACATCAACACATAAAAAACAATCCATAATGAAAACAATTCTGAAATGGATGATAGCCGCCATCCTCATTTGCGGCCCGACAGCATTCAATTCATGCTCCAAAGACGACGACAACACCATTCAAGTGCCGGCAAAAAAAGAATATTTCTCCCTCTGGAACTCCTGCGAGGCTTTGAGCGCACTCAAAGAATACGTCGAGGACGTCACGAACCCCAACTCACCAAACTACATCAAGCCGGAGGACCGGATCGCAACTTTCGACATGGACGGAACATTCGTCGGAGAGCTCTACCCAACATACTTCGAGTACAACCTACTGGAATACCGGGCACTTGACGACCCGACATACAAGGACATCGCACCCGAAGACGTCAAGCAGACCGCACAGGAAATTCGAGACTTCGTCCGGCAAGGAAAACCACTACCCTCACAGTTCGACATGAAGCACGCACAAGCAGCAGCAAAAGCTTACGCAGGAATGACCATCGCACAGTTCGACAACTACGTCAAGGCATACGCCGCCAAGCCCGCGAACGGATTCAATGGCATGACATACGCACAAAGCTTCTACCAGCCAATGCTGCAAGTCTTCAACTATCTCTCAGAGAACGGATTCACATACTACGTCGTATCCGGATCCGACAGATTCATCTGCAGGGCACTAGTAGAACCACTCGGAATCAGCCCCAACCGGGTCATCGGGATGGACGTTCGGCTACAGTCATCCTCACAGGGAACAACAGCAGGAGTCAACTACACCATGGGAAAAGAAGAAGACATCGTCAGAACCGACGAACTCATCATCAAAAACCTCAAGACAAACAAAGTCCTGCAAATCAGCCAGGAAATCGGGAAGAAACCCGTTCTGTCCTTCGGAAACAGCGGAGGAGACTGCTCCATGCACAACTACTGCCTCAGCAACAGCCTCCGGTCTGAAGCATTCATGCTCATAGCCGACGACGAACAGAGAGACCATGCAAACCGAGAAAAAGCACTCAACCTGGCTGAACAGTGGCGACAGGCAGGATACCACGTCATATCCATGCGCGACGACTTCAAGACCATCTACGGCGACGAAGTACAGAAGCAAGACTTCACATTCTGACACATGGTTCATCTTTCAACCTTAAACTTTCATCTTTCAACTAATAATGTCAAATTCACATTCAATAACCAATTCAAACAAACACAGACAAAAATGAGGAGATTATTATTCCTTTTAGCCATCACGGCGGCAACCATCCCCGTATGGGCCGGAAGAATCCAGACCGACAGCATCAAGAGCCAAAAGCTCGGAGTCACAGTCAAGTACAACGTATACCTGCCCGACGGATTTGACCGTTCACAGCAGCACTATCCCCTCACTTTCCTGCTCCACGGACTCACAGACATCTACACAGCCTGGGACGAGAGAGGAAAAATGCGCGAGATCGCAGACGAACTCATCGAGAGCGGAGAAGCAGCACAAATGGTCATCGTCATGCCCAACGCAGGAGGACCCGACGTCAACAACACCTGGAACGGATATTTCAACATGCCCCAATGGCCATACGAAGACTTCATCTTCCAAGAGCTCATGCCACAAGTCGAGCAAAAGTACCGCTGCGGAGGCAGTAAGCAGCAGCGCGCTGTCATGGGGCTATCCATGGGAGGAGGAGGAAGCACAGTCTACTGCCAGCGCCACCCCGACCTCTTCTCAGCATGCTACGCCATGAGCCCATGGCTCAACAGCGGGCCGGGAAGAACCGGGAAAAACGGAGAGAAAACCAAGATGTACTACACATCTGAAGCCGTTCGCCAGCACTCAGCACTCGACTTCATCGACCGTGCAGACGACAACGTCAAGAACCAGCTCAAGACCGTCTCCTGGTTCTTCGACTGCGGAGACGACGACATGCTCCTCAACGACACATTCGAACTCTACAAGAAGATGCGACTAGCAGGAATCAAGGCAGAGCTACGCGTAAGAAACGGAGGACACACCTGGGAATACTGGCGGCAAGCACTCAGAACAGCCCTGCCATTCGTCTCCAGAAGCTTCAGTAAGTAATCCACGCCCCACCCGCAAAAGCAACCGCCCCAACAACCTAACACCCCAACAATTACCACCCCAAGAACCAAAAAAACAGGTGCTCACCCAAAGAACACCTGTTTTTTTTGTAGAGACGCGCCGTGGTGCGTCTTGTAACTTTTTCCTATTTCATCTCGGGACGTAGACCACTCGTCCGCAAAGCAACAAAAAAGAATCTGTCAGAAAAGAAATCCTCGTCCGCACTGGCTCTTTAAACTTTCAACATTAAACTTTCAACTATACAAGGGCGCTTTCAACTAAACCATAGCATTTTCTTTCCGAAGGAAACCTACCACTTCCCCTTATCCCACGCAGATATTCCGGAACTTCCCGAACACACCGTGATGACGGAATTCCCACCTGCATCCGGCAGGAACCACCAGCCGGCAACGCTCATACACAACCCGGTTGAAGTCACGCTCCGACAGAGCAAAACCCTTCACGTCACACATACCAAGCCGCATCTCCTTCAGCGACCCGCAGCCACGGAAAGCCCAGCTCCCAATCACCTCAACGCTGCCAGGAATCACCACCCGCTGCAAAGCAGAACAGTCCTTGAAAGCCCACTTACCAATCGAAACCGTACCCTCCTCAATCTCGATATCCCTGATCATCGAGCACTCCGAGAACACACCGTCACCAATCTTCCTCACGCCACCCGGAATCCTCACCTCACGCAGACTGTCGCACCCACGGAACGCGTCATTGCCAATCTCCTCCAGACTCTCCGGCAGCCCCACATCCTGAAGCAACGTGCAGCCGTTGAAAGCATCATCGCCAATCACGCCCACACCCTCCGGAATCTCGATCCCAGCCAGGCTCGTGCACCCAGCGAACGCACCGTCCACGATAGCAGTCAAACCCTCAGGAAGAACCACACGCTCCAAGCCCGTGCAGTGGCCGAACGCACCATACCGTGCATGACCGCCGTCCTCCCACACCGTGGCGCCACCAATCGCAGTCACGCCACCCGGGATGAACACCTCCTCCAGAGAGCTGCAACCATAGCAAACAGCACCGCCAACCACACTCAAGCCCCGGGGGAAGTCAATCGAACGGAGACCAGAGCAGTTCAGGAACGCGAAGTCGCCAATTTCCCTCACGCCCCCAGGCAAGTCAACACTCTCCAGCACACAGCATTCCGAGAAAGCATGATCGCCGATCTTCTCCAGGCTGCCAGGAAAGTCAACCTCACGAAGAGAGCCACATTCCGAGAAAGCGTAATTCCCAATTTCCCTCACGCCCTCAGAAATCACAACACGCTCCAGCTTCTGGCATCTGCTGAATGCAAAATTCGAAATTCCAGTTACAGAGCCAGGCACAACCACCTGCTCCACCATCCTGTCGGTCACGCCAGTAACCATCAGGCCGTCATCACTAAAAGTAAGCATCTCGTTTGTCATATCCTATTTTTTTGTATTTTATTATTAATATCATTATTTTCCAGTAGAGACGCGCCGTGGTGCGTCTTCAAACTTCCCCCATCACCATCCAAGCTTGTGCACGCCCCGTCCACGTCAGCCGGTGAGATTTCTGCCTGTCAGGGCACCTAAATTAATTCATGTCCATTCGTCTTAATATACCCCCATCACCCAGAGAAACCATCCAGATTCAAAAACCACAAAGAAAATCCCAGGAACCGTCCATGGCGCAGAGTCCAAAGGCCTGCAACTCTCATGATGCAAATTAACTGACAGAAAAAGACCCGCGCCAAACCGCAGAAAGAAAATTCATCAAAAGTTTTCCCGCAGCCTCGGTTCCCTGGAGATTTCCTTTATTATATCAAATAAAAATGATCCGTCATTCCTGCCCCTCCATAACCACCCTAAAGTAGATGGATTTAGATGCGTCCCTGATGTCTAAAGTGGGTGGATTTAGATGCGTCCCTGATGTCTAAAACAGACAGAAATAGATGCGTCCTTCAGGTCTAAAGTGGATGGATTTAGATGCGTCCTTCAGGTCTAAAATAGATGGATTTAGATGAGGGGAAGTTATAGAGTGAATAGTATATTCCCTTGGGCCGCATGGGGTTGGGAGACGCACCACGGCGCGTCTCTACTTCAGACGCCATATATGGACGTATCTACTCTGTCCGGACGGGGTTGGGAGACGCACCACGGCGCGTCTCTACTTTGTCCGGATGGGGGTTGGGAGACGCACCACGGCGCGTCTCTACTTCAGACACCATATACGTACGTATCTACTCTGTCCGGACGGGGGTTGGGAGACGCACGACGTGATAATAGAGACTTTCATTCTATATTTATTGACTTAATATCGTAAGTAGTATTTGCCATCCAGTTTTTCAAACGATATATAACTCTTATCTAAAGATTTTTAGAAGAAAAACCTGAAAATATCGATAATTGTCCATTTTTTGTTTGTTCTTTGTTGCAAAAAGTTGTAAATTTGCAGTCAAAAACCTTGCAAAAAGTTGCAAATATGCACTCAAAAACCTTGCAAAAAGTTGCAAGCAGCCTAGTTAATATTTTGAGCAATAATGTATTTCTGAAATTATCTATTGATCAATCAAGGAATCTTTATCGCATTCTCATGTTGTTCCCTCAGAATAGTGCTTAAGCCCCCAAATGCCGGCACCTTATTGTCGATTTTTGCAAAAATTTGCAAAAAACGTGATTAAGAAGGCGAAAAAGTGGCGTTAAGTGAACTATGGAAAGAATATTTACTTTGGTAATCCGATAAAGTTACAAGACGCACCACGGCGCGTCTCTACTTCAGACGCCATATACGTACGTATCTACTTGGTCCGGACGGGGGTTGGGAGACGCACCACGGCGCGTCTCTACTAGGTCCGGATGTCTCTTTAAACTTTCATCTTTAAATTAAATCAAGGTTACGTTCATTTTCACTTCCTTCTTTCTCAATTACAGAAGTGACTGCCGAAACGATAGACTGTCATGATTGGGATGAAAATGAGTGAGGCGGAAAGAAATGAGTAATATGTTATTTTTTACACATTAAAAAGTGTCGTTTCTCTACAACTAATAATATGAAGGAAATCTATGAAAACGACTTATCCAGAAAAGAATTCGATGAAAGCACTTGCAAACAAAAAAAATTATGATTGATTTTGTTCTGCGATTTTCACAAAATTTACAGAAGGAATAACCACCGCATCATACCCCGACTGCAAAGTCACATTACTGATATAGGCCCTTAAATAAGGGAAGGCAATAGCAGGAGCATTTATCTTCATAAACGGACTGTTTTTGAAATCATCATTGAGAGCCTCGTCTGCCTCGAAAGAAAAATGCATTTCAATCTCGATGTTAAAGCCGGAACCTTTAAGTGTCATTTTAAAACCGATGAAAAATTCTTTTTCGTCGGTTTCTGAAAGTTCGTTTCCGCATGAAAAACGAAATATATTCCGATTCCGTTTTTCATTTACAGCCTCCAGGCTGAGTTTCTTCACTTTCCACGATTTTAGGAGTATATTCATTTCACTTAAATTATGCAGCCTCTAAATAATTCGGGTCAATGTTTTCAGAATTAACTATCTCATTTTCTTCCAGCACGATGTTGGAGTCGGAGTAATCTATAATATCCACATCCGCAACAGGGTTTGTCCAGGAAAAAAATTCCCCTTCATCAAAAATATCACCATCTTCAGGCAAATGATATTTATTTGTCAAAACATTATACAGTTCTTCAACAGAGATACTGTCGAAATAATTGTCTATTTGGTCCTTAAGTTCATTTGTCAATTTCATGATTTCAACCTCCCTTGTGTAAATAATTCTATGCTTTTTATTGTTGCTTGATTAGCCACACTGCATATCGTACAATTCGGTATCCTACTGTTAATATTGTATTTCCTTTCAAATGCTTTCAGCTTTATATATTCGTTCGCCTTCACTACATCAATTCTTAATCCCAACTCGTTCCTTGCAAAATTGATCACATAACCATCTATGTATTTCAAATTCCTGCTAACATTTGATAGTTTGTCTGAACATTTGTATACTATATAGTTAAATACTTCAATTCCGTGATTGGAAGTTAAATCCAAAAAATGCTCATCACGCACCTCTATCACCGATTTTATGATGCCATAATGAGAGAACATATATCTCTTCCTCAAATTGTCCCAAGAACGAAAAATTGCCCAGTCTTTTGCATTTTGAACGACATCACCTATTCCATCAACGAACATATATACACCATCTCCCAACCAATGAGAGTCATCCTCAGAGGATTTAAAGCCCTCGGTAAGAATTATATTTGTTACTGATTTTGATGTGCCATGATAACCAACTATTTGAGTCTTTTCATCCATCTTTTTATTATTATAAATGCAAAATTACATTTAATTTTTTAAGAGACAAAAGATTTTTGGTTAAAATGTCAAAAAAATGTAAAAAAACTATAATATAAGTATTATCTTTATTTATCATTCAATCTTCATGATGCTCCTGATGCTCCACATGAGCTTCATCTTGCCGACATGATTACATACCTGTAGTCTCAAAATGACAGGGCTGCCCGGGGTGTTATTATAAATGCAATGCTGTTAGACATCAGTTGTGGGCAGCCACTATCATTATGTAGAGACGCGCCGTGGTGCGTCTTCTTTTATTATATACAAACCAATTCTGTCAGATTTTGATTAGATTCTGTCAGATTTTCTCTCCGAAGGAAACCCAAAATCATGTCCGCTTAGTTCTTTAAACTTTCAACATTCATCTTTCAACTAATCAAGGGCTCTTTAAACTATTATCAGACGCAATATATGGACGTATCTACTTGGTCCGGATTAATCTCGGGAGACGCACCACGGCGCGTCTCTACAGACGCCATGTATGAACGTATCTACTCCACCGCGGAGGGAGGGAGACGCACCACGGCGCGTCTCTACTTCAGACACCATATACGTACGTATCTACTCTGTCCGGACGGGAGTTGGGAGACGCACCACGGCGCGTCTCTACTAGGTCCGGACGGGGGTTGGGAGACGCACCACGGCGCGTCTCTACAGACGCCATGTATGTACGTCTCTACTCCACCGCGGAGGGAGGGAGACGCACCACGGCGCGTCTCTACTGGGTCTGGATTAATCTCGGGAGACGCACCACGGCGCGTCTCTACTAGGGCCGCATGACTCTTTCAACTAATCCAAGTCTCTACTTTTCCGCAATGATATTGATGATCTTCACGATGTCGGAGATATCCACCTTCTCATCCCCGTTCACGTCCGCGTAGCGGTAGGTGGCAGTTTCCGCAATCTGGTTAATCACCGCCACGATGTCGCTGATATCCACTGCAAGGTCCTCATTGACGTCGCCCGGGATGTTTCCTTCGTAGATTCCACCCTTGAAGATGTCCTCAGTCCATCCGTTCTCGATATATGCGTCCTTCGTTCCTGCCGGCACAAAGAGCACGCACTTGTCGCCGATGCCCTTGAATGCCTCAGGCGCAACCGGGTAAGGTGTCTCAGCCTCTGCGGTCACAGCCTTCAGCTCCTCCTTGAACGCACCGTTTCCGATGCTTGCCACCGTGTAGTCGTTTCCAGCCACAGGGTCAGTGACCGCCTGCTGGATGCTCACGCGTCCGTCAGCTTCCTCACCTTCTTTCGCGCTGACGATTTCCACGAGGTTGTCGTTCACGTCGGTCACGCGGTAGGTGGTCGATGTGCCGTCCTCGTCTGTCAGCGTGAAAGTCTGGCCCTTCACGAGCGTATCGTCGCCTTCCACCACGCCGGCCTTGAAGCTCTCCTCAGTCCATCCCTGCTCCAGGTAAGCCGCTTTCGTCCCGGCCGGCACATGCAGTGAGCACATAGGCGGGAGCGAGGCGAAAGCAGCCGTAGAAACCCCGAACGGAGTCTCGATCCTCGACAGCACCTTCTTCACGTCAGCACCCATCGCCTTGTCTGCAATGCTGCTTACCGTATATACGTTTCCTGTCAGCTCGTGCGTCGCCGTCGGCATCAGCGTGACAGTGCCGCCTGCCTCTGAGCCGGCCTTCACGCTGACCAGCTCTGCCGTCATTTCGTTCACGTCGGTCACGCGGAATGTCTTCTGGGTTCCGTCTTCTTCCGTTGTGTCGAACGTCTGCCCCTTGTGCAGCGTCTCGTCCCCGTAGACGATGCCGCCGGGGAATGTCTCTTCCGTCCATCCCTGCTCCAGGTAAGCCTCCTTCGTCCCTTCCGGCACGTGGAGTCCGCAGGTTCCGGAAATCTGTGCGAACGCGCCGTCCTGGAACGCATACGCCGTCCCGATCCGCGAGATCACCTTGTCCAGCTCCGAGCAGGCCGCGAACGAGTTCCGTCCGATGTTCGTCACCGTCGCCGGAATCTCCAGCTCCTTGATCGCCGCGTAGCTGAACGCGTAGTTGCCGATATCCTCCAGCCCTTCGTTCAGCGTCAGCTCCCTCAGCGCCTCGTCCTTGTAGAACGCAGCCGTCTCCATCGCCTTCAGGCTGTCGGGCAGCACCGCCTTCTCCAGGTTGTCCATGTTGCCGAACCCGTATCGTCCGATGTGGGTGACTGTAGCCGGCATCCTCACCTCCGTCACCTCGTTGCAGTACCGGAACGCATACCCGCCGATTGTCGTGATCACATATTTCTGGCCGAACGCCTCCACCGTGTCGGGCAGGGTCACGATTCCCTGAGTCGTCTGGTCGATCGCCGGATTCCCGCTGGTGCCCTGCCCCACCTGGATGGTATTCTTTTCGATGTCCGTCAGCACGGCCGTCACCTCCACGCCCTCCTGGGTCGTGAACGTGAACACCTCGTTCAGCGTCGGTGTGTCGTCTCCGTACACGATACCGCCAGGGAAAATTTCAGGCACCCATCCCGCTGCCGCGTATTTGTCGTAGGTGCCGTCAGGGATGTGGAGCGACAAGCTTGCAGAACATTCGTCAAACATGTAATTTGGAAGAGTGAATGGATCTTCCATTCGAGCGATCACTTTAGTCAGAGACACACAATAATAGAACACATTCGTGTTACAGGATGTAAGCGTTGAAGGGAGGGTGACTTCTTTCAAGCTCTGGCAATTATAGAACGCATGCTTGCCAAGAGATGTCACTCCTTCAGAAATTGTAAGAGAGGTCAGTCTGAGGTTATGTCTGAACGCCTGCTGCCCCACACTCTTCAGCGTGCCTGGCAATACAACCGTCGTCATGAAGTAGCAGTCTGCAAATACTGCATAGTTCATGGAAGTCATACCCTCCGGGATGACAACGGATGTCAGTCCGGAATAAGAGAACGCCTCATTGCCGATGGTTGTGAGAGATGCCGGGAAATCGACGGTCGCAAGCGACTCACACTCTTTGAATGCGGCCTTTCCGATAGAAGTCAGCGTCTCCGGGAAGTTGATGGCTGAGAGTGCCTTGCAGCTCAGGAACGCGTTATTCCCCATAGCCGTGATCTTGGCATCAATCTGCACTTTTTGGATTGCCGCACATCCGCTGAATGCGTTTGCGCCGATGGCGGTGACAGCAAACGTATGCCCTTCGTATTCCACCAACTCCGGTATGGTGATGTCGCCGCTTGTTTCCACATTGATTGCAGGGTTCGTGCTGTCGCCCACTTTCACTGTCTTGTTGTCCGCGTCTGTCACCACATATAGGATATCCACTCCGTGCTCGTCGGGAACCACGAACGAAGTACCGACAATCAGCGTGTTGTCACCCTCAACAACTCCGCCTTTGAACACCTTCTCTGTCCAGCCGGCCTCGAGATAAGCCGCTTTTGTCCCTTCGGGCACATGCAGGCTCGCCTTCTCATGGATGTTGGCGAAGGCACTGGCTATGAGGTTGAACGGATTCTCCATTCTAGGCATCACTTTCTTGAGACCTTCGCATCCGCTGAACGCATTTGCTTCTATTGCGGTCACTGTTGCCGGAATAACCAGTTCTGTAATGCCTGTACATTCCTGGAAAGCCCCTGATGCAATCGTCTTCAGATTATCCGGCAGAACCACCTCAGTGATGCCGGTGCAGTCGGCAAAGGCATTGGAGCCAACCGTAATGACAGAGTATGTGACATCTCCAACCGTCACGGTGGCGGGGATGCTGACTTTGCCTGCCGTTTCAGCAGGGATTGCCTTTTCTGTGTCATCGCCCACCTGCACCGTCTTCTCGTCAACATCCACGACGACGTATGTGATTTCCACGCCGTCCGCATTTGCCTGGGTGAACTTATAGCCTCCCGTCATTGCGTCGTCGCCTTCCACCACGCCGCCTTTGAAGATGTCTTTCGTCCACCCCGCCTCAAGATAATCTACTGTTGTCCCTTCCGGCACGTGAAGTCCGCAGTAGTTTGAGATGTTGGTGAACGCGTCAGCCCCGAGTGTGAACGGCGGTTGCATCCTGGCAAAAACAGAAGTTAGTCCTTTGCATCCGTCAAACGCCTGAGAGCCGATGGCTTGAAGTGATGCCGGCAGCTCCACGCTGGTGATTCCCTCGTTGTTCTGCAACGCTTTTGCCGCAACCGCAACCACCTGATATGTCCATTCCCCTGTCTGCACACTGGCGGGGATGGTGAGCGGCCCGCTGATGCTGCTCACGGCGGCGTTGGCTGTGCCGTTGCCGAGGCTCACACCCCAGTTGTCCACGTCGGTCACCACGTAGGTGAGCTCTGTTCCCTCATCATTTACGGCAGTGAACGAATATCCTTTCGTCGGTGTGTCGTCGCCATACACAATACCGCCCTTAAAAATGTCAGTTGTCCATCCCGCGGCGATATAGCTTTCCTTTGTGCCGTCGGGAATATGGAGGGCGATGGATGAAGAAGTGGATGCAAACATATTACTTGGCATCGTGAAAGGATTCTCCATGCGAGCGATTACCTTCGAGAGTTTCTTGCATTGGAAGAATCCATTTGCCAGAGCGGAAGTCAGCGTAGAAGGAAGAATAGCTTCTTCCATATTTGAGCAATAAGAGAATGCATATTGTCCTAAGGATTTTACACCCTCAGGAATTTCGACCTGTTTTAGGCTTTTATTGCTATTAAACGCAAGCCTCTCTATAGTGTTAAGTGAAGAGGGAATTTCAAAATCAACAGAAGCAAGTCCTGCCTCGGCAAATGTTTCTGTTCCTATCTTTGTTATTTTACCAGGTATATTAATAGATGTCAACGATATACATTTCTTGAAAGCATAATTACCCAATGTTGTTAGCGTTGAGGGTAATATCATTTCAGCGAGAGAGGAACACCCAAAGAATGCATAGTTTCCGATGGTTTTCACTCCTTCTGGAATGTTCACAGACTTCAATTCTGTACAGTTGTTGAACGCGTATTGTCCTATAGAAGTTAGTCCTTCAGCTATAGTAACGGTTGATAATCCTTTGCAACCATTGAAGGCATAATTGCCAATGGCAGTTACTCCATTCGGTATATCCACGCTTACCATAGCTACACATCCGTTAAAAGCATGAGCTCCGATGCCTGTGACAGCATAGGTCTGGGCCTCATGCTCCACAGATGCCGGGATGGTAACACCTCCCGTTGTTTCCACACTGATGGCAGGATTGGCGCTGTCACCCACTTTCACAGTAAGGTTAGCCTCACTTGTAATGACGAAGGTCATCTCAATTCCTTCAGCGGTCGCAACTGTGAAGCTGTCGCCGTCAGCGGCTTTCATCTGTATGCCTGTAAGCACACAGATAATCATTAGTAGAATTTTTGTTTTCATAAATGTATGGTGTTTATTTGTTTGTATTTTTGCTTTTGATTTGCAGAACACAAGGTTCTGCCTACCTCTCCTGTGCTTTTTTAGTTGAATGTTTAATGTTGAAAGATGGGTAGAGGGAACCAGGAGCGTTGAGTGCGCAAAAAACGGATTTATAGTAAGTTAAGATTCCATCTTGACACCAGCCACGAACCTGATACGTACTACGGTAAAATGTGATATATAACCGTGGTGCGGAACTGAACCGTAGAAAACCACAAAAAGAATTTTTATGTTACTAATTAGGACGTAACCTGATACGCACTGCGCTATTCGCAACAAACAACCGTACCTCATTACTGAACCGTACCCCCCTATAGTAAGTTAAGATTTTATCTTGACATTAACCACGAACCTGATACGTACTACGGTAAAATGTGATATATAACCGT
>FLNV01000230.1_pt1 | contig 25780 bp, 17 predicted proteins | sample 1140351 | NCBI WGS metagenome assembly FLNV01 (sample SAMEA3878207, study PRJEB12797) | bioreactor metagenome | biome: Moose rumen | place: Sweden | collected 2011-10
CGAAGGGGGTGTAAAGACCATTGATTACTTTATGTATGTCCGTCCATGGTTCAGAGTTCCCGTTTATGTATGTCCGTCAGTTGACTATCGTCTTGTCTTCTCGTCTTCCTTTCTTCTTGTCTTCATCAAAACGAGGCAACTTATTTTTTAATTGTTACTAAACTTTAAACTTTAAATTTTAAACTGAAAATGTCACTTCAGGTCGGTGATGGCATAAAAGTCCTGGTCGCCATAGTCCTGGTTCTCACCGCCCATACCCCAGATGAAGGTGTAGTTGCTGGTGGCAGCAGCGGAGTGGATGGACCATTCGGGAGAGAGAACGGCCTGGTCGCCCTTCATCCAGATGTGGCGGGTCTCATCTATCTCACCCATGAAGTGGCATACGGCCTGGTCTTCTGGTACCTCGAAATAGAAATAAGCCTCCATCCTGCGGCTGTGGACATGGGCAGGCATCGTGTTCCACACGCTTCCGGGCTTCAGCTCGGTCATTCCCATCTGAAGCTGGCAGGAGTCAAGCACTTTCTGAACAATCATGCGGTTGATTACACGGTCGTTGCTGCCTTCCAAACTGCCCAGTGCGAGGATGTCGGCATCGGCCTTCGTCACCTTCTTTGTGGGATAAGACTTATGGGCGGTAGTGGAGTTGATATAGAACTTGGCAGGCTTCTCCTTGTCGGCACTCACGAATACAACGTCGCGGTCACCGCTCCCGATATAGAGGGCTTCCTTGTAGTCCAGCTCATAAACTTCGTCGCCAACCTTGATGCAGCCCTTGCCGCCTACGTTGAAAACACCTACTTCCCTGCGAGTGGTGAAATAAGGCGCCTTCAGAGGGTCGATGGCCTCAAGCTTCAGTTCCTCTTCCACAGGCATAGCACCACCGACAATCATCCGGTCGTACATGGAATAAACCAGGTTCACCTCATCAGCCGAGAACACCTTCTCAATTAGGAAGTCACGACGGATGCGTTTTGTGTCATAATGCTTTGCGTCTTCTGGATGAGACGCATAACGGATCTCATAATTTGTCTTCATAATTATATGTTAGTTTAGAATTGAGTATTTTCAAGTTTGGCTACCTCAAGGCATTCGCTGGTGTGCAAGTGGTTGGGGGAAGGGATGCGTAGAAAGTCAAAAACGACTGACGGACAATCTCAAAAGAAGGACAGGCCGCCAGTCGTTCTGCTAATTGATTAGATAATCTTCTCCAGCTCGGAGATATTTTTCTGAACGTCCTCGTCAGTCACTTCGTAGTTCTGGAGGTTGCCGGCGATATACTGGTCGTATGCCGTCATGTCGATGAGACCGTGGCCCGAGAGATTGAAGAGGATCACCTTCTCCTCTCCCGTCTCCTTGCACTTCAGGGCTTCCTGAATGGTTGCTGCGATGGCATGACAGGACTCAGGAGCCGGGATGATGCCCTCGGCACGGGCAAAGAGCATGCCGGCGTCGAAGGAGTCGAGCTGCTTGATATCCACGGCGCGCATCAGGCCGTCCTTCAGCAGCTGGCTCACAATCACGCCCGCGCCATGATAACGAAGACCGCCGGCATGGATGTTGGCCGGACGGAAGTTATGGCCAAGCGTGAACATCGGAAGCAGAGGGGTGTAACCGGCCTCGTCGCCGAAGTCATACTGGAACACACCACGGGTCAACTTCGGACAGGAAGCGGGCTCTGCTGCGATAAACTCGGTGGTCTTGCCCTCCAGGATGTTGTGACGCATGAACGGGAAGGCGATGCCACCGAAGTTGCTGCCGCCGCCGAAGCAGGCTATCACCATGTCGGGATACTCGCCGGCCATCTCCATCTGCTTCTCAGCCTCGAGGCCGATGATGGTCTGGTGGAGGGAAACGTGGCTCAGGACGGATCCGAGCGTGTACTTACAGTTAGGGGTACTCATTGCCAACTCTATCGCCTCGGATATGGCGGTACCAAGAGAACCCTGATGGTTAGGGTATTTCGTGAGGATGTCCTTGCCGGCACGTGTCGACATCGAGGGAGAAGGGGTCACCTGGGCACCGAACGTCTGCATGATGCTGCGGCGGTAAGGCTTCTGCTCATAAGAGATCTTTACCTGGTAAACGGCTGCCTCAATACCGAAAACCTTGGCGGCGTAAGAGAGGGCTGCGCCCCACTGGCCGGCACCAGTCTCCGTCGTCACGTTTGTCACGCCCTGCTGCTTGCAGTAGTAAGCCTGAGGCAACGCGGAGTTCAGCTTGTGGGAGCCTACGGGGCTCACACTCTCGTTCTTGAAGTAGATGTGAGCGGGAGTGCCCAGCGCTTCCTCCAGGCCGTATGCCCTCACGAGCGGAGTCGAACGGTAATACTTGTACTTCTCTCTGACTTCCTCTGGAATGTCAATCCATGAATTCTCCTGATCCAATTCCTGACGGCAGAGTTCCTCGGCAAATATCGGGAAGAGATCCTCGGGCTTCAAAGGCTCCTTTGTCTTGGGATTGATGGGAGGCAACGGTTTGTTAACCATGTCAGCCTGGATGTTGTACCACTTCGTAGGAATCTCACTCTCCGGTAAGAAAAATCGTTTTACTCTGTCACTCATTGTTTTTTTTGATAGCTGAACCTCTTCTAAGAAGGCTCAAAGGTTAATATTAATGTTGATTTCAATGAATATCATGCAAAGTTAATCATTTTTTATCAGAAAACCACGCCCTATTCAAAAAAAAATAAATTACCACACCAAAACTATGAACCTTATGCTATTCGGCCGCAAAGCTGACGAGAGTTTTTCTGTAAGACGAGAAGATGCCGGCACGGGAGATGAAGCCGATATAGCAGCCGTTCTCATCTACAACCGGGAGGTTCCAGGCCTTCGTGTCGTCAAACTTCTGGGCCGCTTCCTTCAAGGTGTCGGTGGTCAGGAGCAAAGCCTTTGGCTGCTTCATGAACGACGCCACAGTGTATTTGTGGTACAACTCAGGACGGAACATCACGTTACGGACTGAGTCGAGCGACATCACACCAACCAGGCGGTTCCCCTTGTCAACCACGGGGAAGAGGTTTCGGTGCGATTTCTCTATCGCAACAACGATTTTCGACAAGTCCCAGTCCTCAAAAACGGGCTGGTAGTTTTTCTCTATCAGCTGGTTCATGCTCAGAAGTGTGAGGATGGCGCTGTCCTTGTCATGGGTCAGCAACTCGCCTTTACGGGCCAGTCGCATAGCATAGATGCTGTGGGGCTCGAAGATGTTGATGGTCATATAGCTGACGGCTGACACAATCATCAAAGGAACCAGCAGTTGGTATCCACCAGTCAGCTCTGCTATCAGGAATATGCCGGTGAGGGGGGCGTGCATCACTCCCGACATCAATCCGGCCATTCCGAACAGGACGCAGTTCTTCGGAAGGATGAAACCAGCGGTCTGAGGCGTGAGACCAATAAGCTTGTCCCATAGGGCACAAAATACGAAGCCGCCCAAAGCACCGACAAACAGGGAAGGAGCAAACACACCTCCACAACCGCCACCGCCGTTCGTGGCAGCAGAAGCGAACACCTTGGCCAACATGACGATTCCAAGATAGATGACGAGACTGCTGTTATTGCCATAAAAAAGGGTGTTGTGCATGATTTCGGAGGGGTCGGCATCGTTCATCAACTGTGAGATGACATCATATCCTTCACCATAGAGGGCAGGCATGAAATAAATGAGCACGCCAAGAACGACTGCCCCGAGCGCGAATTTGGTCCAGCGGGATTTGAGTCGCGCAAAGACACGTTCAAACCAGTTCATCGTCCTGGTGAAGTAGAGTGACAGGAAGCCGCAGAAAATCCCGAGAAAGACACAGGCTGGAATGATGTCGATGGAGAATGCCTTGTCGAGCGAGAAATTGAACATGGCATCGGTTCCGTAAATGGCATACGACACACACACCGAAGTGATACTGGTGGTAAGCAACGGTGGCAGTGACTTCATCGTGAGGTCAAGCATCAGCACCTCGATCACGAACATCAGACCGGCAATCGGGGCCTTGAAGATGCCGGCAACGGCACCGGCTGCACCGCACCCCACCAGCAGCATCAGCGTCTGAGGGGGCAGATGGAAACGCTTGCCAAGGTCGCTGCCGATGGCTGAGCCGGTCAACACAATCGGGGCCTCGGCTCCAACTGAACCGCCGAAGCCGATTGTGATGGAACTGGCCAAAACGCTTGACCAGCGGTTATGGGGTTTGATGCGGGATTTCTTACGGGAAAGGGCATAAAGGATTTTGGTCACGCCGTGACTGATGTCATCCCTCACGACATAACGGATAAAAAGGGAAGTCAAGAGGATGCCGACTGCAGGATAAACCAAATAGAGCCAGTTCATTCGGGTCACGTCAAATCCTTCTGTCAGCAGCCGCTCGATCTGCTCCACAAACCATTTCAGGATGAAGGCAGCCAGACCAGTGAACAGACCCACCACCAAACTTAGGGCTATCACAACACGGCCCTGACTTTCCTTCCCTCCGGAAAGCCAGTTACCTACCTTGTTCAGTGCGCCTACCTCCTTTCGGCGCATTCCTGTTGACATCCACCACATAACTATATTATACGATCTAAATGATTACAATTTCCTTTTTACCCCCCTAAAAACTCAAAACATTGAAAAAAATCAAAATCACCACGAACCGCATGGCCAAACTTTCAACTCTCAACTATAAACTTTCAACTTTAAACTCTCAACTATAAACTTTCAACTATCTTATAATTTTTATCTCGCTGTTCTCGGATATTTTGATAATGGAGGACGGCTCATGCTTCTCCTTGCAACGCTGGCTATATTTCACTACATAATCTACAGCATTTTTGATCTCATCAGAAATGGCGTCAAACGTCTTTGCAGTCGGCTCACCGCTGATATTCGCACTGGTAGACACCACCGGTTTCTGGAAACGGAAACAAAGTTCATGAGAGAACTCTTCAGAGGTGACACGGAAACCGGCACTGCCATCCTCGGCAATCATGCTGGGAGCCAAGCCACTGACATTGTCCAAGATCACCGTAAGGGGCTTCGTGGACATCTCTATCATGTCCCAGGCCACGTCGGGAACGTTCCTCACATAGCGGGACAAACGGTCGGCACTGTCTACCAGGCTAATCATCGACTTCGCCTCCTCACGACGCTTGATTTCAAAGACTTTCCTCACTGCCGCCTCATTCGTGGCATCACAGCCGATACCCCATATCGTGTCGGTGGGATACAGAATCACCCCACCCTGACGCATCACCTCTACGGCCTTCTTTACCTCATCTGCTAACATAATTATTTTGAAATTTGAAGTTTGAAGTTTGAAATTTAGAGTTACTCCGTTCTTTAAACTTTAAACTCTAAACTTTCAACTTTAATCTTTAAACTTTAAACATTAAACTTTAAACTAAATCAGAACTCACTGGTGAAGTGGAACTTGATATGCTTGAAGTCCTGCTGAGCCATCATCAACACGTAGCTGGAGTCTGCCAGGAACACGTCCCTGCCCTCGCGGTCCTTGGCCATGTACTGATACTTGCGCTTCTTGAAGTTCTCGTATTCAGCATCATCCTCGCTCTCAATCCAGCACGCCTTATACAGACTGGCCGGCTCCCACTTGCACTTGGCGTTGTACTCGTTCTCCAGACGGTACTGGATTACCTCGAACTGAAGCTGTCCGACCGTACCGATGAGCTTGCGACCGTTGAACTGGTTCACGAAAAGCTGGGCCACACCCTCGTCCATCAGCTGGGCTATACCTTTTTCCAGCTGCTTCGTCTTCATCGGGTCGGCATTCTCGATATACTTGAACATCTCCGGAGAGAAGCTGGGAAGACCCTTGAAATGAAGGATCTCGCCCTCGGTAAGGGTGTCGCCGATTTTGAAGATACCGTTGTCAGGCAGTCCGACAATATCCCCGGGGTAGGCCTCGTCGATGGTGCTTTTCTTCTGAGCCATGAACTGTGTGGGCGAGGAGAAACGCACCGTCTTGTTGTGTCGCACATGCAGATAGGGGGCGTTGCGGACGAACTTGCCTGAGCATACCTTGCAAAAGGCGGTACAAGAGCGGTGGTTGGGGTCGATATTGGCGGTGATCTTGAAGATGAAGCCGGTGAATTTGGGGTCCTCGGGCTGAACCATCCTTTCCTCGGCCTGAGTCGGACGGGGGTTAGGCGCTATTTCCACGAAGCAGTCGAGCAACTCCTGCACGCCGAAGTTGTTGAGGGCGGAACCGAAGAAGACGGGCGCAACCTGTGCCTCGAGGTAAGTGTTCACATCAAACTCGGGATATACTCCATCGATGAGTTCGAGGTCTTCACGCAGTTTGGATGCGTCCTGCTCCCCCACCCTCTCATCAAGCTCTTTGCTGTCAACATCAACGGCCACCTTCTCCGTCACCATCTGCTTGTTAGGCGTGAAGAGGTTGAGGTTCTGCTCATAGATATTATACACACCCTTGAACCGTGCACCTTGGTTGATAGGCCATGACAAAGGGCGGACACTGATTTGAAGCTCTGTCTCTATCTCGTCAAGCAGGTCGAACGGGTCACGGCCCTCACGGTCCATCTTGTTCACAAACACGATGACCGGTGTCTTTCGCATCCTGCAGACCGTCATCAGCTTGCGCGTCTGGGCCTCAACGCCCTTGGCTCCGTCAATCACGATGATGGCGCTGTCGACTGCGGTGAGCGTACGGAACGTGTCTTCGGCAAAGTCCTGGTGGCCGGGAGTGTCAAGAATATTCACCTTATAGTCTTTATAGTCGAACTCCATCACTGATGTACTCACAGAGATACCACGCTGCTTCTCTATCTCCATCCAGTCGGAGGTCGCCGTCTTCTTGATCTTATTCGACTTCACCGCTCCAGCCACCTGAATCTGACCGCCGAAAAGCAGCAACTTCTCAGTCAACGTTGTCTTTCCTGCGTCTGGGTGAGATATTATCGCAAAGGTGCGACGTCTTTCTATTTCATTCATTGTATTTATGGAATCTTTTCAACAATCTTTTAATCTTAAAAAACAAATCTCGTATTATTACAATTTAGCGAGCAAGGACTCCATTGCCCGTTGTGTGGCGAGCGATAATATCGCGAGCAAGAAGCCATCCTTTTTCATCGTCAGAATTCCAGCGGCTTTTCCTTGTCTTTTTGATAATAATCTGACAAAAGCCCGATGAACTGCGTGATGGTGGTCATGGCGGAAGCAGTGTCGTCGCTCACGGCCTTTCCCTGAAGGCGGAGCAGCATCACGCCGTAAAGGGCCTGAAAGCAGGTCTCCAACTCTCCTACCTCCTGTTCGCCCGATTTCCGCCGCAGTTCCACTATCACGGGCAACGCCTTATAATAAGCGGCGGAGTAAAAAGGAAACTTTGGTGACTTCAGCAGCTGCTGGTGCAAGTCCGTCAGCCAGATAAGCACGTTTTTGTTAATCTGGATATGCCCATGCTCTGCCACTCCCTCGCTGCGCATCATCTCAATGAGGTTGCCATACCATTCAAGCATCTCAGCATGTTCAGCCGGGTCAAGCTGGAACTTAGCTATGTATTCCTTGTCGATACGCTCCAAGTCCAACCCATAGGCACGGATCAAATCCTCTACCTGCCACATGTAAAGCAAGTACTCCGCTATATTTTCTTGTTTAAGCTTTCTGCTAACTATCATAATTTCATTCAATCATTCTTCTTTCAACAACAATTCCATCCGCTATCACAAACACTATTTGCCACATTCAGCCCATTCGACCCATTTGCTCCATTCAGCCCATTCGATCCATTCAGCCCTTTTGCCCCATTCAAATAAGAAAGAGCCGTCTCGTACGCTGCGTTGCCAACGCAGCCCCATCATCATCAAAACCCAAATCTAACATCACTCTCAACTCTTATCAAATCACATACTTGAAGTAGTCGCGGATGGTATGCAGCAGGATTATCAGCGACACGCCCATCACAACTGATCCGATAATCCGGTTTATCAGCCATATCCCCCTGACATTAAATTTATTACGTACCTTGTTGATAATCCATGTCAGGAAGAACCACCACCCTACTGCCCCCACGATGATGAAGATATAGCCGATAATCTGGAGCAGCCAGCCCAGCTTCACGTTCTCAGGCAAGATGAAAGTCATCTGGCCGTACATCGCAATAAACAGGAAGATTATGAGCGGGTTGGATATCGTGACAAGGAACCCCGATATGAAGTTATGCACCAACGTACCCTTGTTATGTGAGACGGGCCTGACACGGTCCACGGGATTCGACCGGAAAGTATACAGTCCGAAAAGGAAGAGCAATACGCTGCCGATGGCCTTGATCCAGAAAGCCACGTTAGGCGACTCAATCGTGTCCACGATGAACGACATGCCAAGACCGGTCATGAGGGCATAGATAATGTCGCTGAGGGCTGCTCCAAGGCCGGTCGCAAAGCCGCACCAACGGTCCTTGTTGAGCGTGCGCTGAACACAAAGAATCCCCACCGGACCCATTGGCGCCGACACGACAACACCGATTATCAATCCCTTGATAATCATGTTCATGAAACCGATATTTTCGAACTGAAACCAGTGAATTGGATTCATACTCTTATTCTACTTTATAGAATTTGTTCCCGCCTAAGAACCGCAAAAGCTACGATGACGCTCCTGAGGTACCTACACGAAAACACAACTTTGAAATTTGAGGCATCATTCACCATCTGACCCCCAAATGCCAAAGCGATATTTGCATATAATTTGCAAAATTAGTGATTTTTTTTCTAAAAATCGTATAAAATCAGAAAAAACATATCAACTTATTGGATAAAGAGAAGAATCGGCAGAATCGAAAGGAAAATAAAAATAAAAATCAGACAGGCCATCTGAACAAAGATGAAGACTGACGCAAAGCGGCGCAGTGTAACTGACACTACGCCGCTGTTTTTGTCAAAGAGAGTGTTATTTGGGCTGAATCAAATCTCCCAGCCTAAAGCACTCGCCCCGAGCACCGCTGCATTCATGCTCATCAGACCGGAAACGAGGAACTTTGCCTTGTTCTGGAAGATCTTCATCACGTGCTTGTTGTAACTCTCCTCGATGGGCTTCATAATCAGGTCGCCGGCCTTGCACAGACCACCGAAGAAGATGTAGGCCTCTGGTGAGGAGAAAGCGGTGAAGTCGGCACAGGCCTCGCCAAGCATCTTGCCGGTGAACTCGAATATCTCCTTGGCCAGCGCGTCGCCTTTTCCTGCGGCGATAGACACGTCGAGCGACTCAATTTTCTCAGGGTCAATCTCACGGAGAAGACTCGGACGGTCGGTCTTCGCCAGCAGCTCGCGGGCTGTGCGGGCCACACCCGTAGCTGAGCAATAAGCCTCAAGACAACCGGTACGACCGCAGCCGCAAGGGCGGCCTTCCTCGCCGCGGACCATCGTCACATGACCCAGCTCGCCGGCGAAACCGTCATGGCCGTATACCAACTGGCCGTTGATGACGATACCCGAACCCACACCGGTGCCAAGCGTTATCACGATGAAGTTCTTCATGCCACGGGCCACACCATAGATCATCTCGCCCATAGCAGCGGCATTGGCGTCGTTGGTCAAGGCTACAGGGATGCCTAGTTCCTTGCTGAACATCTCACCCAGCGGAACAACACCCTTCCAGGGAAGGTTGGGGGCAAACTCAATGGCATTCGTGTAGTAATTGCCGTTAGGAGCACCGATACCCATCGCCTTGATGTTGTCTATGCCTCCCGCCTTCTCTATCAGCGGTTTGAGGCATGCCACGCCGGCCTCGACAAATCGCTCGGCTGTATCATAAGCTTGAGTCTTGATGGAGTCGTCGAACAAGATTTCACCACGCTGGTTCACGATTCCAAATACGGTGTTGGTACCTCCAAGGTCCACACCAATCACATAAGGTTTTACTGCGTCCATAAGTAAAGTAGTGTTTTATATTATTAATTAGAAATAAAATGCCGCATTAATCAGAAGTTAAATGTTGCCCCGTTAAAGATTAAAGGTCACCCAGCGTTTACATCAGTACCGAACAGATTAAAATACAGTCTCTTAACGAAAATCATCACATTTTTTCGCACGAACAGATGTGACAATCTTACATTTTTTCCGTACGAATAAATGCAAGAATTCACATTTTTCCGTACAAACATCAACGCAAAGTTACATTTTTTTGCACGAACAAACAAAAAAAAGACAAAATATTTGATGCTAAAATTTTGAGGGCGAAGGCAAGACTGTGGTTGCAACAAAAAAGGCACACTCACTATGGAGCATGCCTTTATCTTCTTGTCAAAGTCAGGAGGAAAATTACTTACGAAGACCGAGAGCCTTTACGATTGCACGGTAGCGCTCGATATCCTTACGCTTCAGGTAGTTGAGCAGACGACGACGCTGACCTACAAGCTTCACCAGCGAGCGGTTGGTGCAATAGTCCTTGTGATTGGCCTTCATGTGCTCGGTCAGATGGCTGATTCTGTAAGAGAACAGTGCAATCTGGCTTTCGCAAGAACCTGTGTCTGTTGCTCCTGAACCATACTGTGAGAAAATCTCCTGCTTTTTTTCTTTGTCTAAATACATAATAAAAACGATAAATTAAAAATTTTTGATTTCATCCTTCCAACGCATGCCGCCTTTATCACAACGGATTACGTCGTCGAATGGTCCGGATTTTCCGAAAACGGATGCAAAGTTAGTGAAAAATTTCCGAACTGGCAAGAAATCCAAGTGTTTTTTTCTTATTTCCAATTAAATCGCGTGAAATCCATCAAAGGGGCATCTATTAAAGCACATCCTCCGCATCAGAAAGTTGCTGTTGATTTATTTCATCCTGATTGCGTTCCCTAACATACCAATGTTCATACAACTGGTCGTCAGGGCGTTGCCTGTTTCTCTGTTTCACATATTCTTCCGCCTGTCGTTTCGTAGGGAAAGAAGTGATGAGATAGTCGCTCCCATCACCCCATTCGTGACATCTCACCTCAAACACTGTTTTCATAACAGATACAAAGCAGTTTTTGGCAAAACATTAGAACTCGTCGAATTTTTGATGGTATTCCAGGGCTAACTGTTTGTAGTATGCCTTGGTGGATTCAGACGTGGTGTCAGCACGGAGAATCTCATAATAATGGTGCGAAAGATTGGGTTCCAGTCCGGTGGCCGTGTGAATCGCGTCAAAAACAGAGTCCCCCATTAGTTCTCTGCATAAGCTCTCGGGATAAGACGCATAGAACATACCATAGCTTTTCACCTGAATCTCAGTGCATAATTTCTCAAACTTGAGATTAGTGAGATCCCCCCAATAGCCATAATCACTTGTCTGATGCTTATACCTATAGAAAATGCCACGTTCGGTGGCTGTGTTGTTGAGGTCTTTCACTGCTTCGTCAACATCGGCTTTCTTGCACACAATAGAAGTACGTGCCAAATCCTTCAAATCGAAAGGCCGGCAATTGTCTGTGTTACATTTTCTTGTGGCACTTTCCCGTGTCTTATAATTAAGCGGTGTAACCACTCCATTATTACGTGAAGCCACCTCTTCAGCCAGCGCCTGAGTGGCAGGTCCATATTGTTTCGCATACTGCATGGCTTCATCCATCTCCTGCTCAAAAGTCAGGGTCTTACTATCCTGCTTGTCGTCATCGTCGTCCTTGGAACAGGAAAAGAATGTGAATGAGACGGCAAAAGCCAAAAACAAGGCTAAAAAACGATATTTAGTTTCACTCTTTTTCATTGTTTTGAACAGCATTTAAATATGCCTCTTCTAATAATTTCTAAAGGCAGGTTCTAAAAATTAGCTTTAGGCTGTGTTTAGACTATTTTTGAGCAGATTTGCTCGCAAACTCGCAGAAGCGTAGCGAGCTACGGTTCAAGAGGTTAAGAGCAAAGATGACAAAAAGAGACAAACACAGGCAAAGATAATTCTCTTGGATTTATTAATTATTAGAACATGCCTAAATAAAATAGGAATCAGTAGAACCGGCCGTTTATCTTCTTAGAAATTTCTGGTTGTCCTGTATGATAATTCCCCTGTCCTGACTGGTTGCAGGAGTTCCCATAATGGTGTAAGCACGTCCGTTAACCGCGTTTCTTGGTTCTTCCGCAACGGCTTTCACCCCGTTCGTCCCACCATTTTTCTTCTCCTGAAACTCCTTGCGCGCTTTTGCCATCTGCTCAAGGAACCGCTCGCTTGTATGCAGTTTTGCATAGGCAACGGATGCTGCAAGGCGGGCGGCATCGACATCGCTCTGCCAATGATAGCCGGCAATCACACGGCTCTCACCATACATATATCCTCGTGCCATCAGGGTGTCGGCAGCCTCCGGATTAATCTCCATCAGCAACAATGCCGAGCTCCATCCAAGGATGGTGTGTCCAGAAGGATAAGAGCCGTTCGTGCGGTGTGATTCCTCCTGTTCCGGGACGAGCGTGGGCTCGTTGAAACGCGCGAAAGGACGCTTACGCATATAATGCTGTTTCGGCAAAGTACAGATACTGTCGCAAGTTGCTGTTGCCTCACGCAGCAGTTTATAAATCTCCGGAGTCTCCTCCTCTGATATATTCATACCAAAAGGTTCGGAAAACTCCTCAATGATGGTCTGAAGGCCATACACAGCATCGCGCTTGGCGATTTCAGCCCTTTCAGGATCGACGACCCGCTGTTCCTTTCCCCACATATACTGCATAATGTCATTCACAAAGCGAGTGGAAGTGGTATCGGGAGGTGCAGGCAGAAACTTTACCATATCGGGCATATCTTTGGTTGTAAAATAAGCGTCAACCTCATCTTGCGCCTTTACGCTGGCAATGCTTGAAAGAAGCATTGCAAAAATCAGAATTTTTTTCATTTTTTTCATCTTTTTTAGTATTATACATTTTGTGTTATCAGAAAAAACATAAGCATCGCCGAAATCTCAGTAAAGCCTAAGTTTCCCCTTAAATTGCTTCGCTCCAACTACCCACGTTCTTCATTTTCACAGTGGTGCTGTAGTATTTCCCCGGCTGAAGGTTGGCACTTAACTGGCACTTGTAGGATTTCAAATCAGGGGAACCTTCTTCCCTCGCAGACAGGTAGAGCGTGTAGGTTGTCTTCCCTGAGTTTTTGTTCAGCATCGCCACATAAATGGTTTTAAGTTCATCTACAATCGGCACTTTCATGCACTTGTCTTTTGCTGCACTCGGCTCTTCGTTAGAGCCAAGGAAACACTCATATTCATCCGTCATAATATTGTATTCTTTCACCAGGCCCTGGCCACTGATCATGAAAGTAGCAGGGATAAGTGTGTGGCCCTCTTCATCTGTGAACGAGAATGCTGTGATGGAAGTATGATTTTTGAATGTCAGGTGATTACCGCCCTTCAACTGAATATATAATTTATCTCCTTCCTTCAAGAAACCATCCACCTCTGCCGTTGCACTTGCATAGTCAAAATCAGACGCGATTTTCTCTAAAGTTCCATTTTGTCCATCATAATATTGAAACACACATCCTCCCTCACCAGATTTAGGGAAAGTGAAAATCAGTTTAGTACCATTTGTGATATAACTATAAGTAGGCAGTTCAGTAATGTCGCCCACAAGTGTGGTAGGATTTCCTGTATGGTTTGACACAACCTTTCCCAGATGGACATCTGAGATTTCATCGAATCCGTTATCATCAGGCGTATGTACTCCCACTTCTTCCCCCGATGTCCACGAGGGTGTTATCGCATTGTTGTTTTCATCAAAAATCAGGGTGCGTGTACCCACTCCGTTGTCCGCCTTCACTTCCAGACGATACGTTTTTATCTCACCTTTTTCGTTGGTCTTCCCATCGTCATTGTCGTCGCTCGAACATCCAGCCAGCAGCGTGCCAGTCAGCAGAGCGCCAAAAAGAAAGAAAATATTTTTATTCATCACGATTCATTAATTACAATAATTCTGTTAATTCTTGGAGTATCAATATGGGGTTATATGATGTTACCATAAAGAAACACCTCCATTGCTTTTCTCATTATCTCCTCCTCCCCACAACGTATTTTCGCGTAAGGTTCTTCTGGCAGGAGCCTCATTGGATTCCTGATCAGGGTTCTCCCATTCTGAGGTGTCGGCCTCACCGTATCCCTGTCGGGATGCTCCAATCGACACCATCAACTCAGGAAATTCAAAAAGTCTATCAACCGAAAGAGGTCTGACATAATTTTTCTTTTTCATCGTTCACTGTACTATTAACTATAGTGGTGTTCTAAAAATCAATCCGACATAATTTTCAGAACACCCCTGTAAAGTTTTGTGATTATTTTACCAATACTTTCTGATTGTCAATTATATAAATACCCTCTTTAGAAGGCAGGTTGTCATAAGTGCGTCCAAACACATCAAATACTTTTCCTTTGAACTTGGAACGCTTTGTAACTTCTGCACTATTTATTCCGTTAACGTCATCTTTCATAATTCTTTCGTATTCTCTCTTCGCTTTCACAAGTTGCTCTCTGTACTCATCGTTCACTGCGAGGTTAACGAAAAGAGCAGAAGCAAGCATAAACGAAGCATCGATATCGCTCTTGTAATGGTGTCCGCAAATAACCCTGCTCATACCATAATCCTTTGCAACATTCATGATAGCCTCTGTCTTCTCCGGTGCTACAGCAATAAGGGAGAATGCAAATATCCATCCCCTTGTTGTATGTCCAGAGGGATAACTGAGGGTTGTTTTCTCCTCCTCGTCGGTTTCGGGTGTCAACGACGGCTCGTTGAATTGTGCGAAAGGACGTTTACGCGCAAAATGGTTTTTCGCTATCTTATTCACTTTATGGGCATCCGACACAGCAGCAGAGGCAAGATTATAGATTTCCGGCGTGTTTTCCGGACTGATAACAACCCCAATGGCACCAGAAAACACCGCCCAAAGCGGTTCACTCTCATACATTTTGGCCAAATCTCCTAAATCTGTGTCCCGAAGTGACTTTCCATACTGATAATAATAATAATCATTATAGAATTCACTACTCATAAACTGAGGGGGCTCCGGGAGGAACAACAAAGGGTCCGGAGTCTCTTCATCAGTAAAAAACGAGTCGGGATTTTTCTCTTGTGCCATCAAGCCTACGCTTAGGCTGAAAGCGAACAGGAAAGACAAAAATACTTGCTTAGTTTTCATAATCTTACTATTTATTCAATTATTTTTTTAAAAACAATGAAATATTAAGGGTACAATTGTTGCGATGACACACAGTCGTCATCGGTCAGCCCTTGTCTGGAAACAATATTATATTAAGTGAATCAGACACATCATTTCACGAAAATGGGTCTGTAAAAATAAGAATCGTCGCCCATCGGTATGGCGTTTGCATCGAAACCGGCCCAATCAATCGTAAATATCCGGTGCAAGCTGTCGCAGTAATAGTGGAGGAAAATTCTTGCCTCCGCACCGTCCGCTCCAATGGTCAAAGGAAAGAAACGGCTGTTATACTCCTCCTCGATTGTAGGAGGAGTGAGTCCTCTCACTTCGTCGTTCATCGTGGCACACAGCAAGTCATTCTGAGTCATATAAGGCTCCAATTCATTCTGCATCAGTATTCTCACCGACATAGTCTGTTCCCAGTTATCAAAATTAGGATATTCCCATGCCGGCCTCTCATCTGTGCCCGGTGTGATAACCAAGGTGGTATTACCGTTGCCACCCTCATTGCCGTTACCATTACCTCCGCCGTTGCCGCCGTTATCATCGTCGTCCGACTTTGAGCAACCCATCGCCACAAGGGCGAGGGTTGCTATAATCATCATTATTTTTTTCATTATTTAATAAATTGTGCTTTACCGTTATGAATATAAATACCTGACTGCTGCGGTTTTTCCGCAAGTTTAATGCCTGAGAGGGTGTACCAATTGCCGTCATCGGCAAATTCTTCCAATTCAGCGAAGTCAATCTGTGTAGGTTGTTCAGGCGATCCCAGCACTGCATCGGCCTTATAGCCAATCTTGCTGCGGGTCACTGCCACAACCTCGTTATTGCGTTCGAGGCAGAAGGTCAGATGCTGAGCCTGCTCCTCATCCACGCCGACATTGACATAGAACACGCCTTCCTCGTCAGCTACGGCTACACCGCAACGCTCAGCGCCATTATAAACCGCGAGCGTGTCGCCGTCAAACGCATCTACTCCAACTACCTGAGCCACTATGTTCATCGATGTGGCCTGAACATTGCGTCGTGGTGCCACTTCGCTCTCGCCACTGTAGCGGTTGTCGCTATAATACAGAGGATATGAATAGGTGTGTTCTGTGTCTTTCGCCCGCTTGAGCATATAGCCCTTTCCAGTCTCCATATAGCGAAGGTTGCCCTTCCAGATCAGGTTACCCGAACCGTCACGGCTTAAGATGGAGAAGGCATCCTGGGACTTCACCACGTCGCCCTCCGAGGCGTCAGCCACATAGCCGGACATGGCCTGGGCAATCGGCAGATTGATGGTGGAGAGATAGGCGATTCGGTTCCAGCCTTTCTTCACCGTAACGGGGTAATAATAGCAAGGAGAACCGCCGATATAGGCTTTTTTATAGTTATTGGAGAAAATACGGTACATAATGCTCGGATTAATTTCAACTACTTTGTCTTCCTCTGTCCATCGGTATCCACGGGAATTATTCGCCTCTTCACAGAAGAACTTCAAAGCAGTCTTACCGCGTACGATCTCCACGATGTCGCCTGGCTCCCATTCGGATGAGCCGTAGAGAAGTTTACCCACACTTGTAGGCTCGAGTGGAGCGGCTGAGAAGGATACCCAGTTCCATCCAATGGCAAGATCAAGCGTGGTGACCTCATCGAAGGAGTTGACAAGAACCACAGGATTCTCAGCTGTTCCCACAACTGCGTTTCGTTCGAATGAGTAAGTCTTGCCGTCTTCCGGCTCTAGTTTATAAATCTTACCGTTGGAAGCGTTATAAAAACCGAAACTCAACTTTGTTGACTGGTTTACATGTCCGTAGATAATCATATAAGCCAACGCCTCGTAAGCATTTGCCGTATCATCAACATCTAAGTGGGTAACGCCCAGCACTTCCTGGGCATCTCCGAAAGCAACAAGAATGTCGTCTGCATCGTGGGCAATGATGTTGTCTATCTTCACACGGGCTACCATTTGCATCGTCTGATTCTCATTCTTGAGATCGTAGCCAACCTTCCAGCCGGGGTCATCGCCCATCACCTTCACATTGAGGGCCAGGGATTCTGTCATATCATTCTCACTCACAAGTGACACCACTTCGTTATAATTACCGATATTGGTGTAGGGCGACACAGTGAATGTGATTTTCTGCTCATCCAGTGGAGCGATGACGCCTTGGGTCATTGACGGAGTAATCCATATCGGAATATCCTTGAGCTCAAAGAACTGGCTCTCGCCGCTGAGGTTCTTTATAGTGGCCTCGATCTCACCTCCAATGTTGTAATAAGCGGTCAGACTATCATGTTTTTTGTCCCAACGAAGCGAGTTACGGTAAACATATACATTCATCGTGAGCGGACTACTCATGATATTGCCGTTCAGGTCGGCTACATCCCTCACGGTGACAAACACATTCGTCTTCTCAATCTGCGCGTCTGGCACATCCAGATTGATCAGAAGCTTGTTGCCGTCTGCCACATAACTGTACTTGATGTTGTCGAGCTGGCTTGTCCGGACCATCGGAGCATAGGTGGTCTTGACGGCTAACGCGTCAACCACCGAGGAGGATATGATAGTGTCGCGTTTCGCCTCAATAATATTTCCCTGGTTATCGAGATAACGCTTGATGCTGACGCCTGTCGGCATGAGCAGCTGGGAGTTGTCGTCCTGCTTCTGCGAACTGCCAAAGTCAAGATAAGCAAGGAGTGATGTCTCTGTTCCTTTTGGCGTCTCTTTGTCATAAATCTTGATCAGATTTTGTGGCAAGGCGCTGGCAAACAATCCGATTTCATCAACATATCCGGTCAGAACATCCTTGCAGTTGCCATCCGCATCGTAGGTCGCACCTATGGCAAGCCCGTTACCGCTGATTCCGCCTACACTATCGGCAGGGAAGGTGGCATACAGTTTGTTGTCGAGATAGATGTTAGCCACATTTCTCGAGCGCTGAACAGTCATCACATAATGATGCCAGGATGTCAATGACAGCTTTTGAGGTATCTTCACCTCGTAGCCATTTGAACGGAACACGACGAGGGTGTCGCTTACGCCTATATTGAAATGCTGGTCAGCCATCGGCTCGGTACGAGCCTCACCATTCGAGAGAATTGTTCCGGACTCTTTGTCGGTGCGGAACCAGAACATCAGGGTGTAATCCTCATACACTGAGCGTTCGAAACGCTCTGGATTGAGCTTGATTCCCTGTTTGCCGTCTATCTTCATAGAGATGCCCTGAGGACGTTTCCACGTGTTTCTGTAAAGGTACAGGTCATTAGCACAAGGTCCCTGATCGTAACTGTAAACGCCTTCTCCTTCATTCAAACGGTAGTAGGACATCAAGCCTAATTCATAACCGGTCAGGACTTTCTGTGCATATTTGGTGAGTTCGCCTTCGGTCAGGCAACGGTTCCATATCCTGAATTCCAGCATTTCACCTACGAAATTACTCCATTGGTAGTCTTCTGTTACGTATTCGTCAGAAGTACCTAAGACAAGGAAATTGTTGCCGTCATAAACTCCTTTGACCGTTCCTCCACCTATTTTGATGTTTCCGTCGTAAAGGGTGACGGTCATGTCTTCAGCACCCTGCTGGAGGGAGAATGCAACCTGATGCAGGCCGTAAAAATCAACAGGCTTAGAGGACACAATCTGCTGGCCCTTGATCTCCACTACCAGCCTACGGTCCTCGGTTATACCGAACGTCAGGCCTTGCTTCTCGCCGCCATGCTGTAAGAAGGCCATCGGCTTACCGTTGTCGGCTGGATTCACCATCATGTCAAAGGTGAAACTCTTACCGGCGAGGTTACATACATTATTGGTCAGGCCTACTGTCTCACCGGAGAAGCCCAACGAGGTGGATAATGAGATATCATTGCCCACTGGCGTTCCCAGCACCTCAAAGTTGTTGGCCTTGCGGAGATAGTTGGCGGCAATCGGCTCAGAGAACGTGATTTGTATGTCATCTCCGATTCCTAAGATTCCGTTGACAGGGGTCGGAGTGCCGAACACCTCTGGCCGGCGGGTGTCCTTGATTCCCGTCAGAATATCAGAGGATGCAGTAAGGAATCCGTTTCCGTGCCTGCAATAAACCACTGCCCTCAGGTCGTAATACTGTTCGATAGGATCAATCTCTCCATAGAAAGAAGCAATGATGGCTCCGTTGTCAGGAATCATGTCACACACACCACTTGCCTTTTCCATGAGTTCTTTGTCGTTGTAGAATGAGCACACGTTCACCCAGTCTTTGTCTCCCTGCGTTGAGAGTTTGTATTGCAGCTCGATATGGTCAAAGCCTCTGTAGTTCACGTTAAAGCCTTCAATCTTCACAGGCATATAGTACATCTTCTGCTTGTTGTCATAACTGCTCTCGGTATTGATAACCCACTTATCGCCCGGCGTGGAGATTTTCACCTTGCCTGCAGTCGGTACGAAGTGAGCAGTGAGATACACCGTTGAAATCCTTACTGGGTCATCGGGGTCGTAGAACGAAATACCCACATTCTCATAGTCAAAATCTGAGTTGGGATAGATTTCCACCTGCTTTTTAGCTACGGTGCCTACAGGGAACAACGTGATTGATTCCCCTGTGCCTGTGAGCGGATTGCCGTCAATGAAGACTTTAGCTCCCTTGCCGTTCGTTGCGTCACTGAGGAAATAATTGAAAATAAGGGTCGAGGCTTCCGCATAGTCGCTTTCGTTCGCCATATAGACAGTGAACCTGGCAGGTTCGTCGAACGGCACGTTGCTGACGGTGGTCTGCTCAGCCCAGATTTTCGGGTTGTCAATGGCCTTGGTCTTAGCGTCAATCACTGTTCCTGGGTTATACCACTTAGTCACCCTTTCGTCCTCGTATGGCTGGCATGTGGCACCGCCCCTTGTCCGGAATACAAAATTGGAATAAACGGGGGTTTTGCCTGACTCCATATAACCTATTATCGGAGTTTTGTCCATATTCTTTAGTCCCTCAACTGTGAAATTATAGAATGCGTTGGATAAACCTTCATTGGCAGTGTCCATCTCATTCTCGTTAGCAGCCAAACGGTATACATCTACATTGAGGCTTGACTTGCTTGACGTAGAAAGGGTGAAGCCAATTTTCTTACTGTTTGACTTTGATAGTCCATATTTATCATTAAGAGTTACATTCAGAACAGGAAGGAATTTCAAAGTGTATTCTGATGAGGCTGCACCAACATCAGTAACAATCAGATTATCTGTATCATCTAGAATATTTCCTCCTTCTGGCAAGTACGCTGTCTCTGTGCCCTCAGTAATGGCTTTACCCAAGATTTTCACAAGTTCGTCTCCTACCAGCCCTTCCACAAAGCCCACGCCAAGGCCTCCGTTACCCACAATCGGCCATTTCAGTTGCCGTGTGCTGTTTTCTCCCACAGTAAACGTTTCACTGTACTGTATAGAGGTGGCTCCGTCGAAATCATAGTTCTTCACAAGATTCTTAGTCTGCACATTGATTTTCTCCTCTTCGTTTCTTATGAGGAACTTCGCCCACTGAAGCAACTGCTTGTTGATGGCATTGATACTGTCTGTGTACATCTCCGTATCTTTTCCCTCAGGAAGCACTTGAACATATTCGTCAACACCGAATTTAGGGTCGGAACGATCTACATTGCTCACATAATAAGGAATGCCATTTTTGTTTGCCAGTTGCTGAGCGAACGCCATCGAGTCTTTGGGTAAGATGAGCGAGTTTCGCGCCTTGATAAGTGCCGGCATCAGTTCGTTTTCAACATAATGCTGTGAATGAATGAATGTGGAATTAACCTTGGTGCTTACACCCATCACCTCGTCTCTGACAAGATAAACCTTGTTGCCATTGGCATCCTTTCCTTCTGCAAGTTTTTTCACAGTGGCGTTTTTCACGGACACCTTCACACCATTCTCAGTCTTGAAAGAACCGCCTTCCTGCATCGTCAGAATCTTATATTGTCTTTCAGGGACGACGCGTACAGCAATGGCATCCTGAAGGATGACATTCTGATTCGTTCCGATAAAGAGGTCGGCCTTGGGCCCAACCCATTTCTTTCCACTTGATGTCTGGACACGCTCTGTAACATCCATGTTGTAATTATATGTCCAGTTACCATTGAATGACAAGACGACATCGAGGGCGAAAGTGGATTTCTTATATGCTCCGTCAATTGTTCCGTATTCCACACCAGTTGCACCGAACGATGGAACGACAACTGTTCCTGTATAGTACGACTGTTTAACAGAATTAGTACCTCTGAGTTTGAAACCCATCTGTGCGTCCATAGTCGTATTGTAAGTGTAGCTTAATTTCGAGCCGGCTTCAATATACGACGAACTTCCGCCTCCTGGAGGGTCTCTAAGAATATCAAAAAGAATTGGTATTCCTGCAGCCATGACAGTCTTTCCCTGTGGTTTAGGCTTTGTCACCATCACATATCCCTTAAGTCGGTCACCATTAAGCGGCTTAACATCGAAATAGGTGCTGTCGTATTCCAGCGTGATGGTTACATCCCTAAGCGCCATATCGTTCTCCAACGTAAATGTGGTGTTGTCGGGTGTGAAGATATACGCGCCCTTTCCTGTATTGTCGAGATGAATAACTTGTTCATCAGTATCGCTGACCAGCCTGTTGCGAATCACGACTGTTCCCGTGTCTAACTTAACGATGTCAAGTTTGCCATGGTTGTCGTTGTTGTAATAGTATTTCTCACATGCCTGTAATGTCCATCCGTAGGGAGAACCGGCCATGAACACGGGATGTCCTAACGAATAGCTGTTGTCGGCGGAATTCCACACCATCACTGTGTCTTTCTGTCCGATATTATCTTGGGCAATAGAATATTTCACACCATAATACGATTCGTTGTTACCATTGAACTGCACGACATCCAAAGTAGGCACAGAGTGATAAATGCGGTTATAAACAACGGTATCTCCTTGGACATTCTTGGAGAGGTCAAGCGTTTCACCCACCTTTCCTTCCTGGAAAAGCGTTGGATAACCTGTGGCAGAAATACTTGTGATTTTATATCTGGTCGGCCTCAGCCTCATCTCATACTCTCCTGTTTCATTATCCACCTTAACGGTGATAGAATGAAGGGTGCTGTGCACCACGGTCAGATTCTGCTTATTTTGCCCAAAGGCTATAGAATCAGTACGTTCCTTCACTAAATCATTTTGCTGGTCACGGACAATATATGAAGCATTGTCACCTTCCAGCTGCATAACAATGTTGATGTTGTCGCCAAGATTGTTCACAGACCTTGACTTGCCCAGTTCAAGACCGGCCTGCGCATTTCCTCCTATAACCCTACCGTGGAGCACAACCTCTGTGCAGTCCCAGAGATAAACCTCCGACTTGTTTGCCACCCAGTCCCAGTCGCGCTCTTTACCTTTGGCTGCATCTGGCACCAGCAGATAACCATCGTTTTTGAACACATGGCCTTCTTTCACCGCCTGCACTTGATGGACACCTTTCGGGATGCTCACCTCGAATGCTCCCTGACTGTCGGTTTGGTATGGATTACCATTTGCGTCTGTAATGGTCACTCCGTCCATCTTGAACTCAACGCCGGGAACAGGAATGCTTGAGCCGTCATAATACACATTACCGGAATAAACGAAGTAGTTATCCACATAGAAGATGACATTTGTAAATAAGTTCTTTTTCGTGGTGAACTCCAGATTCTGTGAATCTACGTTGAAAGAACCGCCGTCGGTCTGCACCATGACTTCAAACTGTCCAGTGCCCTGATATTCGAGCCCCGCCAGTTCGAAGTAGCCACTGTCGTCGGTCGTTGTGGTATATTCTTTTTTATCGGTTTTCGAAATGGCAATTATAGTATATCCTCCCATTCCGGTTCCGTCGGCAAGCCGCAGATAACCTTTGATCATACCTGTAGGCTCACATGCACCGGTGGTGGTGGCTGAATTCACAATCATACCCTCACACTGGAACACCGACTCCACTTTATATTCGTAGGTGTGCTGTGGGAATGGAGTGGTATCCTCATATCTCATCAGCGGCAAATTCGTAACAAGCGTGTCCCAGTCCTGTGTTACGGACATCTTGTCACGTCTGAGCACTCTGTAGTAGTCGTGCTCACCGCCATTGCTGTCCCATTCCAGAAGCACACTGCTCTGCCGTACGGTGCTTCTGAGATTCTTCACACTGTCGGTGTTGAGGAACCAGTATTTCGCATCATCGCCCGTCTCCTTTTTCTTCACACTGACGGCAAGGCTGTCGGGATAATTACCCTTGTCATCCTTAAATGTATTACAGATTGGCAGATAAGAGCTGCCACGACGGACCACGAGTTCAAACTCATAATCCACACACTTACGAGGCAATGAGTAGGTGTAGGTGTGGTTCTTAAGGGCGTTTTCGTCCGACGACAGGTCAACCACATTGGTGAATGTTCCACTGTCTGATTTCATGTGGACAACCAGTTGCAGTTTTGCCTTCGAATCCCAAAGTGTGAAAATTTTCTCGTCAGGCACAAAGAACGCGTATGAAGCACACTCCTTCCCCTCATCGTACATATACAAGAGATTTTGGGGACTACGAGACTTAAACTCATGGTCTTCACACTCATCTATAACCTTTTCGATGAAATCGAGTATGTAGTTCTTGTTGTCATACCCAGCCAAATACAATTTCTGCGTACGAAGGCCTAAATCAGAAGTTAAATAATGGATGGTATTCGGGGCATTGAACTTGTCGCCTACTGAAGGAATGTACCTCGAGTTCATACCAGAATCGTCGCCAAATGCCTTGAAGATGGCATGCCAATAATTAAAATAAGGTGGCACCATCTTGTAACCTTTGATATTGATGTTTTTTTGCTGGAACAAATCAAAATACCGATCCTGATTCCATCCTAAAACAGATATCGTATAAAAGTCTCCGTCAAATGTAGGATTCTGGGTCAAATTTTGAATAGGTCCATTCGCCAAGACAACAGCAGGCGATACAGACATCAGCACACCTGCGGCAGTTCCCGCATCGGGGTCTTCGCTCATTTCCTGTTGATTCTTAAATATGCGCCCGTTTGTTGTGACGATGTCTCCAACAGCGACATTCGAATTGTCGATTATTGACAAAGGTTCATTCATCGTCCAGTTGAAGGTCACTGTATGGCTGTCGTCGGTCCAGGTTTCCTTTTCAACTGTGGCTTCTTTGACACTTGCCAACTGCAACTTTTCGTTAATGGTCACGGTCTTGGTTCCAGCGCTCTCTCCCCAGTCCCAAATGGCTGTAGATGATCTTCTGATTCGGTATGACACGTTCTTGCCTTCATACTCATCGAAGAAATGCTCGTCGAGATACTCATAACTTCCCGACTGACGTTCAAAGCCAAGCATTCCCAAAGTTTTCCAGTTGGAATCGCTGTTGTCAGTCTCGCCGGTGGTATTGCGCTGAATCTCCCAGTAGTCATCTTCCATGATATCTCCTGAATCAGGATATTCGATAGTCCATTTCAAGGTGACACGTGCATTCTCATCCATGGTGGCTGTGAAATTCTTTGGTGTATGGAGAGGATTCACAGAGATGTGTTCCGACTCCATGCCGGTCAGATTGTTTTTATCTGAATCAACGAGGTCGGCCTCAATATAGACATCCTTCATCGGGAAGTTCATCGGTAAATAAACATATCCTGTTAGATTGGGAGTCAGAGCCAGTGAGATTTTTTCACCCGTAGCGGCATTCGTATAGTTCAGTGTCATTTTTGTACACTTCACAGCCTGCATATAGTAAGGAATCATCAGTTCTCCCACATGCTCCTTATCAAATGCCAACATGGGATCCATGAAATTGATTGCCACATCTGGCGGTTCCGGGCTATCGTAGGTGTCGAAATTGCCGGTGACAGTACCAGAGCCCTCGTCATCCCAGTGTGCACTGAATCTCAGCATGATTTTATTTCCCTGCCAAGCGTATGGGATATGCCATTGCACCGTGGTGGTGTAATGGTAATCGTCATCTTGGTCGGCACCGAGATAAAAAGTCTTCCAACTGTCATTGGAATTGATGCTGACATCAGATTTCCCATAACGTGCCATCTGAACGACAAGTTCGCCAGGGGCAAGCGTACGCATGTAAGTCGGATCCTCCTCGTCACGTCCCGGATGTTTCCACTCAATGATATGCTTCCACGTTTTTCCTCCGTCGATTGACGCTTCCACATACGCCGGCTCGGTGACATGGACGTTCATTGCAATCTTGTAGTAATCAAACGTAGGCAATGAAAACTGCAATACATTCTTTCCCACAGGCAGGCATCTATAATTTCCTGCGCTCTTAATGAAGGACGCCGCCCTTGCAGGCGAGAATCCAATCAAGCATAATAATGCTAAAATAAAGAATAGTTTTTTTCTCATATATTATATAAACATTATATTGTCAAATAGACTTATTTTCAATATATAAAGTTTCAATATATAGTCTGGGGGCTTTGGCTTAGGTCTTATTCGATTTGTTCCATTTCTATGCTATTTCTCTTTTACCCCCTATTAACCCTATTAAGTGATGTGAAAAAAATAACTTGCCTCACCATCCAGTTGACGGTAGGGTTTCTGTCCCCCGATAACGGGGGAACCGAAGGGGGTGTAAAGACCATTGATTACTTTATGTATGTCCGTCCATGGTTCAGAGTTCCCGTTTATGTATGTCCGTCAGTTGACTATCGTCTT
>FLNV01001635.1_pt1 | contig 25576 bp, 16 predicted proteins | sample 1140351 | NCBI WGS metagenome assembly FLNV01 (sample SAMEA3878207, study PRJEB12797) | bioreactor metagenome | biome: Moose rumen | place: Sweden | collected 2011-10
CTCACCTACGGCGGTGGAAGCATCAAGAAAATAGGGCTGTACCAGAAGGTGCACGAACTGCTGAAAGGCTACGAGATTGTGGAACTCAGCGGCATACAGCCTAACCCGAAATACAACCCCAGCGTGCTTGACGGTGTGCGCCTCTGTAAGGAGAACAACATCGACGTGATTCTGTCCGTAGGCGGCGGCTCGGTACTCGACTGCTCGAAAGCCATCGCAGCGGGCGCCTGCTACGACGGCGACCCATGGGACCTCATCACCTACAAGGTGAAGGCACAGGCGGCCCTGCCCATCGTCGATATCATCACCCTCGCCGCCACGGGCAGCGAATACGACGCCGGCGGCGTCATCTCGCGCACCGAGACCAACGACAAGATCGGCTACATCGACCCGCTGCTCTACCCGCGTGTGTCGTTCCTCGACCCGACCTACACCTTCACCGTGTCGAAGAAACAGACCGCAGCCGGCATCGCCGATGCAATGAACCACACCATCGAGCAGTACTTCGCCGAGGACACCACGCTGCTCAACGATGGCTTCTGTGAAAGTATGCTGCGCTCGCTGATGGTCAACGGCCGCAAGTGCTTGGAGAACCCTGAGGACTACACCGCTCGTGCTGAGATGATGCTCTGCTGCACCTACGGCTGCAACCGCATCCTCGCGCTCGGCAACAGTCCCAGCGGCTGGCCCTGCCATGGCATCGAGCACGCCCTGAGCGCCTACTACGACATCACCCACGGCGAAGGACTGGCCATCATCACGCCGCGCTGGATGCGCCACATCCTGAACTATCACACCCTGCCGCGCTTCGTGAAATACGGCGTCAACGTCTTCGGCATCGACGCCACGCTGCCCCAGCAGGAGATTGCTGAGCGGGCCATCGACGAGACCTACCGTTTCTTCGAGAGCATCGGCATCCCGATGCACCTGCGCGAGGTGGGCATCGACGACAGTCGCCTCGACGAGATGGCGCACCACATCGCCGTCAATGAAGGATTGGAAAACGCCTACGCACCGCTGACCGAACAAGACATTAAAGAGATTTTGGTGGCGTCGCTTTAAACGTAACCTGAAAACGTAAAACCATAAGAAACATACAATGAAACAAACCATAACAGTAAAAGGCCTCAAATGCAGCCATTGTGAGGCGAAAGTGGAACAGGCCTTGACCAAGATGGAAGGCGTCGCCAACGCCAAGGCCGACCGTGAGAAAGGCCTCGTCGAGGTGGACTATGCCCCCGAGACTGTCAGCAAGGACGAGCTGATGGAGACCATTGAGGACTGCGGCTACGAGGCTTCGCTATGACCGAGCGCCAGACCTTTCCCGTGGTGGGCATGATGTGCGCCGCCTGCTCGGCCAACGTCGAGAAACGCCTTCGCGAGACGGAGGGCGTGACCGATGTCGCCGTTTCACTGCCAGGCCGCACGGCCATGGTGGACTACGACCCTGAAAAGGTCACCCCCGACGACCTGCGTCGCGAAGTGGCGGCAGCAGGCTATGAGCTGATTATCGACAACGATACCGACGTGGAGGACATCCACCGCCAGGCCTTCGTCAGCCTGCGCCGGCGCACCATCGTGTCGTGGCTCTTCGCCGTCGCCGTGATGGTGTTTTCCATGCATTGGATTCACCTTGGAAGCCATCTAACCAATAACATCGTGTGCATGGTGCTTGCTGCGACAAGCATGGTGCTCTGTGGCCGTCAGTTCTACGTCGTCGCATGGCGACAGCTGATGCACCGCTCGGCCAACATGGACACGCTTGTGGCCCTCTCGACGGGCATTGCTTTCTTCTTCAGCGTTTATCTGACCTTCACAGGGGCCGAACACACCTGGTTCGACTCCACCACGATGATCATCAGCTTCGTGCTCACAGGACGTCTGCTCGAAGAACGGGCGAAGAACGGCACCGCTTCCTCCATCCGTGCCCTGATGGGACTGCAGCCCAAGACAGCGCATTTGGTAAACATCGACGACGACAGCGTCTCGGAGGTACCCATCGCCACGCTCCAGCCCCGCGACATGCTCGAAGTGCATTTGGGCGAGGCCATCCCCGTCGATGGCATGATGCGCAGCGGCGAGGCCGCCGTCGATGAGAGCATGATCACCGGCGAGCCGGTGGCCGTTCCCAAGCAAAAAGGCGACCGGCTTTTGGCCGGGACCATCGTCCGCCAAGGAAGTCTGCGCATGAGGGCGCAACAAGTTGGCTCAGAGACGGTGCTGTCGGGCATCATCCGCATGGTGCAGCAAGCGCAAAACAGCAAGGCACCCGTGCAACGCACCGTGGATAAGGTGGCACTCGTGTTCGTGCCTGCCGTACTAAGCATTGCCTTGGTTACTTTTGCCGCATGGATGATAGTCGATGGCGACTTGCAGCACGCGCTCATCTCCGCTGTCTCGGTACTCGTCATCGCCTGCCCCTGCGCCATGGGGTTGGCCACACCGACGGCCTTGATGGTGGGCATAGGACGAGCCGCCGAGCGTGGCATCTTGATCAAGGACGCCACAGCACTCGAACAGCTGCATCGCGTGAGCGTTTTGGTCACCGACAAAACGGGGACACTCACCCTCCCCAACACCGACATCACGGCCAACGACAACTTGGCCTTCGATGAGCGCGAGACCCTCAAGCCTCATGCCGACGAGGCCATGCAACGCTTGCGCAATATGGGTGTGGAGGTGTGGATGACCAGCGGCGACCGTGACGACGCAGCCGCCTATTGGGCGGGACGTGCCGGTATCGGGCATTACCGCAGCAAAGTGATGCCACAGGACAAGGAAGACCTGGTGCGCGAGCTACAAAGGCAAGGCAACACGGTGGCGATGGTGGGCGACGGCATCAACGACACGCAAGCCTTAGCCGCCGCTGATGTCAGCATCGCCATCGGTCGTGGCACCGACGCGGCCATGGAACTGGCTCAGGTCACGCTGATGGGCGACGACCTCAGAGCGATTCCCGACGCCATCCAGCTGTCGCGCCACACGGTGCGTACCCTGCGCGAGAACCTCTTCTGGGCTTTCATCTATAACATCGTATGCATCCCGCTTGCCGCCGGGGTAGTCCCATCGATACACATCACCCCGATGTGGGCCGCGGCCATGATGGCCTTCAGCAGCGTCAGCGTGGTACTCAACAGCCTCCGACTCCGCTGGAAGAAAGTTTAAGAAGCGCAACTTCCCGTTGGCATCCCATCTCGGCGACTCCTTCCAAGGCGTTGCAAAGTTACGGCATTTCTTCCGTTTCTTGCTGTTTTTTTCGCAAAAAGTCGCATCATGCCTTTCTGTGGCAAGACCTCATTGATTTAGGCGAAGACCGGCTGCGGGCGTATGGGGAGCGGGTCTATGGGTTGTAAGTTTATTCAAATAAATCCCCACTAATTGGGATTGTCGCAACGGAACGGTGTGAATATTTTTGCACCGTTAAATGTTTAAATCAAAAAGTCATGAAAAACAAAAAAATCAATCCTTGGGCTGCCGCTGGTATGGCGGTGCTCTATCTCGTGCTCGTTTTCGCTTCTTGCTTTGTCGGTTTCCTGCACCCGGTGTGTTGGGCTTATTTCTCCGTAGTGGCCGCGCTCTTGGGCGTAGGGCCTTATTTCTGGCTCGCCGCCCGTTGGCAAAAGTTCGGTGTGGGCACCGTCTGCGCCCTGCTGGTATTTCTGTTTTGTTTAGTCACTGGTGAGGCCAGTGGTCTGCTTTCCCGTGGGCTCATCTTAGGTGGCGGCATCCTTGCCGATGTGGTCCGCCTTCTTGTTGGCAACAACTCTCGGAAGGCACTCTACTGCGCCTATCCGTTCCTCGCCATAGGAAACCTCGGTTGGGTCGTCCGCCTGTGGTCAGACAAGCAGTGGTACTATGAAGGCGCCATCGGGGAGATGGGACAGGCTTACGCCGACGGCATCGCCAAACTCCAGACCACCAGCCACCTTGTCGCCGTCATCGTGCTTACTGCCGCCGTCGCCGCCTTGGGCATCTGGCTCTGCGGCAAAGTGGATAAGAAGTCGTCAAAGCTTTTCTAACCCCTAAATCATGTTAGAATACACTACCGACTCTTGGGTAAGGCTCGAATGACGCAGGCATGACCCAGAATGAAATTTGGCGGACGAAGTACGAGGAGCCTTTCAAATCACGCCACGCACGAAATCCTCAAGGTTCTTCAGGTCCTCGTCGTTGGGATGGCCGCGCTGGATGAACGAGAACTGGCCCTTGCAGTGGAACTCCCTTGCATCGACGCTCAGCCCTTGCTTTTCCAAGAGTGACTTCACTTGCGAATAAGAGGAGGCGAGGACGGCTGCCGACGAGAAGCAGATCACGTTCTTGACCTTCTCCTTGCTAAGCGTGGCGATGAATTTCTTGATCCTGTCGTCGATGCCGGCGGCATACACTGCAGATCCGAGGAAAAGCACGTCCACTTCCTCGTCGACGGGATGGGTGGTGTCCAAGGCCTGTGCGCCCGTCACTTTCTCGACGACCTCAGCCATTTTCTTGGTATGGCCGGTCTTTGAATAGTATCTGATGGCTATCTTCATGGGTGATAAGTTTGAGTCGATGCAAAAGTACAAAATATTTATATTGGATGCGATACAAATGTCAGTCCAACGGGACGGCCCTGACTTTACCAAGTTGCCTCACGATGGCATCCCACCAGCGGGTCGGCAGGAGCCAATGGAAGAACACGATGGTGCCCGAAAACGCCCCGATGCGGTAGCGTGGCTTCGGACGGCGGCTGTTGACAGCCTTGCACATCGCCTTGGTGACAACGCTGGGCTTCGAGAGCAGGTTGGAGTCGTACATCCAATGGAAGTTCGTGGCTTCGACGAGTGCCGTCGGCTCATAGGCGGTGCCACGCGACGACTCGGCGAGATGGTCGGCGGCGATATGCCCCCATTCGGTCTTGATGCCGCCGGGTTCGATCATCACCACGTCGATGCCGAAAGGCTTCATCTCGATGCGGAGCGCGTCGCTGAAGGCCTCGACGGAGTATTTGGTGACGTGGTACCAGCCACCATAGTAAAGCACCGACTTCCCCGCCACCGACGAAGTGTTGATGATACGCCCCGAACCTTGCTGACGCATGATGGGCAGCACCAACTGGCACAGTCGTGCCAAACCGAACACATTGACTTCCAACTGTCTTCGGGCTTCTTCCATGCTCACGTTCTCGATGGCGCCGAAATAGCCGTAGCCCGCGTTGTTGATGAGCACGTCGATGCGCCCTTCCGCGTCCATGACGGTCTTGATGCCCTCCGCCATCAAGGTCTCGTCGGTCACGTCCATCCGAATCGTGACGACCCCTGCCTCGTGCAAAGGCTCCATCTTCTCCATCCTTCGGGCGGCGGCAAACACCTTGTGGCCTTGCCGCGCCAATGCCAAGGCCGTGTCGTAGCCGATGCCGCTACTGGCGCCCGTGATTAATATTACCTTTTTCATGGTTTCTTGGATTTTTATGGTTCAGCGGCAAAGGGGAGAGGCTTCGTATTCCGCACAGATAGCCTTGTAGAGTTCAGGGAGCCGTTTCGAGATGGCCACAACGCGACCGTTTTCTGAGAAACAGTGTCTGCTTTTCCCAAGGCAAACGACCCTGTCGCCCAAGCGCATTTCATAAGAAAACTCAAACTTTGCCTCCGTAAACTGGCTGATGGTGACCTTGACTTCGATGACATCCTTGAATGTGGTTGGGCTTTTGTAATTGCACTCAATGGAGATGACAGGCGAAACAACGCCCTCGGCCTCGATTCTGTCGAAGCCGTAGCCTAATTGGTCGAGGTAGTCCACACGGGCTTCCTCCATGATGCGTACATAGTTGGAGTGGTGCGTGATGCCCATCCGGTCGCATTCGTAGTATTTCACTTCGTGTTGGTAGGTATGCATTTTCGAAATTTTTAGGCAAAAATAGCAAAATATCTTGTCGCCTCCTGCATGATATTACCTTTTTCATCGCGAAATAGTTCGTTTGGTGGGATGGACCACTTGTGAAAAACTACATTTTTATTACTTTTGCGGCCTAAAATAAACGACTATGAATAGAATAATGAGAACAGTATCGTTACTTCTTCTTGCGGCCACCGTCATGACGGGCTGCAACTGCAACAACAACCAACCTTCAAACTCTTCAGACAACATGAACAACGCGATTGAAACCCTCATGACGCGCACCAGCATCCGCTCGTTCACCGATAGGGCGGTCTCTGCCGACACCGTCGAGATGCTGCTTCGTGCGGGCATGGCAGCCCCCACCGCCGTCAACAAGCAACCATGGCATTTTGTGGTCGTCGACGACCGCGCCAAATTGGACGAACTGGGCGGCAACGGACGCCAGAGCCAGATGTGGCACGAGTCGCCTTTGGCCATCGTGGTCTGTGGCGACATGGACAAGGCTATTGAAGGCCCGGGACAGGCTTTCTGGGTGCAGGACTGCTCAGCCGCAACCGAGAACATCCTCTTGGCCGCACATGCCCTCGGTCTCGGTGCCGTTTGGACGGGCTGCTATCCCATGGAAGAGCGTGTGGCCAACGTCCGGCAAGTGCTCAACCTGCCCGAAAACATCGTCCCGCTCTGCGTCATCGTGATGGGCTATCCCAACGAGCAACCCGAGCCTAAAGACAAGTGGCACCCCGAGAACGTCAGCCATAACGGATTCGGCAATTCATAATCATTTCCATTTTTTCTAATTCTTTCATTCCATGAAGAAATCGTTTTTCTTGAAAGGCCTGTTTTTCACGGCCTTAGTCCTTTCAACCATCCTTTGTATGGCCCAGCCTCCCGGAGGCCGTCCCCCCGGAGGTGGCGGCGGCGACCGTCCGCCTGGCCGTCCCCCGATGGGCGGTGACCGTCAATGGGGCCAGAACGAGGGCAACATGCCTACCGTCAAGCAGAAGAAAAAGGTGAGGGTAGGCGATACTTTCACCGTCGTGGGCGTGTTGCGCGACGCCAAGACGGGCGAAACGATGCCTTATGTCAATCTTGCCGTGCTCGACTCCATCGACAACGAGTTTGTGAAAGGCGGCATAAGCAACGTGGACGGCGTATTCGAGATTAATGAAGTGCCGCAAGGGGCTTTCGTGCTGCGCGTTTCGGCCATCGGCTACGAAAACTATCTCCATTCTTTCCATGTGACCAACAACACCAACTTGGGCACTTTGCGCATCAATCCCGGCGTAACGGCACTCGGCGAGGTCACCGTTGAGGCCGAGAGGCCGCTCTATGCGATGGAGGGCGAGAAGCTGATTTACAACGTCAGCGAGGACCCGTCCATCCAGACCGGCACCACCGAGGATGCCTTGCAGAATGCGCCCGGCGTGGAGGTCGACGTGGAAGGCAACATCACGCTGCGCGGCGTTTCGAGCGTCGAGATCTGGATCAACGACAAGCCCTCAAAACTCACCGAGGAGAACCTGAAGACCTATCTCCAGACCTTGCCCGCCAATGCCATTGCACGCATCGAGACCATCACTAACCCTTCGGCCAAATACGCCACCGATGCCGAGGCGGTCATCAACATCGTCACTTCGGCACACATCAAGAGCAACCAGTTCGTGAGCTTCGGCGTCAACGGCTCCAACCAACCTTTTGTCTCGCCATGGGTGAGTTACATGTGGAAGAAGGAAAAGCTGAGCCTTAACCTGTTTGCCTCGGGACGTTATAGCGACCGCGACAACACCACCAACAGCTGGTCGCAACGCCGCCGCGATGCCGACACCGAGGGCGAGTATGAGGTCACTTGGGCCGACACCGTAGCACAGTCCGACGACAGCCGTTCCTACAGCGGCAACGTGTTTATGAACGTGGATTACGAAATCGACTCGACGAGCGACATCTCCGTGGATGCCGGCGGGTTCTATAACGCCAACCTCAACAATATGTCGCGCTTTGAGCAGCAAAACTTCTATTACCTTAATCTCCAGCCCATCGACTCGTTGCTCATCGACAGAACCACGAACAACAGCGACAACAGGTCGCTTTTCGCTCATGCAGGCGCCGACTACACCAAAAAGTTCGACAACGAGGGACATAACCTCCGCATTGGGCTGAACACGCGTATCAACAACAATAGTGGCGAGGAGTTCTACAACCGGATGTACGTCGTCTACACCGACCTCGACGAGCACCGTTACATGCTTTCGCGAGCCAATACCTATGGCGGCAGCCTTGATGCGCGTTACAACCGGCCCTACAGCAAGGACGGCGAACTCAGCTATGGCCTTCGCGCCGACTTCCAGCAGATGGACAACACCTACGACCGCTACAATGACACCATCGGCATTTTGGTCGACGCGTTGCGCACCTATCGCATGAAAGGCCAGAAGGCAGGCTTGAACGCCGACGTCAACTGGACGCACCGCTGGGGCGGCTTCACGCTGAGCACGGGCTTGGGCGTGGAAGGCGAGCGCAACAAGTACGACTTCATCAGCGACATGCCCTTCGCCGACGACAGCGTTTATTACCACCTGCATCTCCGTCCTTCCATCCACTTGACCTACCGCACCGACAATATGCACAACTGGAAACTCAATTACTCGTTGCGCACGTCGGCACCGAGCCGCAACCAAATTACGCGATTCCGCACCTACGGCGAGAACAGCTATTCGGTGGGCAACCCCAACGGCCTGAAGGACTCGTTCACCCACAACATGGAAGCCGGATGGCAGAAGTTCTTCGAGCGTTTCGGCAATGTCGGCATTGAGGCCTACGGTCGCCTGAGCACCAACGAAGTCAGCTCTTTGACCGATGCCGAATACGACGACTACTTGGACCGCATCGTCAGCTACTCGATGCCCTACAACATGGGCACGTCGTGGCGTTACGGCACCTCGCTCAACATGACCTACCGTCCGTCGGGGTTCTTCAACGTGCGCCTCTATGCCAACCTCTACGACTACGGCTATCGCATGGAATACGACCGTGTGGATGAGTTCGGCAACATCGAGCACAAGCTGACGGAGAACGAAAAGCTCTCGTGGAGCGTGCGCGTCAACGCATGGGCGAAGCTCTTCGACCGCCTGCAAGTGACGGCCTCGGCCAACTACAACTCGCCCACCATCAGCCTGATGAGCGAGCGCAAGGCGCGTTATTTCCTCAACATGGGCCTCCGCAGCGACTTCTTCAAGCGCCGCCTGTCGGTGTTCGTCAATGTGCAGGACATCTTTAACTGGGGCGCAAGGGTCGGATCGGGTTCCACCAACACCAACCCGTATTTCCTCAGCGACAGCACCCGCAAGATGCTCAACAGCCGCTACATCTCGGCAGGCTTCACGCTGCGTTTCGGCAAGTTGGAGCTTGAAAAGAGCGCCAAGGAAGGCAGCAGCGAGTCGGGCGATAGCTTGGATTGATTTGACTATGGCTTATGGCCTATGACAATGGCCGCTCTCACGATGATGTGAAAGCGGCCATTGTGTTTATGGCTTTGGCCATAGGCCACATAGTCAAATCAATACCCGAAAATCTCTTCCGTGCTCACGCGGCGGACGGGGCCAAGCTCTTGCAGGGCCTTCATGTCGAGTTCCTTCTCGTCGCCGAGGATGACGTAACGGTAGGGCTTGCGGGCCATCTGCTCCTGCTCGAACTTCACGATGTCTTGCAAGGTGATGTCGGGCAAGGCGTTGTAGATGCGCTCGTTGAGGTCGTAGTCGATGCCCTTCATCTGGGCGCTCAGCCAAGCGTTGATGAGTCCGAACTTGGTGGTGCGTTGGCTGGCCAAACGCTTCGTGAGGGCGTCCTTGGCGATGCCAAAGGCCTGCTCGCTCTCAGGCATCTCGTCCAAGATCTCGTGGAACTGGTGTACGCAGTCCATCATCTTGTCGTTTTGCGTGATGATGTGGGTGAAGAAGTATTCCGGCTGGTCCTTGTAGCTCGGCTCGACGTAGGCGGCGTAGGCGTTGTAGGCCAAGCCACGCGCCTCGCGCAGCTCTTGGAACACGATGGTGTTCATGCCACCGCCGTAGTATTCGTTGAACATAGCCTTCACTGCGGCCTCGTCGGGGTTCCACTCGCGCTGCTCGTTGTGGATCATGCGCATGTAGATGTTCTTGGCGTCGTAGGGCGCGATGACGATTTCGTTCTCAGGCGTGGGCTGCATTTCGTAGTGCTTGCCTTCGGGCACGTCTTGCAGCTCGGCCTCGGTCGGGTGGTTCTCGGTGACGGCCTTGGCCATCTCTTGGGCGGTCATCGGGCCGTAATACAACACGGTGTGCTTGTAGTTCTTGAGGTCCTTCAGCAGGTCGAGCAGTTCTTGCGGGTCTTGCTGGTGGAGTTGCTCGATGGAGAGTTGGTTGCGCATCGGGTTGTAGGGACCGTAGATGCCGTAGTTCACCAAGGCGCTGAAGTTGCGGTTTTGGTTGGCCTTGGCGTCCATGCGCGACTTCTCCAACATCTGGATGCACATCTCGGCAATCGCGGGGTCGGATTGGGCGTTCTGCATCACGTTTTCCATCAAGGCCAAGGCTTCGGGCATGTTTTCGCCCAAGCCGCGCAAGGTGACGGTGATGTTGCGCGCACCCACGTTGATGTAATAGTCGCAGGCGAGCTTGTAGAACTGCTGCTTGATTTCCTCGTTGCTCATTTGGTCGGTGCCGAGGTACTCAAGATATTGGGTGGCCATGTTGTAGCGCAGGTCTGACTCTTCGCCGAAGTCGTAACGGAACGCGAGGATGAAACGTCCGTTCTCCTTGTTCTGCACATAGATGTAAGGCAGACCGGCCTCGGTGTTGCCGAAGGTCAGGTCTTTCTTGAAATCGACGAAACGGGGCTGGATAGGCTCCACTTCGCTTTCCTGCACTTCCTTCACAAAGTCGCTCATCAGGTCGCGGTTGGTCGGGATGGGCGTGATGGCGGGCTTGTCGATTTTCTTCAGGTTTTCGTCGGCGCCTTGGCGTTTGTAGACCACTACATAGTTGTCGTTGAAATGCTTGTTGGCGAAGGCCACAATCTGTTCCTTGGTGATGTTGGAGATGCGGTCGAGGTAACCCACCTGTTGACTCCAAGGCACTTCATTAATATAGGTGTCGACGAACATGTTGGCGCGTGCGGCGTTGCTTTCCAACGAATTGTAATAGTTGAGCTTGGCGTTGTTGACGACCGACGGCAGCAGGTCGTCGGAGAAGTCGCCGCTTTTCAGTTTCTCGATTTCGGCAAGCAGCAGGTCCTTGGCTTCTTCGAGGGTCTGTCCGGGACGCGGGGTGCCGCCCATGATGAAGCTCGAATAGTCGCGCAGGGTTTGTGAGCCCGCCCAAGCACCGAGCATCGTCATCTGCTGGTTGATATCCAAGTCGATGAGTCCGGCGGTGCCGTTGCTGAGCATCTCGCCGATGATGTTGAGCGTGTCGACTTGCAAGGCGTTGCCACGGTCGAAGCGCCAGCCCATCCAGATGTTCTCGGCTTCAAGGCCATAGACGGAGGTGTCGCGGGGCGAGGCGATGGGTGCCAAGGCCGGAAATTCGGGTTGCGTGACGTCGTCGCCGGGTTGCCAGCTGCCAAAGTACTTGTCGATGATGGCGATGACCTCGTCGGGGTTGAAGTCGCCGGCCATGCAGATGGCCACGTTGTTGGGACGGTACCACTTGTTGAAGTAGTTCTTGATGTTGACGATCGACGGGTTCTTCAGGTGCTCCTGCGTGCCGATGGTGGTCTGCGTGCCGTAGGGATGGGTGGGGAAGAGCATGGCGCTCAGGGCTTCCCACGACTTGCGGACGTCTTGCGCGATGCCGATGTTGTATTCCTCATACACGGCCTCCAATTCGGTGTGGAACCCACGGATGACCATGTTCTGGAAGCGGTCGGCCTGGATCTTGGCCCAGTTCTCGACTTCGTTGGAAGGGATGTCCTCGGTGTAGCAGGTCACGTCGTTGGAGGTGTAGGCATTGGTGCCTTCCGCGCCGATGGCCGACATGAGCTTGTCGTACTCGTTGGGGATGAAATACTGTGCGGCCAATTGGCTCACCGAGTCGATTTCGTGGTAGGCCTGGCGGCGTTCCTCGGGGTCGGTAAGGGTGCGGTACTTCTCGTAACGCGCCTCAATGTCGTCGAGGAAAGGCTTCTCGGCCTCGGGGTCGGTGGTGCCGAACTTGTCGGTGCCCTTGAACATGAGGTGTTCGAGGTAGTGGGCCAAGCCGGTGGTCTCGGCGGGGTCGTTCTTCGAGCCGGTGCGCACGGCGATGTAGGTCTGGATGCGCGGCTCCTCTTGGTTGACGCTCAGATAGACGGTCAGGCCGTTGTCGAGCGTGTAAAGGCGCGTCTCGGTGGGGTCGCCCTTCACGGTTTCATACTTGTACTTGCTTTCTTGCTTCTTCGAGCAGGCCGAAAGCAACAGCAACGCCACCGCGCCAAGCAGCAGCGATTTTCTTGAATTTTTGTTTAATGTTCTCATTTTGAATTTATTATGAAATAAAGATATTCAGTCTATGGACTGCAAAATTAGGGAAAATCCCGCATCGCAACGAAAAAAAATGAAAAAGCCGCTGCGATAAGTGTGTTTTGTAGGGAAAAACAACTATGCCAATCGTATTATTGAATAAAATCCCACCTATTTATAAAAAGGTATCGAAAAAATCCATATCTTTGCACCCTTATTCAATAAAGCGAAAAATCAAACCCAAAAATGGACGAAAACAATAACATCACTCCTGAAAATCAGGGAGAAAACATCCCAGAGAACACGGGAGAAAAGATTATCAAGGTCAACCTTGAGAACCAGATGAAGTCGGCCTACATCGACTATTCGATGTCGGTCATCATCTCGCGCGCCTTGCCCGACGTGCGCGACGGACTCAAACCCGTGCACCGCCGCGTGCTGTTCGGCATGAAAGAGTCGGGCATCACGTCGAGGAGCGGCTACAAGAAGTCGGCCCGCATCGTCGGCGACGTGCTCGGTAAGTACCACCCGCACGGCGACTCCTCCGTTTACGAGGCCATGGTGCGCATGGCCCAGTGGTGGTCGCTGCGCTATCCCTTGGTAGACGGCCAAGGCAACTTCGGCTCGATGGACGGCGACAGCGCCGCCGCCATGCGTTACACCGAAGCCCGCCTCCAGAAGTTCGCCGAGGAAATGCTCGACGACTTGGACAAGGACACCGTCGACTTCCAGAACAACTACGACGACTCGCTGCAAGAGCCTACCGTGCTGCCTACGCAGATTCCCACCTTATTAGTAAATGGCACCAACGGCATCGCCGTGGGCATGGCAACCAACATGGCGCCCCACAACCTCGGCGAGTGTGTCGACGGCATCATCGCCTACATCGACAACCGCGACATTACCATCCAAGAGCTGATGCAGTACATCAAGGCCCCCGACTTCCCGACGGCTGGCGTCATCTACGGCTACGAAGGCGTGCGCGAAGCGTTTGAGACGGGTAGGGGACGCATCGTGCTCCGTGGCGAGACCCACTTCGAGGAACACAACGGCCACGAGCGCATCATCGCCACCTCGGTGCCCTATCAGGTCAACAAGGCCGAGATGATCAAGAAGACCGCCGACCTCGTCAGCGAGAAGAAATTGGAAGGCTTGGCCGACATCCGCGACGAATCAGACCGCAAGGGCATCCGCGTGGTCTACGAACTGAAACGCGACGCCAACCCCGACGTGGTGCTGAACAAACTGTTCATGATGACCCCGCTGCAAAGCTCGTTCAACGTGAACAACGTGGCTTTGGTGAAAGGCCGTCCCTATACGCTGAACCTCAAGCAGCTGATCGAGCATTTCGTGGAACACCGACACGAGGTCGTCATTCGCCGCACCCGCTTCGAACTGAAGAAAGCCGAGGAACGCGCCCACATCCTTGAAGGATTGGCCCGCGCCATCGACATCGTCGACGAAATCATCGCCACCATCCGCGCCTGCAAGGGCGGCACACCCGAAGCCAAGCAAGCCATCATGGACAAGTTCGGCTTCGACGACCCCCAAGCCTCCGCAATCGTGGCCTACCGCCTCGGTCAGTTGGCCGGACTCGAAATCAAGAAGATCATGGACGAGTTGGACGAAATCCACGAGCGCATCCGCCATTTCCACGATATTCTACAAAATGAGGAATTGCAGTTCCAGATCATCAAGGACGAGCTGCTTGTCATCAAGGAAAAATATGGCGACCCGCGCCGCACGAAGATCGTGCCCGCCGCCGGCGAGTTCCGCATGGAAGACATCATCGCCGACGACGCCGTGGTCATCACCATCTCGCACCTCGGTTACATCAAGCGCACGCCGCTGAGCGAATACCGTGTGCAGAGTAGGGGAGGCAAAGGCTCGAAAGGCTCCGCCACCCGCGACACCGACTTCATCGAGCACATCTTCACGGCCACCAACCACAACCACCTGCTCTTCTTCACCGAACAAGGCAAGTGCTACAAACTCAGGGCTTTCGAGATTCCCGAAGAAGGCAAGAACAGCAAGGGCCGCGCCATACAGAACCTGCTGCCGCTCGACAAGGACAACAAGGTGATGGCCTACCTCAATGTGAAGAGCATGAGCGACGAGGACTACCTCGAAAACAACTACATCATCCTCTGCACCAAGAAGGGCATCATCAAGAAGACCACCTTGGCGGCTTACAAGAACGTGCGTCAAAATGGCATCATCGCCGTCAACATCCGCGAGGACGACCAGCTGCTTGAGGCCTGCCTCACCAGCGGCAACGACGAGGTGCTGATGGCCGTCCGCTCGGGCAAGGCCGTCCGCTTCAACGAGCAGACCGTCCGCCCGATGGGCCGCACCGCCACGGGCGTGAAAGCCATCACGTTAGGCTCGCCCGAAGACGAGGTCATCGGCATGGTGTGCATCAACGACCCGAACCAGACCGTACTCGTCGTTTCGGAGAAAGGCTTCGGCAAACGCTCCGACATCGACGACTACCGCATCACCAACCGTGGCGCAAAGGGCGTGAAGACCCTGAACATCACCGACAAGACCGGCGACCTCATCGCCATCAAGGGCGTGACCGACGACGACGACCTGATGATCATCAACAAGTCGGGCATCGTCATCCGCATGGCCGTCAGCAAGTTGCGTGTGATGGGCCGTGCCACTCAAGGCGTGAAGCTCATCGACCTGCGCGGCAACGACGAAATCGCCGCCGTCACCAAGACGGAGCACGAGGATGAGGAAGAAACCGAGGCCGTTGAGCCTGTCGAAACGCCGACCGATGGTGTGACAGAGGCCCCTGAGCCTGTCGAAGGGCCGACCGAAGAAAATTTGGAACAATAATTGTAAGGAAACGAAATAACTTACGAGAATGTCAAACTTTAAATAATCGAAAAAATGAAAAAAGTAATGATTTTGTTGGCTATCGCTCTCACGGCTAATGTGATGATGGCCCAAAAGAAAGACAGAACCGATGCCTTCATGTACAACAAGAACCAACAGTACGAGAAGGCCATGATTTCCATCGAGAAATGCGTCAACCATGAGCAGTTCCTCGGCATGAAGCCCAACGACCAATGCCAAGCCTGGCTCTATCGCGCCGCCATCTACCAGAACATCATCCAGTCGAACGACGAGAACCTCAAGGCCAAGGCCCCCGATGCCTTGGAAAAGGTCTACGAGTCGCTGATGAAGTGCATGGAAAACGAGGCTTTCCTCAATGAGAACAAGCAAGAGATCTACCAGCGCGTGGGTGCCGTCCTTGCCGCCTACTCCAACATGGGTGTCGACAATTACAACACGGGTAACTTCGCCGCCGCCGTCCCGATGTTCAAGAAGGCTTACGACATCGCCAAGTCGCTCGGTAGCCCCGATGCCAACGAGATGCTGAACCTCGCTGCCACCTCGGCCCTCCGTGCCGAAGACTACACCACGGCCCTCGACTACTTCACCGAGATGAAAGCCGCCGGCGCCGACGGCGTTGACGTCTATCGTCACCTCGCCGCCTGCTACAACGGCTTGGGCAACGCCGAACAAGCCATGGCCATGATCAACGCCGGCTTGGAGAAAGATCCCAGCGACGCTAGCCTCATCCTTGAGAAGGTGAACGCCTACCTGAAGGAAGGCAAGGGCGCCGAAGCCGTCGAAGACCTCAACAAGCTGCGCGAACTCGACCCCGAAAACGCCCAACTGCTCTTCGTGCTCGGCACCATCTACGGCGATGAGAACAACGAAGGCGTGTACGACACCGACAAGGCCCGCCAGTATTATGAGGATGCCCTCGCCATCAACCCCGACTACTACGATGCCATCTACAACATCGGCGTCCTTTACACGGGCATGGCCAACAAATACATCGAGCAAGCCAACGAAATCACCGGCTTCTCGAAGGCCGAACAGGAACAGTACAACAACCTCATCGAACAGGCCAACGAGCTACTCCGCACGGGTATGCCTTACCTGCAACGTGCCTACGAAAGCCAGCCCTCCGACGACGTGAAGAACGTGCTGAGGTCCATCTATGTGAAGCTCAACATGATCGACGAAGTGAAAGCCTTGGATGCACAATAAGTCAATCTTTCATACATAGCTGATTTTTTGGAGCCTCGCTTGAGCGGGGCTTCTTTTTTGTCCTTTTTTGCAACATTTTTCCCGTCGTATCATAAAATCACTATCTTTGCCGAAAAATAGATGACAAAACTAACTCATTATCCTTAATATCATGTTCGAGATTTTACATAAAGAGACATTTGCGGCGGAGACCTACTTGATGGAAGTCCACGCGCCGCGCATCGCAGTCACGGCACTGCCGGGGCAGTTCCTCATCGTCAAGATGGAGGAGAACTCGGAACGCATCCCGCTGACCATCAGCGACTACCAACGCATCAAAGGCACGGTGACCATCGTGTTCAAGGCCATTGGCCCTTCGACGAGGAAGATGGCCGAATACAAGGTGGGCGACAGCTTCCACGACGTGGTGGGTCCCTTGGGCAAGCCTTCGGAGTTTGCCATGATGACCGCCGAGGAGCTGCGTAAGCGCAGTTTCGTCTTCATCGGCGGCGGCGTGGGCATCGCACCCATCTTCCCGCAGGTGAAATGGCTCTATGAGCATGGCGCCGTGGCCGACTGCATCATCGGCGCCCGCACCAAGGACTTGCTCATCTTCGAAAAGGAATTGGCCAACTATTGCCACCTGTATGTCACCTCCGACGACGGCTCAACGGGTCGTAAGGGCTTGGTTACCGACGTGTTGCGCCAACTTGTGGCTAACGGGAAAATCTACGACGAGGCCGTCTGCATCGGCCCGATGATCATGATGAAGTTTGCCACCAAGACTTGCGAGGAGTTGGGCATCCGTTGCACGGTGTCGCTCAACTCGATCATGGTCGACGGCACGGGAATGTGCGGCGCTTGCCGCGTGAGCATTGGCGGCAAGACCAAGTTCACCTGCATCGACGGTCCCGAGTTCCTCGGCAAGGACGTCAACTTCGACGAGGCCATGAAACGCCAGATGATGTATAACAATGTGGTGACGCGCAAGCAGCTCGAAGCCGAGGAGAAGGCCGAAGGCCACAAGTGCCATATCGGTGGCATCGCTGAAGAGAGTTTCGACAAAAAAAAGCGCGTGCCTTGTCCCGAACAGAAACCTGAAATCCGCGCCCACAACTTCGACGAGGTGTGTATCGGCTATTCGGCCGACATGGCCATCATGGAGGCCCAACGTTGCCTCCACTGCAAGAACCCGCAATGTGTGACCGCCTGTCCCGTCAGCGTCAACATCCCGGGCTTCATCGCCCGCGTGGCGCAAGGCGACTTCGAGGGCGCGGCAGGCGTCATCAGTTGCGACTCGGCCCTGCCTGCCGTGTGCGGTCGCGTGTGTCCGCAAGAGACGCAATGCGAAGGCAGCTGCATCATGGGCAAGAAGAACGATCCTATCGCCATCGGCAAGTTGGAGCGTTTCGTCGGCGACTACGCCATCGAGCATGGCCTGCATTTCGACAACCAAGGCATCCCCAACGGCCATAAGGTGGCCATCATCGGCAGCGGTCCCTCCGGCTTGACCTGCGCCAAGGACTTGCTCTCGATGGGCTATAACGTCACCATCTTCGAGGCTTTGCACGAGATGGGCGGCGTGCTGGTGTATGGCATCCCGTCGTTCCGTCTGCCCAAAGACACCGTCGTGAAGAAAGAGGTGGAGAGCGTGGAGCGGCTGGGGGCCAAGTTCGAGAAGGACGTGGTTGTAGGTCGCACCATCACCATCGACGAGCTGATGCACCGCGAGGGCTACGAGGCCGTCTTCATCGGCTCGGGCGCCGGCTTCCCGATGATGCTCAACATACCGGGCGAAAACTATTGTGGCGTGGTCTCGGCCAACGAGTTCCTGACGCGCAACAACCTGCTGTTCTCCTACAAGGAAGGCTATGAGACCCCGAACTACGTCGGCAAGAAAGTCGCCGTGGTGGGTGGCGGCAACGTGGCTATGGACGCTGCGCGCACGGCCTTGCGTCTTGGCGCCGAGGTGCATATCGTCTACCGTCGCAGCGAGGCTGAACTGCCGGCGAGGGCCGAGGAGGTGCATCACGCCAAGGAAGAAGGCGTCATCTTCGACCTGCTGACGGCTCCCGTCGAGATTTTGGGCGACGAAAACGGCTGGGTGAACGGCTTCAAGTGCGTGAAATGCGAGCTTGGCGAGCCTGACGCTTCGGGTCGCCGTAGCCCAGTGCCGATTGAAGGCTCAGAGTTCGTCCTCGATACCGACATGATCATCATGGCGTTGGGCACGTCGCCTAACCCGCTGATTGGCAGCACGACGCGCAACCTTGAACGCAACAAGAAAGGCTGTATCATGGCCGACGAAGTGGGGCAGACCTCACGTCCGGGCATCTTCGCCGGTGGCGATGCCGTCAGCGGAGCCGCCACGGTCATCCTCGCCATGGGCGCAGGCAAGAAAGCAGCCAAGGCGATTGACGAGTATATCAAGTCACTGCATTGATGATTTTGGTGCTGCACCGCAGCACCAAAATCATTCCTTGATTTCCACATAAAACACGGTCGGGTCGTCGTCCTCTTCAAACGACTCGTCGGTGTAGTATTGTCCGGGCTTGTCGTCGTCCTGGAAGAGGATGAGCGTCACCTTCTTGAAAGGGATAGGCTGTCCGGCGCGGCTGTAGTAGTCGATGTTGGCTTCGGTGAGACCTTCCAAACGCATCATTTTCAGCATCATGGCAAGGTCGAGGTTCACATTGAGCAACTCCTCTTTCCACTCGATGCTGATGACCGCCGTGGTGTAGAGCTTAAAGTTCTTGACTTCGATTTTCTTCATGTCGGTGCGATTTTGGCTGCAAAGATGCGAAAATTTGCATGAAAATTGCATCGGTTTCGTGTGAATTTTATATTTTTGTGCAATCATTAAAAGAATAAGATTATGCGTAAGACCTTGATTATCATTGCAATGGCTTTATTTGCCATGCCTATGTTCGCTCAAACCATTGAAAGTGTGGATGTTTCGAAAGCCCCGAATGGCAGGTTTACGGCCACGGCAGCCGACTGTACCATCGAAGGCACCGTTTTGAACGGCAAGAAAGTGGGCACTTGGATGGAGTATTTCAACAGCAACACCTATCTGCCCAAGAAAGTCGTGAACTACGAAAACGGCAAGAAGAACGGCGTTTACATCGAAATCGACAAGACGGGTTCGATTGTGAAAAAGGCTGAGTATAAGGACGATGTGCTGAACGGACAAGTCAGCGAGTGGTATCGTGGCGGTCGGCTCTCGAAACTGAACACCTATAAGGACGGCCAACTCGACGGCCAACAGATCTTGTGTTACGAGAAGGGCGGCAACCTCGAAGTGTCGAACTACAAGGCCGGCCTGCGCGACGGCTTGTCGACATGGTACGACGAGAGCGGCAACAAGAAGATGACCATCATGTATAAGGACGGCCAGTTTGAAGGCCGGCAGGAGACCTTCTATCCCGACGGCTCCCTCAAGAGCGAGGCCACCTACAAAAACGGCAAGTTGCAAGGCAAGAAAAAGACCTACGAGGCCAAACCCGCCAAATGAGAATCAAGCCTTTGCTTTTGGCTTTGTCGGCAAGCATGATGCTGTTGCAGCTCCATGCCCAAGACACCATCATGTTGCATTCCGTCGATGTGACTGCGGAACACAACGATATTGAGGTGCTGAAACCCTTGGTGGCCAAGAAGTTGGATACCCTCGTACTGCAATCCAAAAGCACCTCAAGCCTTTCCGACCTGCTCATCCAGCACAGTCCGGTCTTCATCAAGACCTACGGGCCGGGCGGCACGTCGACGGCCTCGTTTCGCGGCACGACGGCGAGTCACACCCTCGTGCTTTGGAACGGCTTCCAACTCAACGCGCCCAACCTCGGACAGGTCGACTTCAGCACCATCCCCGTCTTCTTGGCCGACGACATCGGGCTGAACTGGGGCAGCGGCACCTCCGACAACAGCGGCGGCTTGGGCGGCTCGGTCAACATCGACAACAAGAGCCGTTTCGGTGACGGCCTCTTGCTCGACCTGAAACAGACCTACGGCAGCTTCAATACATGGGGCAGCTTCGTCACCGTGGGCAACTACGGCAAGCGGTTCTCGTTTCGCGTGAAGGCCTACCGCAACTCGTCGGACAACGACTTCGAGTATGTTAACCATGCTCAATTCGGCCATCCCAAGATGACGCAGCGCAACGCCGATTTCGTCGACTACGGCGTGATGCCAGAAATCAGCATCATGCTGAAAAACAGCGTTATATCGCTCTCCTCGTGGGACCAGTGGAACCACCGCAACCTGCCGCCCATCATGACCAACGTGGGCAACATCAACTCGGAGGAGTGGACGAAAGACAACTTCTCGCGCAACTTCGTGTCGTTCAAGACCTTTTGGGCGACGGGCAGCCTGCAACTGAAGTCGGCAGCCTTCGTAGAGAACCAACGATATTTCCTTGAGACGCGCAACCCCGTGACGGACGATGTGGTGACCTACATCAACTCGGAGAACAAGGCCTTGGTGCTGCACCAGATCGCCAATGTGGAACAACAGCTTTACAAAAGTTGGACGCTGAAAGCCAAGCTGCAATGGGACAACGAGCGGGTGAGGAGCAACAACTACGAAGGCGTGAAACGGCGCGACGTGGTGTCGGCCTATGCCGCTGTCAACGGCGAGCCTTTCCCTTGCGCCAACCTCAACCTCACCGCCCGTTACGACTGGACCGACGGCCACCCGATGGGCCTTTTCCCGACGGCGACATTCTCATACCAGATGCCGTTCTACAAGCCTTTGAGCCTCACCTTGGGCTACAGCCACAACTACCGCAACCCCTCGCTGAACGACCTCTATTGGTACCCGGGCGGCAATCCCGACCTCTTGCCCGAAGACGGTCGCACGCTCGACTTGGCCGTGAAATGCGGCTTCCAAAAAGGCCCTTTCAAGCTCGACTTACGCACGGGCGGCTACCTCTCCAACGTGAAGAACTGGATCCAGTGGATGCCGACCTCGTACCGCTATTGGGTACCCGAAAACGTGTCGAAGGTGTTTGCTCGGGGCATAGAGAACCACATTGACGCGGCGTTTGTCAAGGAGAATTGGAAAGTCACGCTGTCGGGCAACTACGTCTTCACCGTCACCACCGACGAGAGCGAGAAGGCCTTTGCGCAAGGCACCAACGGCAAGCAGCTCATCTACATCCCGCGCCATCACGCCAACTGTTTCCTCAACACGCAATGGAAGACATGGAACCTGAGCTACACAGTGGAAATCACTGGGCGGCGCAGCACGTCCTACAGCGAGGAGCAGTTTTTCGCCTACGACCTGCCCTCGTATGTGCTGCATCATATAGCCATCGGCAAGCAAATCAAGAAGTTCCGCCTCGAACTGCGCTGCAACAACCTCACCGACAAGGACTACCAAAACGTCATCTGGCGCGCCATGCCGGGTAGGAGCTTCGAGGTGATGGTCAACTATAAGTACTAAACTGTCCAATTACCGTTTCACCACCTTGTTGACTTTCACTCCTTCGTCTGTGCAAACCCTCAGCAGATAAAGGCCTTGGGGTAGTCCTGTCATGCCAATCATAATCTCGTTGCCGGTGATGTCGCTGTCGAAAACGGTGGCTCCCGTGATGGAAACGAGGCTGACGTGGTTTAGTCTTTCGCCCTTCAGGGTGAGTTGGTCGCCGACGGGGTTGGGATAGACCACAAGGGCATCGTCGTCGGTCGCGCTCTCCTCGATGCTTGCAGTGGGACCGAGATAGATGGTGTTGGAGAGTTCGGTCTCGCGACCGTCCCATAGGGCGGTGACGTTGTACCTTTGGTCCTCCGTGGTGCTGTAGTTAGCTTGTGTGGTCGTGAGGGCCTCATAGCCCAATACCAACTGAAGTTCGCCGCCTTCCTCCGGACCCCAATAAACGTTATAGGCGAAGTCGCCGCTGCCGTCAATTGGACTGGTATAGCCACGCAGCATCCACGACACATATTGGTTGAACTCTGTGGCAGGTTTCCAGAAAGCGCCTTGCTTGATCAGACAGCTGTTGCCCTCGCCAACGTAATCGCAGCAGGGGATGGGTTTGTTGGTGCCCGACGTGGAGACACAAATCCACAAAGGGAGTGTGGGGTCGAAAGCGACGGGTTCGTCAAGGGCGAATTTCACGAAGCCATAGCTGGCTTCCATGTCGCGCTCCTGCACATAGAGGGTGGTGTTGCTGTTGGTCAACTCGCCATTGTAGATGGTGAAGGTGAAATGTCCGGTGGAGCAATCGAACAATTCGATGTGCGTGAGCGGATGGCCTTCGAAGTGCGCAAGGAGTTCGGGTTCTATCCTGATGCCCCACTTGTGGTTGCTCGACCCGATTTGGCTGATAAACCGGTTGTCGTCGTAAGCCAACAGGCCATGTCCGAAAAACTCGGGGGCTTCCCAGCTTAGCTCCACTTGACCGTTGTCGTAGGTGCCTTCAAGGTTTTGTGGCGGTTCGCAATAGTAGTTCATCACGTTGGCGTGCACGCTTTGCTCCGGATTCCAAGTCGAAATGCCATTGAGGGTGGTCTCCACATGATAGTGATAGGTCCCCGAGCGCATGATTCTGTCGTCGAGATAGCCGTAGCCTTCTTGAGCGGCAATTTTCCTGTCGCCACGATAGATGTCGAAATTGTGGTTTTCGGTGGGAACGGTCCAGCTGAGCTGGATGCGTTGACCATCGGAGATGGCCGTCAGGTGTTGTGGAGGAATCACTCCCAAGCCAGTATCGGCCACGGTATGTGTGGCAATGCAGCCTGAGATGGGTGCTTCAATGTCAAAAATGGTTTCCTCTCCCGAAGCGTTCAAGCGTGTGGCTCGCACATGAATGCCCGTGCTTGCTGGGTCGAAACCGACACTCCAATTGAAAGTGATTTCGGCGTTGGCGGGTATGTACATGTCGGTCTCAGCCTGCGAGCCTTCATAAATGGTGAGATGCTCGGTCTTTGCCTCCGGCAGGTTGTAGTTAGCTTCCAGCTCACCACCTTTGGTTCCAAAGGGAGAATCGGACGTGATGGAGAGATGTATGGTCTCGTAGTTGCCTATGATGACCCATTGCTCGGCGAGGTCTGACAATGTGCCGTTCTGATAGGAGGCCACGGAATAGGTATGATAGCCACGGTCGTCATTGGTATAGGCAATCGCAAAACAGGTGTCCGTCAGTTGTGAGGCCACTTCAATGCCATCACGATAGACATTGTAGCCGTTGGCATCGGGAGTGGCGTTCCACGACAGCTCTACCTGATGCGACTGGCTGTTGACATGGGCAATGAAATGTGTTGGTGCCGGCAGATGGTTCAACGGGCCATAGGTGAAACTCATGCGGTCGCCTTTGGCGCTGATGTCGTAGATGGAGCCTTGCCAGTCGATGGGTTGCCCGTTGGTGAGGAAGAGGCCGGGGTTGGTGTATTGGTTGAATTCTGTCCTATTGCGTTCGGCACAGAAGTTGGCTTGGTTGAGGTCGCCGGCGTTGTTTGCATCGCCGTTAGGGCGGAAGAGGTAGACCTCGTCGAATTGGTTGTAGCCGTTATACCCCGCATTGCCGTCGAAACGGAGGTCGATACGGTAAATCAGCAGTCCGCCATTGGGTAGGTTCGAGTCGAACAAGTCGTGGTCGTTGCGGTATTCGATGCAGAGATACTGGTCGGAGGTCAGTCCAATCATAAAGGCATTGCGGCGGTTGCCTTCCCATGAGACGGGCTCCAATTCGTAGGTGCCGTAGGCATCGATGATGGGGATTTCATCGATCCAGTTGCCGTACTTGCATTTCATGTAGGCGCCAATCTGTTGCGGAGGCTCGGTGGTGCCGCACATGAGGTCCCAAGGGCCTACCGGGTCGGGGCCATCGCTATAGTGGTACAAGTCAGGCGCACTCAATGAATGGTTCATCTCATGGCAAAGCGTGCTGACGTTGAAATAGCCGCCGATTTCAAGTTGTAGGTTGAAGTCGAAGACTTGCAAATCGTTCAGAGGGACATAACGATCGTAGATGCACCAGCGGTGGGGCCAAAGCAAAGAAGCCCATTCACCGGGCTGGCCTTTGATGACAAACACCACATTATCGACCAAACCATCGTCATTGTAGTCAAGGTTGAGGGTGTCGGGCACTTGGTCGGCCACATAATAGATGGCACGCTCCAACAGGGAGAACTCGCGTTCGGCAGTTTCTCCATCATGATAGCCCATGGGATTGGTCACAGGGTCGAAGGGCATGTAGTATTCTTTCGGGTAGATGTCCTCGTAGGAAAGAATGGTTTCGCCGTCGGGTTCGGGATAGCAATAGGAGCGGATGTCGAGTTGGTTATACGAGGCATGATGGAAATAGTTGCGCAGCGAGATGGACTCATAGTTCGAGGCGTTAAACATCGAGTCGACGGTTGAGAATGGCGTGGTGTGATAGGTGTCGCCAGCAAAGCGGATGAAGACAACCAGATTGTTGTAGATGCCATGATTCATCTCGCGGTCCTTGGGCCGTTTGATGGGCTTGATGTGCTGCTCGCGCTCAAAGCGACGTTGCTGATAGGCTGCTTCAGAGATCTTCACATAAGGTTGAAGCCCAACCTCGGCAGGGTCGACACTATTGACGCGATAGGGAGAGGCGACCACCTCGCCCCGGCTGTCGCGCACGGCATAGCAATAGTACCCGTCTTCACTTTTTATTATGGTGAAGCCTTCGGCATCATGCAGGTAGTTGTAGAACTCATCGCCCGAGGCAAAGCATTCGACGACCTGACCATCGGGTTGGCTGAGGCGAACCGGGATGTTTTTAAGAGGGGCTGAAAAAGCCCAATGGAACGTGCCCGCCAGGAGGGCGAGGATTAGGAAGAGTTTTTTCATGGTTAGTAGCTTGTGAGTCTGTAGTTATTTCAAGTCAATAAAAGGCACGGTGTTGCCGAGCATGTATTGAGGCAGCTTGCCGTCCCATTTCTGCACGGCTTCGTAGTTCACCAACTTGGGGTTGCTTTCCAAGGCGTTGGCTTTGATGCGCATGGCTTCGGCATCGGCCTCGGCCTTGATGCGCGTCTGCTTGGCCTGTTCCTCCACTTGGATGGTGATGTTCTTGGCCTTCAGCGCGTTTTGTTCGGCCACCTGCTTCTCCTTGATGGCGTTCTCGAAGTCGTCGTCGAAGTCGATGTCCACGAGCTGGAACTGGATGTTCATGAAGTAGTTGCCGTCCAAGGTCTCGCGCAAGGTTTGCTCAAT
>FLNV01000767.1_pt1 | contig 25498 bp, 21 predicted proteins | sample 1140351 | NCBI WGS metagenome assembly FLNV01 (sample SAMEA3878207, study PRJEB12797) | bioreactor metagenome | biome: Moose rumen | place: Sweden | collected 2011-10
GGGGCTGAGCGCGAAGGCTGTAGCACCCAGCGCGGCTGTTGAAAGGATGGAGCCGCAATAGCTCTCGTACAGGTCAGCGCCCATGCCTGCCACGTCGCCCACGTTGTCGCCCACGTTGTCGGCGATGGTGGCGGGGTTGCGCGGGTCGTCCTCGGGTATGTCGGCCTCCACCTTGCCCACGATGTCGGCACCCACGTCGGCCGCCTTGGTGTAGATGCCGCCGCCCACGCGGGCAAACAGCGCCTGCGTGGAGGCACCCATGCCGAAGGTCAGCATGGTGGTGGTGATGGTGATGAGCGCCATGCGGTCGCCGTGGTAGAACTGGCTCAGTATGAGAAACCAGATGGCAATGTCCAAAAGACCCAGTCCCACCACCGTCAGACCCATCACAGCGCCCGAGCGGAAGGCTATCTTCAGTCCGCCGTCAAGGCTCTGCCGGGCTGCGTTGGCCGTGCGGGCCGAGGCGTAGGTGGCCGTCTTCATGCCGAAGAAACCGGCCAGACCGCTGAAGAAGCCGCCCGTCAGGAAAGCGAAGGGCACCCACGGGTTCTGCACCTTCAGCACGTAGGCCATGACGGCGAAGAGCAACGCCAGCACCACGAAGACGATGGTCACCACGCGGTACTGCTGCTTCAGGTAGGCCATGGCACCGCGGCGCACGTGGCCTGCAATCTCACGCATACGCGGCGTGCCCTCGTCGGCCGCCATCATCTGGCGGAAGAAGGCCCACGCCATGCACAGGGCTACGACCGAGGCTGTCGGTACGAGCCAGAAAGCAAAGGGAATGTTGGACATTGCTGTGTAGTTTGGGGATTATGGTCGTGTTCTCGCACTGTGGCGGCAAAGGTAAGTTTTTTTTGTCAAACCAGCAAATTTTCCGTTCGCTTTCTAATCCTTATTTTTTTTCGTTCTGCACAATTAGTTTCGTACTGCTGTCTTCTTACATCTATGAAACACAGAGGCTGCACCGTGTGTCGGTACAGCCTCTGCCTATGTTAAGTGGTTTGTTTTTCTTAGGCCAGTTTGTTGATATGCTTCATCAGACCTGACTTCAGGTTTGCGGCCTTGTTCTTGTGGATAATGTTTGTCTTGGCCAGCTTGTCGAGCATCTTCTGTACCTTGGGGAACAGCTTCACAGCTTCCTCGCGGTTTTCTACTGCACGCAGGTCACGCACAGCGTTGCGCATGGTCTTGGCGTAATACTTGTTGTGCAGGGCGCGCTTGCGGTCCTGGCGGATTCTCTTCAGTGATGATTTGTGGTTTGCCATCTTTGTTTTAATACTTTTTTTAGTTTTTGTAGTCCCCAGGAGAGTCGAACTCCTCTTTAGAGAATGAAAATCTCTCGTCCTAACCGATAGACGAGGGGACCCCTCGTAGGAAATTTACAGGTCTCGTTCGTCTGAAACGACGCTTGCGAGGCAAGAATTTCGTTAAGCGGCTGCAAAATTACTGCTTTATTGTGAATTGGCAAAATTTTTCCGCAAAAATATTTCATAAATGTGGAAAAATGTCTAATTTTGCGTCCATGATATGCAAGACAGAGGCCATAGTGCTGCGTTCGTTCCCCTATAGTGACGGTCGCCTGATAGCCGACATGCTGTGCCGCGAGTGTGGGCGTATGTCGTTTGGCGTCAGCGTGGGGCGGGGTGGGGCAAGGCCCTCGCGCAGCGGGCAGCGTCGGCAGCTGTTGCAGCCGCTCACACTGCTTGAGCTGGAGTGCGACCTGCGGCCCACGGTTGGCCTGCAGCGAGTGCGCGAGCTGCGGCTGGCATACGCATACAGCCGTTTGCCATTCGACGAGTCGCGTCTGGCACAGGCGCTGTTTGCTGCAGAGTTTCTGCTACATGCCACGCGTGGCGAACGTCAGGACGAGACCCTCTTCGACTATGTGTCGGCCTCGCTGCGGTGGCTTGACCAGGCTCCGGTCGGCAGTGCCACGGCCAACTGGCACCTGGTGTTCATGATGCGCCTGTCGCGTATGCTTGGCTTTTTCCCCAACCTGAGCTGTCGGCCCGACGAGCGGTGGTTTGACCTGCGTGACGGATGCTTCTGCGCAGCGCCACCGCCCCATCACGACTATCTGTCGCCACAGGAGGCCGATCGTGTGGTACTGCTGATGCGCATGGACTATGCCACGATGCACCTCTTCCGCATGACGCGTGCCGAGCGCAACCGTTGCGTGGAGATTCTCTTGGCCTACTATCGTCTGCACCTGCCGGCGTTTCCCGAGTTGCGGTCGCTCGCGGTGTTGAGGGAGCTGTCTGCTCATAATTGAAAATTTACAATTTACAATTCACGATTAAGCGTGAGCTGCCAGAAGGCCACGGCCGAGGCGGCAGCCACGTTTAGCGAATCGACGCCGTGGTGCATGGGTATTCGCACCACGTAGTCGCTGCGGCCTATGGTCTGCTGTGGCAGTCCGTCGCCTTCGGTACCGAGTATGATGGCCAGTCGCGGCTCGCTGCGCAGTTGTGGGTCGGCAATGCTGACCGAGTGTTCGGTCAGAGCCATCGCCGCCGTGCGAAAGCCTAAGCTGTTCAGCTGGCGCTGCATGTCGTCGTCGCTGCCGTCAAGCCAGGTCCATGGCAGCAAGAACACACTGCCCATTGACACTCGCACAGCCCGGCGACATAGCGGGTCGCATGAATTGGGCGTCAGCAGCACGCCGTCAATGCCGAGGGCTGCGGCCGAACGGAAGATTGCCCCTACGTTTGTGGTGTCAACCACGCCGTCAATCACTGCCACGCGGCGTGCACCCTGGCATACCTCTGCTACTGTGGGCAGTGGTCGCCGCCGCATGGCACACAGCACGCCGCGTGTCAGGGTGTAGCCCGTCAGACCGGACAGCACGTCGCGGTCGCCGGTATAGACACGTGTCGGTTGCCAGCGGGTGTGGTCGGCCCGGCGATGTTGCTCCTCTATAATATTAATGTGGTGGAGTATGTCTGCGGCATCGCCCGTCAGGTGTCGTCGCTCGCACATCAGTGCCACGGGCTCGTAGCCCGCATTAAGTGCTACCCTGATGACCTTGGGGCTCTCGACGATGAAGAGTCCCTCGGCCACCTCGCGGTGATGCCTCAGCTGAGACTCGGTCAGTTGCGCGAAAATCTCTGCGCCTGGGCATTGCAGTGAAGTCAGATTTATGATGTCCATCTTGAATGAAGGGTAAATAATGTGGAATGAAATCGGTTGCAAAGGTATCACTTTTTGCCAATATGGACAAGAAAAGGTGTTTTTCCTCCAGGTTTTCTTTGGGCGTTGAAAAACTTTTCTTAATTTTGCACCCACTATGACACTAATAGACGGAAAACAGACGGCTGCGGCCATTAAGGCCGAGATAGCTGAAGAGGTGAGAGCAATGGTGGCCCGTGGCGGCAGACAGCCACATCTGGTCGCCGTGTTGGTTGGTCACGACGGTGGGTCGGAGACATACGTGAAGAACAAAGTGCTGGCCTGCGAGGCGTGTGGCTTCCGCTCCACGCTGCTGCGCTACGAGGCCGATGTGACCGAGGCTGAGTTGCTTCAGTGTGTGTCGCGGTTGAACAGCGACGACGATGTTGACGGCTTCATCGTGCAGCTGCCCTTGCCTCGGCACATTGACGAGCAGAAGATAATCGAAGCCATTGACTATCGCAAGGATGTTGACGGCTTCCACCCCATCAATGTGGGGCGCATGGCCATCGGCCTCCCCTGTTTCATCTCGGCCACTCCGCTTGGCATTATGACTCTGCTCAAACGCTACGGCATAGAGACCAGTGGCCGCAAGTGTGTGGTGCTGGGCCGCTCGAACATCGTTGGCAAGCCTATGGCGCAGCTGATGAGCAGCAAGCAGTGGGGCGACGCCACCGTCACTATCTGCCACTCTCATTCGCGCACGCTAAAGGAGGAGTGCCGTCAGGCAGACATCATCATTGCTGCCATCGGACAGCCTGAGTTTGTTACGGCCGACATGGTGAAGCCTGGGGCTGTGATAATTGACGTGGGCACGACCCGTGTGCCCGACGCTACGCGCAAGAGTGGCTATAGACTGGCGGGCGACGTGAAGTTTGACGAGGTTGCACCGTTGTGCAGCTACATCACCCCCGTGCCCGGAGGCGTTGGACCCATGACCATCTGTTCGCTGATGAAGAATACACTGGAGGCTGCGCGTCTCCGACAGATAGACGAATAGACAAATAGACGAATAGACAGATAGACAATAAGACAAATAGACAAAAGGACAAAAAGTCATTGCTTGTTTTGGCGTGAGCTTTCCTAAATACCAAAGTTCCTTAGATAAGAATTCGTAATGATATGACGGCAGCCGAACTGTATATGCAGGGCAACCTGAAGCGCAAGGAAGGCAGGTGGCATGAGGCAATCAACCTGTATGCCCAGGCGCTGGAACTGGACTCTGACAGTCCTGCAGGCGAGGCTCGGCGGATGCTTCTCGACATTCTTAACTTTTACAACAAGGATATGTACAATCCGTGACGTGGTTGACCATTGAGCATTGACCATTGACCATTGAGCATTCTTCATTCCTCATTTAATCATGAAAAAACTACTACTGACCTATGCGGCGCTTATGCTATGCTATGCGGCTTGGGCAGCCGGTGTGAGACTGACTTGCGACCTTGACATGGGATGGCGATTCCATCTGGGCGATGTGGCTGGAGCCGAGACTGCAGGCTTTAGCGACAGTGGCTGGCGTACTGTCAATGTGCCACACGACTTCCAGATAGAACAGCCGTGGGTGGCGCCTGCTGCCGACGAGAAGGCCGACAATACCGATGTGGCCGCAAATATCAAGAGCCGACTCAGTAGTCGCGGATTCAAGGAGATGGGCATAGGCTGGTACCGCAAGACGCTGCAGGTGCCCCAGGAGTGGAAAGGCAGGCGCGTGGTGTTGCAGTTTGACGGCATCATTTATACTGGCGATGTATATCTGAACGGACAGCGCATAGGTGGTACCGACTATGGCTATGTGAGCTTCGAGATAGATGTGACCAACAACCTGCAGTATGGCAAGGAGAATCTGATAGCCGTGAAGGCGGACACCCGCGAGCCGGGCAACTCACGCTGGTACACCGGTGGCGGACTGTTTCGCGACGTGCGCCTCGTGGTGACCGACGCTCAGCTGTTCTTTACACGACACCCGCTGTACATAACCACGCGCGATAACAAGTACGTGAACATATCGGCCGAGTTTACCAACCGCACACGTATGAAGCAGACGCAGGTGGCCTTCAGTATTGCAGACCCCGATGGCAACGTGGTGTATGAGGGCAAGACTACGCGCAAGCGTAATCCGCAGACGCGCACCATAGCTGCCGTACTGCCAGAGGTGGAGCTGCCTTCGCCACAGTTGTGGGACATCGACACACCGCGCCTCTATACCGTCACGGCGCAGCTGCTGCGCGAGGACGGCACGGTGGCCGACGAGGTGCAGGACCACTTCGGCGTGCGCACAGTAGAGATAGGTCCGCAGTTTGGCCTTAAGCTGAACGGCCGCAAGGTGCTGCTGCAGGGCTATGCCAACCACCACACGCTGGGTGCCCTGGGGGCTGCAGCCTTCCCGAGGGCTATGGAGAAGCGCATGGCGCTGATGAAGCAGTTTGGCATTAACCACGTGCGCACGTCGCACAATCCATACAGTCGCTCGTTCATTGAATTGTGCGACAGAATGGGGCTGCTGGTGGTCGATGAGCTATACGACAAGTGGACCAGGCAGCACACAGGCGGACGTGTTCCTTTCATGAACCATTTTGCCTCAGACATTGAGGAGCTGGTCAGCCGCGACCGCAATTCGCCCTCGGTGGTGCTGTGGAGTCTGGGCAACGAGCTGCAGCAGGATCCCAACCAGCCGTTCAACGATTTCGGCGTGACTTGCTACCGCATGATGCGCCCCGTGGTGACACGCTACGACTCTACGCGTCTGGTCACTGTGGCCATGCATCCACGCTATCGCAACTGGGAGACCGACTCGCTGCCATGCGACCTTGCCATGCAGACCGATGTTCAGGCTTACAACTACAGGTACATGTACTTCCCCGGCGATGGGCGGCGCTTCCCCTGGATGACGTTCTACCAGAGCGAGGCCAGCATAGCTGCCATGGGCGAGAATTTCTTTGCCATGGACCTTGACAAGGTGATAGGCCTGGCCTACTGGGGCGCCATAGACTATCTCGGTGAGAGCCAGGGCTGGCCTGCCAAGGGCTGGGCCCAGGGCGTGTTCGACCTGTCGCTGCAGCCCAAGCCCAAGGCATACTATATGAAGTCGTTCTTCTGTCCCGAGGAACCACTGGTGCACATTGCAGTTATCGACAAGAAGGGCGATGCGATGTGGAACGGCGTTCAGACCGGCAACGATGGCATGTCTGACCATTGGAACCGCGTAAAGGGGCAGAAATTGCAGCTTGTAACCTATACCAACGCCGACGAGGTTGAGCTGCTGCTCAACGGCAAGTCGCTTGGCAGGAAGCGGAACGATGTTGGCAGTGCCAAGATGCGCAACCAGATACGCTGGGACAACGTGACCTATCAGAAGGGCACACTTGTGGCCATAGCCCGCAACGGTGGCAAGGAGGTGGCGCGCCACACCCTGCAGACCACGGGCAAGGTGAAGCGTCTCGTGGCAACGCCAGACCTGGCCGAGGGACAGTGGAAGGCCGATGGCCAGGACCTGATGCACGTGCATGTGCAGGCTGTTGACTCAAGGGGCCGTCAGGTTCCCACGGCAGGCAAGCTTACCTTCAGCGTCAGCGGTCCCGCCACCATTCAGGGTGTCGTCAATGGCGACATTACCTCAAACGAAATGACTGTTGGCACAGAGCGTTCTCTCTATATGGGTTGTGCCGACGTAATCCTGCGCTCTGAGCAGGGGCGTGCCGGTCAGGTCGTTTTGACTGTCAGCGATGAGAGTGGTCGCAAGACCACCGTCGTGACAAACACGACAGGCAAGGACGAATGACTTGATGGCACGACTTTTGCAGCTGTCAAGTAGTACGGAAGAATACAACAACATAAACAAACAAGGAAAATGAAAAAAGACAGCACACAAGGTGTTGCCTGCGTTCAGAGTGCGCAGGTAACAAGTGAGAACATGCAGTGGACCAGGTACAAGAATCCCAAGGGTGGCCACGGCTTTGCAGCCGAGGACGCCAATGCCTTGCTGATGAGAGCCACCGGGCGGCGCGTGCAGGTGGTGGGCGGCACAAACGCCAAGAACGGCCCCGACCTGCTGGTGAACGGCCGTGAGGTGCAGGTGAAGTACCACGCCTCGGCACAGCGTAGCATCGGCGACTGCTTCGACGCCGACGGGATGTTCCGCTATGGTGGCAAGCAGGTCATGGTGCCACGCGACCAGTATGAAGAGGCTGTGCGCCTCATGGAGCGTAAGATAGCCGAGGGGAAGGTGCCGGGCGTGACCAACCCAGCCCAGGCGGGCCAGATAATCGCCCGCGGCAAGATTACCTACCGTCAGGCTCTGCGCGTGAAACGCGCGGGTACCAAGGAGTCGATGGCGTTCGACGCGGCTTCGCAGGCCACAGCGGCAGGCTTGTCGGGAGCAGTGGGTGCTGCCTTCGCCTTCGTACAGGCCAAGCGTGCTGGATGCTCGGCAGTGGAGTCGGCACGTCAGGCCGCACGCTCGGGGATTGTGGCCTCAGCCAAGTCAATGTCGGCGGGCGTGGCTACACAACAGCTGCTGCGCACCGCAGTGGGAAGAAAAGCAGCCGCCCATGTCACCTACGGGGCACGCCAGATGGTTAAGGCTGCTGGCAAGACGCGGACCGGCAGAGCTGTGGTGGAAAAGATGGCACAGGGCATCTGTGGCAAGGCCGTAAGCGGCATGGCCGCGACAAGCGCGGTGACGAAAGCGCTGCGCGGCAACGCCATGACCGGCACGGTGATGTTTGCCGTCACGTCTGTACCTGACACGGTACGCCTCTGCCAAGGGAAGATCTCGGCGACGGAGTATGGCTGCCGCACAGTCGAGAACGCGGCGACCACTGCGGGCGGCTCCGTGGGCTACATGACCGGTATGACAATTGGCACGGTCGTCTGTCCAGGTGTCGGCACTGCAATAGGCGGACTGCTTGGCGGGCTGCTTGGTGGCATGGCAGCAGGCGCTGGCATACGTCGCCTCGTCCGTTGACGTTATGACTGTAGGGGATTTGCTTGTCTTTCTTATGAACGGACAAGCAAATTCCCTACAGTAAATATTTGTCTGTTTGTGGGAAAATCACTACATTTGCAGCCGAAAAGCATCGTACTCGCACGGACGTATGCTATTTTAACCATCGGAAAAACACATTAATCAGGTATGAGCAAGATACGACTTGACGAGATTCAGCTGCGCATACTGGGCTACTACAACAACCCCGACCAGCGGCTTAATCCCGAAGAAGAGGACCCTGTGACTGCGGGTGAACTGGCACAACTGCTGAAGCGGAGCTTTGCCAATGTGGAGGATCCCAACGAGGACACAGGCTTTGCCGAGGCACTACGCACGGGCGTATTCGTCATGCGCGACCGCGACTCCCACCTCTATGCCTACTGGCCGCGTGAGGGCGAGGCGCGTGTGAGCAACGTCGAGATTAGCCGCGACCCACAGGTGTTCCAGCAGTTGCCGCTGGAGTACAAGTACTGGTTCTCTCCCGGCGGTCCCATCGAGATAGGGCGCTTAGGTACTGCAAACAACATCAGCAAGATTACCGAGATGTACGACTATCTGCGACAGCTCAGTACGGGCAAGCAGGTGGCCGTCTATGCCGATTTCCTGCCGCAGAAGAGTAGTCTGCACGGCGAGATGGCGGGTGTGGGCAGAGACTTTTTCAGTATCAAGACGGCCGAAGATGACATCTACTTGGTGTCGAAGCACCTCTGCGTGCAACTCAATCCCACGCTGGCCCAGCAAAAGGCAGAGACGGTCGGCACCGCACGCCAGGAGGAGCCGGAACTGCTGTCGGCATTGGGGACGGTAACGAAATACAACCCCGTGGCCAACCAAGGTACGGTGAAGGCTACCAATGGAGTGGAGTATTATCTGAAGTATGAGAACTTGCTGGACAAGCGCGTACGACAGAACAGTAAGGTGGTGTTCACTCCTCTGAAGACTATCAGCCAAAAGACCAAGCGCGAGGTGCGTTTTGCCAACTTCGTACACCTGAGCGACACCGTGGACAATGCCCTCAGACTGGCAGAGCGATTGGCTGGAGAAGGGCAGAAACAGGCTGCTAAGGAGGTGCTGAAGCACATACGCAACGAGTATCCCGACAACGAGGAGGCGCAGGACATGCAGGAGCGACTGGCCCAAGTGGGGCAGCCTGTGCGCAACGAAGAGGCCGAGGGCTATGCACGTATGTACCAGGAAGCATGCAAGCGACTGGAGCATGACGACGACAAGCGCAAGGCACTGGAACTTTTCCAGGAGCTTATCGAGGCAGGCTCTCATGTCAAGGACAGCATCACCAAGGCATCGCTTGCCTATCAGCAGATATATGCCAGCGAGACCGACGAGGATGCCAAGGCACTCGTAAGGGCGCAGATGCTGACGTTCATCGAGGACAGTGCCGCGCGGCGCACGCCATCGGCTGCACTTAATTTTAGGCTGCAGAACTACTACAAGTTGGGCGAAGACGAACTCTACCTGCGTACCATTGACGAATCGCTGGAAAGTGATGACACAGGCAACGCGCGGCGTGCCAGACTGTACAACCTGCGGGCCATGAAGATGATGCAGAGGAAGGCCAATGCCGATCAGGTGCAGCAGATGTTGGAGAAGTCGCTACAGCTAAGTCCATTCAACAACAAGGCGGAACTGCACTGGAGCCACGCCGTTGGCGATGCCGACTGCCTGCCAACCGTGCCGCAGAAGAATAACATCTATGGCCAGTTCCTACTGTCTCAGATAGTGCCTTCTGATGCCGACGGCGAGCAGGTCAACCTGGACGTTGTCAGACGTGGAAGCGAAGAATACCAGCGTCTGCTGTTCAAAAAGATAGCACAACTGCACATAAATGGTGATGACGACCGCGAGGAGCTGACTTCGCTGCTGGCAGAATACACGGCCATGAGGGCGGCGGACAACGCGCTGGAGCGTAATTTCGACTCGGCTCTGTTCCTCTGGAGAGAGTTGTTCAAGAGCATCGAGGGAATGGGGTATTTCGTTCAGAGTTGCCTGACGGAACTGCTATCCGCCGTGACGGGTGTGGCTGAGTATGCCGATTATGACGAGACGGCCGACACACAGCGCTCGCGCAAGACGTGGCAAGAGGTGATGGCAGAGACCAACGGCATGGACGAGAGACAGTGGAGTGCGCTGCTTGGCGCAGTATGCCTGAACAAGACCATGCTGCGCGCCATAGGTCGCCATGTGGACACGACACCGGCGTTGCGCTCGTCGCTGCAGCAATATGTCAGCTCGCTGCGGTTGTCGGCCGACAACAGCAGAGACCAGTCTCTCATGGAGTTTGTCGCACAGCAGCACGACTACAGCCGGACAGCAGAGACGGACGCTGTTAGGTTGATGCAGGAGGCCATCAAAGACCGCGAGAAACTGGCTGACAAGGTGCAGGCTCTGCGAGACATCAAATTCGACGGCCTGCCATTTACTGCCCTATCGGCAATTAACCACGAAGGTATAGCCCTGCTGGAGGAGGATTATCTGCCGCAACTGGACATCATACTGACCGAGATGGATGCAACCGAGCGTACCAACCGCGTGATGGAGCTGCGCACCAGGCAGAGGCAGATGTGGAAGAGCATATTGCAGGCACCGACCTATTTCCTCATACGTGGCATCTTCGGCGTGACAGAGCGCATAGGCGCACAGTTCGTGGCTGTGGAAGAGCTGTCGCACCGCAGCGCCAGGCCAGAGCTGTCAGTGCGTATCACATCAGACACCGTGGCACGGACATCCGACGGCCGGTACCACATCACCGGACTGCTGGCCAACGCAGCAGGGCTGATGGCTGCCGAGGACGTGGTAGTAGAGGTCAGGTCGAAGGCACTCGTCGCACAGGTGGAACCATTGGCCCTGGGGAGAGTGGAAGGCGGGGCGAGTGTGCCTTTTGCCTTCGACGTCAGTCTGGCCGGGCTGGAGAGAAAACCGGGATGGGGCTTCGCCATCTACTGTACATACACGTGCGGCACCGAGTCGTTCTCGCGCATGTTCACACCTTTGCAGATGCGCTTCAGCCAAGACATCGACTTCGTTGCCATTGCGACCAATCCTTACACCTCTGGCCAGGCACTGTCGTTAACCGACGAAACCTTCGTTGGCAGGGAACACAACATCAAGGAACTGGTGGACATAGTGATGCACCCTCAGCGCCCGGCGCAGCAGCTGATAGTCTATGGGCAGAAGCGCTGCGGCAAGTCGTCGCTGGTTGAACGTGTAAAGAAACGCCTGGAAGAGCAGTATGCCGACCGCTCCTGGTGCGTCAACTTCGACCTGATACTGGACAGGAAAGAGCAGCCCACATATACGATAGGGGCCTTCTACTATCTCATACTGTCGAAGATACAATCGTCATTCGACAGCTCCACTGAGTTGCAGGTGCCAGAGGTGAACATCCCCACTCGAGCGGAGATGGAGGCGGCCGATTCGCCAACCGAGCTGTTCTGCAACTGCATGATACACATCAAGAGCCAGATGGCGGCAACGCCTGGATGGGAGAAACGGCGGCTGGTGGTCATCATCGATGAGTTCACCGTACTCTACAACAGCATCAAGCTTGGTGTTGCCGATCAGAACATACTGCACTACTGGAAGGGAATACAAGAAACAAACAGCCGGGCCAACTTTGCTACCATCTTCGTGGGGCACGACATCACGCCGACGTTCTTCGCCGAGCCCTACGCCACCAATGCGGCCGCCATCATCGAGACCTACCAGTTGAGCTATCTTGACGAAGCGGCGGCACGACAGCTCATAGAGGACCCCATCTGGGACAAGGTGCACGACCGGTCGCGCTTCAGCAAGGAGGCCATCAGCCGTATCATCTACTACACCGCAGGCAGCCCTTCTTACCTGCAGATATTCATGAGGCAGATGGTCAACTACATTAATCTTAACCACGTGGTGGAAGTGACGGGCATCGACGTCATCAACGTGGCAAGGGGCTTCGTGGAGAAACGCTACGACAATTTCCAGTCGATAAAGGATTTTGATAACCTAATCAACTCGGGACTCGACGACCGCTTCTGCACCTTCACTGACCAGCAGTTTGAGATGGTGCTGCGAAGTATTGCAAGCCAGTCGAAGGGACTGGAGTACTGCACACGCAACAGCGTGGCTTACGAACTGGAGGCCAACCCTGCTACACGGGCGCTGGTGCCCCATCTGGAGGCCATGCTCAAGGATCTGGACGACCGAAAGGTGATAGAGCGGAAGGAAAACAACCACAAACTGAAGATTAAAGTAGGACTGTTCAAGGAATGGCTCAACAGAAACTGACACCAACTACCATGCATGGCTGTGAATGTCTGGCAAGGAAGAACCCCTTTGCCGGCACTGGCACACACGTATATGGAGAACGCTTCGTTGGACGCACTGAGTACGTCAGCAGGCTGCAGAACGACTGTACCTCGGTCAACATTGCCATACGCGGACTGCCAAAGATGGGAAAGACGTCGCTGGCCTACCATAGTATTATAGAGCAGCGGCAGCACGTCAGCACCGACAAGCCGCTTGTCACTATCTTCTTCAGCGTTGGAACATGCCGGACTGCAGACGAGATGTTTCGGTGGCTCACCGACCGTGTCTATGAGGAACTGTCAGACTTGGGCCTGACGGACACGCAGCTACTGCCGTTGCATCGCAGCTATAAGCGACTGACAGACAATGATTACGACCGCGACAGGATACAGAGCTTCTTCGAACAGGCACTGCCAAGGATAGAAGCACAGGTGGTGGTCATCTTCGACGAGTTTGACAAGGTGCGTACCATACAGTTCACAGGCTCAGACTTCTCGCTCTTGCGAACCATTCTTTCTGTCCGAAATCTGCGGGGTGTCGTGGTGTCTAAGCGCTCCATCTATACTCTTGAGAACTGGGCGGTCGATCCGATGAGGGGGCCTTCCACATTCTACCAGCTATTCGACTCGAGTACCATCTGTCTTAGGGCGTACAGTGAAGGGGACTTGGCTGCCTACTGGAAACGGCTGGAGCCTTATTTCGCCTCCATCGGGCTGCCACTCACTGGCGAGTATAAGGAGCGTGCACACTATTATGCGGGCCACCACCCGCACCTGCTTGATGTGTACAACCACTGCTGCTACACAGAGTGGCGTGATCGTAGGCAGTTGCCTTCCGATGCCGACATACGGCTGCTGATGACCAATGCCTACAAAGCCAACCTCGAGATACTGCGTGAGGAAGGACTGCTCGCTGCCGCTGTGCAGGTGGTCATAGGACCTGTCTATGACATCAGCGAGGAGCAGTTTGACCGACTGACGCAATATGGTTTCCTGCTGCCGGTGGACAGGGCCGAGAAAATGGCTTGCATAGGCTGCAACACAGGATACGTGGGACTGGCTGACGCTGGAGACAGGACACAGGTGTGGCTGGCACCGTCCCACTACCTCTCGCTGCTGATGAAGCGCGACTTCCTGAACCGTCAGGACTTCTGGAAAGAGTGGTGCAGTGCTTTCGACGCGCTGCGGCTGCTGGCCGAGCGCTTCCTGAAGAGCAACTGGGGCGACGACTGGATGAACAGCGACGAGACTGACGACGTGACCAACAACATCATTGTTGACCTGTGGGATTACCACGACAAGGACGACAGGGCTAACATCAGTACCAGCCCGCTAATCGAGTACATGACCGAGGTGCTGCTGAAGGACCTCATCATGCACCACTGGACCACCTTCAGGGCCGTCTTCGCCCCGCTCACGCTGGCGCAGTTCTGCGAGAAGCTGGACTTCCTGCTGAAGATACGCAACCACCACGCTCACAACAACGTGCGCTTCCTCAGCGAGGCCGAGCGCGACAAGGCCAACCAGTGTCTGCATGACTTGCAGCAGCCGTTGGACCGCTGGTTCCGCGACAACGGCGAGGCTCCTCTCGTGCTGGTCAAGGCCGCGACACCCGCTGCGCCTGACGCCACCACCGGTCTGCGTGGACGCATTGATGGCGAACGGAAGAAGATATACAACCTGCCGCGCGAGGTCGTAGAGAAGACGGGCTACCGCTCGCTACTCATAGACCGAATGCGAGGCTTTGCGCCCGACAGCGCTCCTGAAGTGTACGACTACGCTCCCGACGAGGAGGTGCTTTTCGAACTGAAAGAGACGTCGCGCGACGGCAGTCCATTCTACTTTGCCATCAATGTTAGGCCGGTTGACATTTCATAATTATCAATTCATAATTAGTAATTGATAATTAAGGACTCATAACTTACCCCCGAGCAACACCACCTCTATGCCTGCACGCTTCAGCAGGTCGATGCCGTCGGTCAGACGGTATGGTTCGCCGTACACCACGCGGCGTATTCCGGCCTGGATAATTAGTTTGGCGCACTCTATGCAGGGCGAGGCCGTGATGTAAATGGTGGCGCCGTCGCTGTTGTTTGACGACCGCGCCAGTTTCGTGATGGCATTGGCCTCGGCGTGTAGCACGTAGGGCTTGGTCAGCCCCTCGTCGTCCTCGCACACATTCTCAAATCCGCTCGGTGTGCCGTTGTAGCCGTCGCTGATGACCATCTTGTCCTTGACCACCAGTGCGCCCACTTGCCGGCGACGGCAGTAGCTATTCTCTGCCCAGACGCGAGCCATGCGCAGATAGCGCTCGTCCAGTTTCAGTTGTTTATCGTCCATAGTGTTTGTTGAAAGTTCTTGCCTGCCGCGCCGCCGTCAGTAGTGTTCGTTTCATGACATTAGCCGCTTTGTGGCTTTTTTACGCGGCAAAGTTAAGATAAATTCTACACACTACAACAACATCAGCATTATTTTTCTTTTTTGGGGGGCAGAAAGACATCGGCTGACAGATGGTCTGACGAGCAAACCCGCCACAAACAACCGAACAGTTCCGCCACAAATGACCGAACGATTTCGCCTCAAATGACCGAAAAACGCAGAAAAATTTTGCTAATCAGATAAAAACCAGTACCTTTGCAGCCGAAAAGGGACACGCCATTTTGTTGACCCGAGCATTGGCCAGGCGCCTCCATGAAACGACAACCACCAGTAAGTCTAATCAGCAAAGGGGATGAATACACAGTTGGATTTGTTTGGTTGTGTGTCAGAAATACCAGAGACAGAAGGTATAAAGTACACTGGGTCAAAACTAAAAATTATTCCTTATATCTTAGATACGATAGCAGGACTGAAGATCAGCTCCGCCCTTGATGCTTTTAGCGGAACGACAAGAGTCGCTCAGGCTTTTTCGCAAATAGGGTTTGATACGACTGCCAATGACTTGTCGGTTTGGTCAAATGTCTTCGGCACATGCTATTTGTTGTCAAGAAAACCAGACTCCTACTTCAGGCCCATGCTCGACGAACTCAATTCGCTGAAGGGCTACGTCGGTTGGTTCTCTGAAAATTATGGAGGCGAAGATGAAGCAGGAAAGAAACCGTTTCAACTGAAAAACACGATGCGTCTTGACGCAATCCGGGATAAAATAGAAGAATACCATCTGCCATGGGAAGATAAATGTGTGTTATTGACAAGTCTCATCTTTGCCTTGGACGCTGTGGACAACACACTTGGTCACTACGCTGCATATCTTGCCGGCTGGTCTCCTCGCTCATATAACGACATTGAACTGAAGCTACCCAGACGGCATCTTCCTCAAACGCGAAACAGGGTTGTTCAAGGCGACGTTTTTGACGTTATTAAGGACTATCATGACTTGGCTTATTTTGACCCGCCTTATGGCTCCAACAATGAGAAAATGCCTCCGAGCCGCGTCCGCTATGCCGCATATTATCATATCTGGAAGTCTGTCATACTGAATGACAAGCCTAAGGTTTTCGGCAAGGCAAACAGACGGGAAGACAGCCGTGACACTGCATCGCCTTCGGTTTTTGAGGAATACAAGCGTAACGATGAAGGGAATTTTATTGCCATGCAGGCAATAAAAGACATGATACAGCAGACCAATGCCCATTACATTTTATTGTCATACGGATCTGGCGGTCGGGCGACTAAAGAGGAATTGAATGAAATTCTGAACTCTAATGGCCGTCTGCTGACCGCGAGAGAGATAAACTACAAGAAGAATGTCATGAGTAATATGAGATGGACTAATGAGTGGATTAATTCCGACGGGAAATACACCGAATATCTATTTCTTTTAGAAAAATAGTTTGTCTAATCCTGCGACCTTGGTCACAGGACAGGAACAGCCCTTCTCCGACTCTTCCTCCACCGTTAAATATTGTATAATTTGTGCCTCGCAAATGGGCGTTCTCACGGAAAAGGTGTACCTTTGCAGGCTGAGACTACAACCCAAGGTGTACACCTTAAAACAAGAGACACATGACTATCGATGAAAGAATTTCGGCATTTAAGACATTTGCCACAGACAGAACAAAAACAACTTCTGTGATAAAAGAATCTTCACTCCCCGGTTACGAACGAGGACTGAGGGGATACGAAATGTCATGTGTTACAAAACTCCTATTGGACACATCTTCTCTGCTGGAGGTTACCAATCCATATCTTATTAAAAAGGTACATAGTTTTTTCCGCTCACAGAAGGATCTGTTCAAAGATGATGATACTATTTCGCATCACTTCAGCGACATGGCTTCATACGTCCTGAAGTATCTTGAATTCACTTGCTATGAGACAGGCAATCCAATGCGTAATATCAAAGATGCCAGTAAATTTGAAGTCTTTTCTATAGATGCAATTATCAAGGAGATTAATCAAACGGGGCTCTTGTACGACTCGACTTTGGTGAAAAGGTTTGTTTTCTCGCTGTTAGCCAAACCATTTGTCATTCTGAGCGGACTCTCTGGCTCTGGTAAGACGCAGCTGGCCTTGGCCTTTGCACATGCGGTCTGCCAGAAACCAAAGGAGCAAATATGCATCGTCCCTGTCGGGGCGGACTGGACAAACCGTGAACCTCTACTTGGCTACGTTAATTCACTCGCAGAAGATAGTTATATTCTGCCGGAAAGTGGTGTGCTTCAACTGATAATGAGTGCCATGGAACACGAGCAGGATCCATATTTCCTGATACTTGACGAGATGAATATGAGCTATGTAGAGCGATACTTTGCTGACTTCTTAAGCGGTATGGAGTCAGACAAGCCCATCAGGTTATGGGACAAGGGTGAGCCCGTGCCCAAGGAGTTTATACTCCCAGCCAATCTGTTCATCATCGGCACCATTAATGTTGACGAGACTACATATATGTTCAGTCCGAAAGTGCTTGACCGATCAAGCGTTATAGAGTTCCGGGTTGTTCATTCAGAAATGGAAAGATACCTGACATCACGACAGGACGGTGCCATCACAATGCCTATAGCAGCTGACAGCACAAAGGGAGAATCTTTTGTAAGACTTGCCGCACAGACCTTACATCATGACGCAGAAATCAAAGACGTGCTACTGTCTTTCTTTGACGAGTTAAAAAAAGTCGGCGCAGAGTTTGGCTATCGTACAGTAAAAGACATGAACAGGTTTATCGCACTGGCCACCCAATATGATGACACACAGGCACCTCTCACCAAAGATGACATATTAGATGCCGCTATCATGCAGAAACTGCTTCCCAAACTGCACGGTTCCATGAAATCACTCAAGCCAGTGCTGACTGCCATCTGGAGCCTCTGCTTTGCCGAAAAAACAGATGAACTGTCGTCGGTTGCAGTCATGCCTTTCACTCAACAAGAAGAAACGATAAACAACGCAAACTTTCCCAAGACGGCAGACAAGGTGCTAAGAATGTATCGCAGTGCTTTGGCCAATGGTTTTGCAAGTTATTCTGAAGCCTGATGCAGCGAGACAATCTGTCAATACCCATCACGCTTGATACTGGCGAAGAGATAGTCTTAACAGTATTTGGTCTTTCAAGCAAAGCACAGCTGTTTGAAATGGAAGATTCCGATATCTATGGAGAAGCCACCTTTCAAGTTGTTGAAGCATCGGAGTACGAATACGAGTTTATCAACCACGATGGTGAACCTGTAGAATACCAGTTTATCCCCGCAGATGAAGTCTTACGTTTTTCCAAGCGAAGAAGAAATGCAGGTACCCTTATGACTGGCACTTATGTTGGAACCTTGGAGCTAAAAGTGTCCAGTTTGCTAAATCCCAAGACAGAATGCGGCAGACTGACAATAGAAGTGCAATCTCAAAAAACAGACTACCGAACTGATTATCGGAGAATGCTTGAAGAGATTACCACGTTTTACACAGAGCTACTGATGCAACAAGGAGCAGTAGTGTCCCAGAAATTTGAAGTTAACGATGAAAATACTTCTGAGGTACTGTATCAGAAATTCTCATTCATTAAATCAATCGTAAATAGCGACACCTTCTGTAACGCAGTGCAACGCGTCATCTATTGCCCGCTTACAAAATGGACATCTGACACAGATGTCATGCACATCACCAATGTTAGGAAGCTAAACAAAGCAGGAATACGACAATTCGCTACAGCAACTCACAGGATGCCCCTGTCCGAGAGCAAAAAAAAAGATCTGTCATTTCTTGACAATCTAAACTCTCTACCTGTCTCGCTGAATGTGATGAGAAAAAAAGAAACAGTAAATAATCAAGAAAACCAATTTGTCAAATACGTCATTACTACATTTTTCGCTTTCTTTCATAACATCAAACAACTAAAGAAAGCATCTCCACGCCTGAAGAAAGAAGCTGATTTGCTGGTCTGCCGATTAGAAGACATGCTCGGTAATCAGTTTTTCAGACAGCTTTCAATGCCACGACTGCTTAACCTGAACAGTCCCGTGTTGCAGAGGAAAGAGGGCTATCGAGAAATTTTTCAGGCATGGCTCATGTCCGACTTGGCAGCCAAACTTTCATGGAAAGGTGGTGACAATGTGTACAACATTGGGAAAAGAAACGTCGCCACTCTATATGAGTATTGGGCTTTTCTTAAGCTGCTCCAGCTCATCAAAGACACATTCAATGTACACGCTAACCCTTATTCAACATTGGTGTCTGTAGGCAAAGACGAAATAGATTTAGACCTTCGGCAAGGCAAGACAACTGTACTGCGGGGACACAGCGACTCTGGGACACGAAGACTTAATGTCAGCTTCTACTACAACAGGACTTTTAACCACGGGAATGACATTCATAGTTCTGGTTCTTGGACGTTAACCATGCGCCCAGACTACACGCTTTCGATATGGACCGGCGATGATGATTCTGAGAAAGGTGAGAATCTGGCGGAGGAGAAGGACCAAATAGTGCATATACACTTTGACGCAAAATACAGGATTACCCAAATACCGCTATCTGATAGCATTTGCGAAGAAGAGCTGGAAAAGGAGAAAGAAGAGAACGAACTTCACCTCTATAAGCGTGGAGACATTCTCAAGATGCATGCTTACAAGGACGCTATACGAAGAACGAGTGGAGCATACATCATCTACCCAGGCAATGCGGAAACAAAGAAGATCCGTGGTTTCCACGAAATCATTCCAGGACTGGGTGCTTTTTGCCTCAACCCAGCATCGGCTGACGAAGATATCCTGGAGATAAGCAAGTTTCTCAAGGAAGTTAAAGAACACATGATGAACAGAGCATCTGAAAGAGAGCGGATGGCATTCTATCAATATGACACATATCGCGAAGATGCCAAACGCATAATTCTTGAAAAGAAACTTCCTGAAATGCTTGACGAAAACAAGCTATTGCCCAGTGAGACTTATGTACTGTTAGGGTATTACAGGACAGAAGAACAACTCTCTTGGATTATGCAGAACAAACTATACAACTTCAGAGCAGGATTCAAAAAAAACGGGTCGTTGCACTTGGAAAAAGAAGTGGTAAGCGCAAGATATATACTACTTCATCATGGTAGCGACAAGCCCGTATTCCTGAAAATGTCAAGAAAGGGTCCAATAGTTTCTTCACGCGGCGAATTGCTGAACAGCGGCTATCCGTATGCAAAACAGGCAGATGGAACTCCTGACGAAGAGGCAGAGAAGAGCAGGGCAAATGACATATATCTTGTTTTCCGTCTGGAAGAACCGGAGATGGAATTTGCTCAATATGACTGGTCTTCTGTAAAAGATGTGATCCAAAAGGGGAGAGGTGGCACACGTCCTGACTGGAAAAGTCTCACAGAATTAATGTCATTACTAAAATAAGTCATATAATATGAAGTACAGCGATTTTATAAAATCGGGTAATACGGTAAGCTTTAGAGGCACACCTGTAACAATCGATGAAATTCTTGATATTTCCAATAGCTATTATCCTGGAAAAAGGGAAATAGACAATTATCCTTCGTTGTGTAATGTGTCTATTTTCTTTAAGTCAACAGAAATGATAGTTGTGCCGGCAACAGCATTAAGGCCTTTGCGGAAAATGACCGAGTTGTCCTGGGATGAGCATGAAGAGTTGTGGAGAGTAATAACCTATACTGATGACTTTCAGAATGATCTTGGAGTGCATTTTAATGAAGTGGCTTATTATTATGATGGCTATCTAAGTGCGCTACATGATGATGGTGAATTTGCAGATTTTGAAGAAGATTCTGCGGAGAATTTTGCAACTTATTGTAGCTGGTTTAAGTAATAGTTTCGGCAACAGTTTGCAAAAAAAAGACATGCATATACTTAGGATAGAGGAGATGGACCGCCTCACCGTGGAGGAGTTCAGGCAGGCGAAGAAACTGCCGCTGCGCGTGGTGCTTGACAACGTGCGCTCCATGCACAACGTGGGCAGCAGCGTTGCACCTGGTGTCAACGATACCGGCTGTGCCGAGACCTATCACCACCTCATTGAAAGCGACGGTCAGTGCCGCTGTGTGCCTCTTATGTCGCAGATACAAGGAAACTGCGGTTGAGATAGAATCATTATTTTTTGCAAACGGATGAGTAAGATAACTGCGAAGGAGTGCCAGAACGTTGAATATAAGCGGAGCTGGAAGGACGAATACCTGAAGTGGATTTGCGGTTTTGCAAATGCACAAGGAGCGACTATGTTCTTTGGCGTGGATGATGATTTGGAACTGCATGGACTTCAGAATGCCAAGAGGTTGTTGGAGGACATTCCCAACAAAATCACCACGACAATGGGACTGGTAGTAGACGTTGACCTGCATGAACAGGATGGATTGGACTATTTGGAAGTGGCGATAGTCCCATCTAACGTCCCTGTCAGCTATAGAGGCAAGTACTACTACCGCTCTGGCAGTACCCTCCAAGAACTGACTGGAACCGCACTGACTGATTTCTTGATGCGCAAACTGAACATAACATGGGATGCTGCAACGGAAAAGTCGGCAACATTAGGTGACATCAACCCAGAGGCTGTAAGGTATTTCCTGAATGCCGCTGTTCGTGAGGGAAGAATTAACAAGTCGGCAAGAGATTTGAGTATCGAACAACTACTGCGCAGACTTCACCTTATCAATGAAGAGAACGGGCAGTTGACTTATGCAGCCCTTTTGCTCTTTGGCAAGGATGTTGAACGGTGGAACACTGCCTCCTGGCTATACGGTAGAGAAACTAATGGAGCCACATGAGTCACACCCAAGAAACCGACTGATGGCTAACGTGTTCTATCTGGCTGGTTTTATCGAGGCATGGGGACGTGGCTATGAGAAGATTCGTGAAGCGTTTGAGAGAGAAAAGCTGGAAGTTCCCGTGTTCGAAGAAGTGCGGGGCGGCATGATGGCCACGATAAAACGAGAGAAGTTTATGGCGATACAGGCTAAAGGCGGCATCGTAGACAACGGCAAAGATGTCGTAGATGCTGTCATAGATAATGTAATAGAAAAACTGTCTGAGCGTCAGTTGGTTATATATAAAATGATTAGAAAGTCTGTCGCAGATGGTGTCGTAGAAACGGCAAGTTCCATAGCAAGCAAGATAAAACTCTCTCCCCGGACTATACAACGCGAATTAACTCGATTAAAGGATTTGAATGTTATCAAGCGTGAAGGTCCAGACAATGGAGGTCACTGGATAATTCTAAGAGAAAAAATGTGAAAACCGCTTTTAATATGCATTTAGGCTGTGCGGCAGGAATGTCGAGCAAGCCACAGTAGATATACAAAGGTAAAAGACATGCATATACTCAGGATAGAGGAGATGGACCGCCTCACCGTGGAAGAGTTCAGGCAGGCGGAGAAACTGCCGCTGCGCGTGGTGCTTGACAACGTGCGCTCCATGCACAACGTGGGCAGTGTGTTCCGCACGGCCGATGCCTTCCGCATGGAGGGACTGGTGCTGTGCGGCATCACAGGTAGGCCGCCGCACAACGAGATACACAAGACGGCACTGGGAGCCGAGGAGAGTGTGGCATGGCAGCATGAGCCGTCGGCCCTGGAGGCCGTGCGGCAGCTGCAGCGCGAGGGCTACCGCGTGCTGGCCGTGGAGCAGGTGGAACACTCCACCAAGCTGCACCGCTTCCGTGCGGAGCCGGGCCAGCGCTACGCCATCGTGCTGGGCAACGAGGTGCACGGCGTCAGTCAGGACGTGGTGGATGCCTGCGACGGCTGCTTGGAGATACCCCAGCTGGGCACCAAGCACTCCATGAACGTCTCTGTCACCGCCGGCATAGTGATGTACAAGTTCTTCGAGCAGTGGCAGGGCGGCCATTAGTCGTTGGCCCTTGCCCTTTTCGGTGTCGCTTTTCTGCTCTTCAGGTTTATCGGTGTCTGCGCTCTCTGGCCCTACACCCTGCTGCTCTGTCTGCTCATGGCCGTGCTCATAACCATCTTCTACACCCTCACCGCCTACGGCGACCGCCACGACGACGATAACGGCAGGTAGCAGTCTGTATAAATCAATGTAAAGACCATGACACGACCGACTACATACCAGTTACAGCCATCCCCCGCACGGCGCAACGCTGTGCGGGGGATGGTGTGGTTGTTGCTGAAAAGAAGAGGTCTATTCGCAGAACTTCTGTCTGAAGACATATTGCAGCGTGGCAATCTCATCACTGGCAAGAGTTGCCGCACGATTCTTCAGTCGCCGCTTGTCAATAGTGCGTATCTGGTCGGTGGCAATCTCGCCGTCACGTCCCATGATGTGACACCTCACGCGATAAGGATAGCCATGAATAGCCGCCAGTACACATCATATTAGCTTACCATTTCCAGTCCTCCATCGTTTCGTCCTCAAACACGTCGGCAGCCATCAGCCTGTCCTCGCCGTCGGCATGTGCCTGCTTTGCCGCAGCAGCCCAGCCGTTGCGCGTGGTCATGCCCCGCAGTTCCCTGAACCACTTGGTGCTCTCCGACTCAGCCACGCCATACTTCCGATGCACTTGCTCCACCACGTCAACTTTCGGTTTCTCCATCGACTCCGTGATGTACGTCACCACAATCATCTTCTGCTCACGGGTCAACCCGTCCAGCAGTCCCGTATATGGCGCCAGCGGCGTCTCCTTGATTCTCTGTGCCAATGCTGTCATACTCCTAACATATCTAGTTTACGGCGACAAAAGTACGAATAATATTCCGAAACGACAAAAGAAATAGTAGTAAATCATCAAGTTCGGTGGTGAAGATGCCCGCGTCTTCTACAGCCTGCCTGACTGGGACGAGTCAACGGGGATAAGGGAAAGACGGCCGCAAGGTCGTGATTCGCTAAGGAGCGTTATGCGGGCCTCTACGCGTCTGCAAAGATCTTCCCGTCTTCGAGTGCGATCTGCAGCTTGGTGTATTCGCAGTGGAAGGCGTGTTCCAGACGGTCGAGGTAGCGTGCACTTTCCCACTTGCACATAGGTAGGTCGTGCAGCAGATAGTTGCCGCACGACTCGGGCTGCGTGGCGGGCACCTCGGTCTGGGTGAGTATCCAACGCAGGCACTCGATGGTCAGTCGGCGCATGTCCTCTACCGTGTATGCTCCGGTCATGATGACGTACATGCCCGTGAGGCACCCCATCGGGCCGACATAGACCACGTCCTGCTTCACCTTGCTGTTGCGGAACCAGGTGGCCATCAGGTGTTCCAGGCTGTGCATGGCAGCCGGAGCGACGGCAGGCTCCTGGTTCGGCTCGGTAATGCGGAGGTCGAAGGTGGTGAAGCCGCGGTCTTCGCGCGAGACATATATGCCAGGCTTCAGGTGCGTGTGGTCGATGGTGAAACTTTGTATTACTTCCATGGTGGTTTCTGTTTGGTTGATTAAAAAATGTGGCACAAAGTTACGAAACAATGCGGACGTGACAAAATATTTTCCCCTGAAACTGCATGAGTTTTCTGTACTTTTAGAGTGGGGAGAACCGTTGGTTGTGGGAATTCGTACCACAGGCCAACGGTTTTTTTTGTTTCTGTGCGCGCCAACGTTTCTGCATTCCATCGCAACTGGGCCTCCGCTGCGGTGCAACTGGGCTACAGTTGAGTTGTAACGGAGCCCCAGTTGCAGTGTAACGGGGCCCCGGTTGCGGTGTAGCTGGGCTCCCGTTGCGAGGCAAGACGGTCGCTGCTGTGGCAACTGCCTGCTGTACAGCACTATAGAAAAAATGCTTCAGAATGGCGTTTTTCCCGCCGTTTCTTTTTTTGCTTGAAAATATTCGATTCTACAGGTGGATAGTTGTGTTAAAGTTTTCTAATCCACGTGGATTCGCACAATTAAGAATATGTGCCCAAATTAAGTTTTTTGTGCAAATGCTTTGTGGTCTGCGGAAAAATACTTACCTTTGCGGCCATGAAACGAGAAATAGCAAAGTGGTTCTTGGACTTAGCCAAATACGTAACGAGATAGATATGAACAACTACGTCAATATGTTACTTTTCCTGTGTGTCTTCGCCATTGTTGTGTTTATACTGGTGCAGATAGACAACAGAAGAGAGGACCGTCAGCAAGAGGCTGGCGTGGCATAAGCAGAGCTGAACAGGAAAAACATGGCAACAATACTACATATAGAGACCAGCGACAAGGTGACGTCGGTGGCGGTGAGCCAGGACGGGCAGGTCATCTTCGACAAGGAAGACCGCGAGGGCATGAACCACGCGGAACACATAGGCGGCTACGTGGACGAGGCGCTGTCGTTCGCCGACAGCCACGCCATACCCTTCGACGCGGTGGCTGTGAGCCAGGGGCCCGGCAGCTACACCGGTCTGCGCATAGGCACCTCGATGGCCAAGGGCGTGTGCTTCGGTCGCGACCTGAAGCTGGTGGCCGTGCCCACGCTGCAGCTGATGTGTGTGCCCGTGCTGCTGAGAGAGCTGGTGCCCGAGGGGGGAGTGCTGTGTCCCATGCTTGACGCCCGCCGCATGGAGGTCTATGCCGCCATATATGACCGCGGCCTCAGAGAGCTTCGGCCCACACAGGCCGACGTTGTGACGGCCGATACCTATCTGCCATGGTTGGCGCAGGGCCCCGTGTATTTCCTGGGTCCGGGCGCGGCC
>FLNV01001016.1_pt1 | contig 25298 bp, 29 predicted proteins | sample 1140351 | NCBI WGS metagenome assembly FLNV01 (sample SAMEA3878207, study PRJEB12797) | bioreactor metagenome | biome: Moose rumen | place: Sweden | collected 2011-10
TTAAATCTGTTTCAACTATTCTTCCATCTGCATTTGCAGAACTCCCTACATAGTTTTCTATATTATTTGTAAAGCTAAACGTAGTATTTGATACTCCTGTTGCTGATACCGATTTATTGAATGATCCTACACCTGCCATATCATCACTACTTTCTATGTTTCATTATAACATAAAAAAAGCACATTAACTATGTGCTATTAAATATTTTGTTATTGGATCAAATAATTCTAATATTCCATGGACTAACATGAAGAATCCTACTACAATTATTTGAACTCTACTAGTATAAGCAAGATTTACACTAGCTAGTATTCCCGTCAATATAAATAGAGCTAAAATAAATATTCTTACTTTCCACATTCTATCTCTTCTATCATGGTAATAGTCTGCTTTATTTAGTTTTGCTATAGACATTACAATTACCCATGTCATAAGAATCATTGCCAAAATTCTTGGAGTAAATTCTTTGTAGAATATACTTGCTATTAATGCTATTAGAGATGCTAGACCACTAATGATTCCTTCGATATCTTTACTTTTATATGTTAGTATATAATGTAAAACATTTAGAATTGTATAAGCAGCAAATACTATAATACTAATAGTTCGTATGTTGGATACATTAAATAATGGAGATATTAATATAATACTTCCAAGTAATATTAATAGTAATGCTATAATAATATCAATTTTTTGTTTATATTTCATACTCATCACCTTCGTTATTGTACTATTTCAAACATAGCTTTTCAAGTATTTTTGCTACGCCGTCTTCTTCGGCAGAATTTGTTATATATGTTGATAATTCTTTTAAAGTTGAATTAGCATTTTCTACTGCTACAGATGTACCTACTACATCTACCATACAAATATCTTCATAGCCATTTCCAATAGCAATAGCATCTTCAGAATCAATCTTTAAATAATCTAATAATTCTATAATACCTGTACTTTTCGCAGTGTTTTCTAAAACAAAATCATGATAATATTCTTTATTTTTTTCACGACGATCTTCGACTAATCCTCTTGAAGAATGGACAACTTTTAAATTAGGAAATTTTTCTTTAAAAAGATTTGGTAAAGCAAGCATTCTATCAAAGTTTTGACTTAATACTACTAATTGATTAATATGGTTATCTCTAAGAACGTCATCTATATTTTCAAAATATATGGCTGGTTCATTATTGTATTTATAATCTTGAATATTGATAAATCTTTTTTCTAGGGAATTTAATATCAATGTTGTATGAACAGATTCACAATATTTGTATATTTCCTTAATAATATCACTAGGTATATGTTTAGAAAATATTTCTTTTCTTTCATAGTAGTTATATACTTCTGCACCATTGGAACTAATAACATATTCACTTAAATTTGCTTCCATACTTTTTTCTACAGCATATTTTGTACTTCTACCTGTATTTACTACTACTTTAATACCTTTTTCTTTTAATTGCTTCATGATTTCTTTTGTATAATCTGATACTTTTTCATTTGATGGATTTAAGGTATCATCTATATCTACGAAAACGATTTTATAATTGCTCATATTTTCACCACGTGTTTCCATTCTTATTATTTCACATAATGTAAATATATGTACATTTTTTATTTAACGTTTACGTAAACAAAAAATATAAGATGTTTTCTTATCTTATATTTTTTTTCTAGATTCTAAATATGTTATTGCAATAAATATTATAATTCCAAATGTTGATATAACCAAAGATAAATCTTTTAATGGTGCTTTGTATTCTACCTCAATATCATGCATTCCTTTTGATATCTTACAACCAATAAAAGCATCATCTAATTTTTCTAATTTTACTTTTTCACCATCTATCTTGATAGTGAATCCATTGTCATATGGAATAGACATCATAAAATATCCATCATTTGAGACGTTAATAGTTCCTATAATTCTATCTCCTTTTGTATTTAAACGATCTATTTCTAATTTATCTACTGATTTTGAAATGTTTTCTAAACTTGCATAGTCGAGAACATAGGATTCGAAGTCACTAATGTTATATGTTCCTTCTGTGAATTTAAATGTAAGTTTTGTTAATTCTTTTGTAGATATAACATAATCAAATACTTCATTATCATTATAATACTTCCAAGAAGATGCTGTTAATTTGTTACGTACATTGTTGATGGTAATAGATAAGTCATTTTTTTTCTCACTATTATTCATATTAAACCTTATGAAGATAATTTTATTTTGATATTCTTCTGGAAGAGTATAATTAATTTTTAAAGTATCTGAAACTTCAACAGTTAATGAACCATCTTCTTCCTCCGTAATGTTTTTATCTTGTAATATTTCTTTAAAATCTAATTTTGTTGGTTTAATATCTGTAACATAATCATTATTTGTTTTGCTATCTGCAATAATATTTTTTAACATAGCTTCTTCTTGAGCTGGTGTTGATAATTCGTTAAAGTCTTCATAACTAATAATATTTGAAGTAGCGAATCCTAGAGGTAATACATTTTCATTTACGTATATATTTACTCCTTCGTTGGAATCTATTTTTTCATATCCTTGTAAAGCTGTTCCTCTAGATATAATGTATTTGTTTCCGTTTAATAGATTTGACATTATATTCGTAGTTGATAATGTCAATGCTTTATTACGAGCTGGAATATTGTTGTTTAATACGTCATAATAGAATTCATTATATGTTTGATTAGAAACACTTGAGTAAGTTGTTCCATTCAAATAATTAATGTTTTCATAGATTTCGTTTGGTGTTTCTGTTATTTCAAAGTTATTATTAATTCTATAGTAATCTTTGTCATTATCTGTAATGTTATTAATTTGTTCTTGAATTAAATTGTATTGAGAATCTTGTGTTAGTTTTAAAACAAAATAGTCACTTTTACTTGTTGCTACTCCAGCAGATACTGTAAATAATAATATTGGAATTATTAATAGTATTTTTTTATTTGTAAAGTGATATAACAAAATAGATAGATATAATACAATTAAGTCTGCTACTAATAATTCTTGTTTATATTCTGTCATATAAATTAACAAAGATAATACTATTGTTATTGGTATTAGTATTTTATAATTTACCTTTTTATCTATTATATCTTGAATAAAATATCCAATTACTAGTATATATAGTGGTAAGAATGGTATTAAGGTTTTTGCATCAATATACATTGTTCCATTTAAAATGTAGTTGAATAGATTAAATAAAACTAATAAACTTAGTGTAATTGCCATAAATAAATTTTCTTTTTTATTCTTAAAGAAATGAATAATTGCAGGAATTATAATAATATTTAATCCCAATCCATATGAGTAGTATAATAATGTTTTTAATTCGAATGATGGTAGCAATAATTCTTTGATCCCAATTGTTACATTAGATTCAGCTCTATTATATAGAATTGTTGCTAATGTAGGTAAAGTAACAATACAAGATGATAAAACAGCAATAACAAAAGGAACTGCTATATGAAATAAGAATTTCATAAAATCTTTAAATGTTACTTTTTTCATTTTAGCTAAATACATATATATAGCATAAATAATTAATGCTATTATACCACCTATACTAAAGTAATAGCTTGTCATAATCATTAAAAAAACTGATAAAGTTAATAACCAACTTTTTCCATCATTTATCTTTTTATCTACTCCAAATAATCCTAATATTAAAAATGGCATGTAATTTATAAACATAAAATGTCTATGGGAATGCATGGCTATAGGAGCAGACATTGTAAACATTAATGTTGCTAATAAACATGCTTCACTGCTTAGTTTTTTATTTCTTAAGAAACTATATAGTAAAACATTACTAATAACTACTGATAGTACAATCATCGTAATCATATAGTGAATCATTTTTACTTTTGGAAAGAAATATGAAACTAATACAAATGGACTTAATAATCCATAATAAGAGAAATTATATATGTTTTGGCCTCCACCTATATTGAACGCAAAGTCTGGGAATAAGTCATGAGTTTCATAAAATAAAGTTCTCATGTATTCTGCTAAAGGAATATGTTGAGCTAGCCAATCTAATTGGGAACCATAGTATTTTGTAATTCCTACTACAAGAAAAATAACACCTAGAAATAATAAGTTAATAATCCATAAATAGATAATATCCTTTTTATTTAAATTTTTCATTATTTAGCCACCCCATTCCATTTATAGTAACTTTCCCAATCTTCATATTCAAACATGTGATCAAATGCTGTTTGAATAAATTCTTGACTGGTATAAAGTCCAATGATATCTTTTTTTCTTTTTAAATTTTCTTCATTTGCTGTCATATCATCTATGTAATTTGTCATTCTTGCTTTACTATGATATCTACCAAAATAATATAGTTTGTCTTTATCTTCGACAACTTGTGTTGTTATTTGATTGGTCATTTTATGATGTTGATGCCCATATTCCCCTTGAGGATTATGAGTAACAATTATATTCCAATCTTTTAATTCAACAATGTTTTTTAGGTCTTCTGTGATTCCTGCACGTGATGTATCCCAATTATCTCTTTCTCCATTTGTTTTATCTGGATAGCCCAACATGATGTATTTATCTTCTGTAGCGTTCATAACAGAGATAAATTCATTTACTCTTATTTTATTTGGACCGCATGTAATACATACAACTAGATAATCATCTTCAATTAAATGCATACCTCCCCATAGAATTTCATCATCTGGATGCGCAACTATCATTAAGTTATCTACACCTTCTAAATCTAAATAACTAAAGTCTTTTGTAGGAGTATATGGTGCTGCTTTTTCACATGATTTAACGCATCCAAAAAGAATAGCAATCAAAAGAATTGTTACTTCTAGCCAATATTTCTTCATAAAGTTTTTAAAGTCATATTGATATCTTTTTATTTTATTTTTAATATTAACTTTTCTCTTTGTCGTTTTTTTTCTCTTATTCATATCGCCAAATCCTTTTTCTGCGCATTTCTCCATCTGATATAGTACTATTTTAAGAGGTTTTTGTCAATTGACATACCTTTTTGAACTATCTTATTTAGGAAAACTTTATTTTTTGATATTTTTATGGTATAAGTATATCGGAAATTTTATTGGTAAGGAGTGATATTATGGAAAATAATGAATTAAAACAATTGTTAGAAGAAAGAAAATTATCTGACGTTAAGAAAATATTGCAAGAAATGAATGATTATGATATCGCCTCCTTAATTGATGAATTACCTACGGAAGAAATTGTTCAAGTATTTCGTTTACTTTCAAAAGATAAAGCAACAGATGTTTTTGTTAATCTAGAAGATGAAACACAACAAAATTTAATTGTTTCCTTAACAAAAAAGGAAGCAAAACAGATTATTGAAGATATGTATACAGATGATGCTGCTGACCTATTTGAAGAAATGCCAGCTGTAATGGTTTCATCATTACTTTCTAATGTAGATGCTGAAACAAGGAATGTCATTAATCGTTTATTAAAATACCCTGATAATTCTGCTGGTTCTTTAATGGCGGTAGAATATATTCATTTAAAAAAGGGCTTAACGATTGAACAATCTATCGAAAGAATTCGAAAACAAAAAGATGATTTTGTATCATTTGATTCTTGTTTCGTTACAGATAGTAATCGAGTATTAATTGGTAAAGTTTCTGTTAAAGATTTATTAATTAATGATCCGGAAACATTAATTGACGATATTATGGAAGAATGTGAACACCCTATTATGACATTAATGGATCAAGAAGAGGTTGCCCAAATTTTCCAAGATTACGACTATTCTACTTTACCAGTTGTTGATTTAGAAGATCGTTTGGTTGGTGTTATTACAATCGATGATATCGTAGATATTATGGAGGAAGAAGCTACTGAAGATATGGAAAAAATGGCAGCTATCGTTCCTACAGAAAAACCTTATGATAAAACAACTGTATTTGAAATATTTAAATCTAGAATCCCTTGGTTATTGCTATTAATGGTATCTGCAACATTTACAGGGAAAATCATCCAAGGCTTTGAAGATCAATTAGCAGCGTATACAATTTTAACAGCATTTATTCCTATGTTAATGGACACTGGAGGTAATGCTGGTGGACAAAGTAGTGTAAGTATTATTCGTGCTTTATCATTAAATGATATTGAATTTAAAGATATTGGTAAAGTAATATGGAAAGAAATACGAGTTGCTCTTCTTTGTGCTATTACTCTTGGTATTTGTAATTTTATCAAAATAATGATTGTAGATGGAGTTACTATGAAAATTGCTTTCACTGTATGTATTACATTAGTTATAACTATTACAATTGCAAAATTAATAGGATGTACATTACCAATGGTTGCTAAAAAAATAGGATTTGACCCTGCTGTTATGGCTTCTCCGTTTATTACAACAATTGTAGATGCATGTAGTTTGTTAATATATTTTAGAATTGCATCTTTAATATTACATTTATAAAAAAAAGACCTTTTGGTCTTTTTTAATTTTCTTCATCTTTGGATAAGAATACAAATAGCATTGCTACTACAACGAATATTAATAAAATCATTCCGGAATAAAATAATACATGACTATTCTCTTCTGTTTTATCATTATCATTTTCTGATTCAATATTTTTTGTTTTTTCTTCAACTTCTTGTGTAGATGTTTCTTCTGTTATAGAATGACTAATATCTAATGTAGCATTAAAGGTTGTAAATGCTACTAATAGTACTAATGATGCAGATAATAATACTCTTAGTATTTTTTTCATAGTATCACCTATTGTTATTATATCATAATAAAAAAGCTCATATGAGCTTTTTATCTTATCTGTTTACACTATCTATTTGTAATTAGAATTTCTCCTGTCATTTCTTCTGGGATTGGTAATCCAAGTAAATATAACATTGTTGGTGCTATATCAGCAAGTTTTCCATCTTTTAATTCTAATCCTTCTTTTGTAATAATACATGGAACTGGGTTTGTTGTATGAGAAGTTACGGGATTATGATTTTCATCCCACATCATATCGCAATTACCATGATCTGCAATGATAATAAGTGTTCCTTCTAATTCCATAATTTTAGAATAAATTTTGTCTAAGCACTTGTCCATATCTTCTACAGCTTGAACTGCTGCTTCATATACACCAGTGTGTCCAACCATATCTCCATTTGCTAGATTCATAATTGTAACATCAAAATTACCTACTTCACTCAAGAAATTATCTGTTACTTCATATACAGACATTTCTGGTTTAAGATCATATGTTGCTACTTTTGGAGATGGAATAAGTATTTTTTTCATATCATCATATTCTACTTCTCTTCCTCCATCAAAGAAGAATGTAACATGAGGATATTTTTCTGTTTCTGCAATACGTAATTGGCTTAATCCATTATTATGTAAATAATCTACCAAAATGTTTTTTAAATCCAAGTCATTGAAAGCGTGTGGTGATAATACTGTTTCTGTTACAGGATACATCGTCATTGTTGCTAGGTTATTAAAGTGTTTTACAATTAATCCTTTTTCATTTGCTTGTGGTTCATATTCCTTAGGATTGGATAATAGTGTGAACATCTCACGTAATCTATCTTTCCTAAAGTTAAATGCTATGATGGCATCATTATCCTGTAAAGGACATTTATTAATTATTCCAGGAATTACAAATTCGTCAAATACACCATTTTTATAGTTTTCTTCAATTAAATCTTTATATGATGTGTATTCTTTTGCATCTCCATAAACAATAGCATCATAGCTTTTCTTTAGACGATCAAAGTTATTATCTCTATCCATACCATAATATCTTCCTGATATAGTAGATATTTTTCCAATTCCTAATTCATCGATTTTATTTTGTAATTGATCTAAGTAAGTTAAAGCACTTTTTTCATAAGTATCTCTTCCATCTAAACAAATATCAAAATAAATATTTTTTATATCTTTTGACGCTAAAATATCTAACATTGCTAATAGATGATTAATGTGAGAATGTACCCCTCCATCACTTAGTAATCCGAAAATATGAAGATTAGAATTGTTTTCTTTTACATGATTAATAATTTTATTAAATTCTTCATTATCATTAAAGCTTTTATCTTCTATAGAAGCAGTAATTGCTTCTAGTGGTTGCATAGCAACACGTCCTGATCCAAGATTCATATGACCTACTTCACTAGTTCCCATTTGTCCTTCTGGTAAACCAACAGCTTTTCCACTAGCTTGTAGGATAGAATGTGGATATTTATTCATTAACATATCTAAAGTAGGATGGTTTGCATTTTTAAAGGCATTTCCATCAGAGGATTCTCTTACCCCACATCCATCTAAGATACATAATACTAAAGGTTTTTTCATTATATCTCTTCTTTCTACTTATCTATTTTACCATAATGTAAGTTTTATGATAATAAAAAAAGCATTTTTCAATGCTTTTATGCTCCAACTTTTTCTGCAGCTGTTTGTTCCACTTTTAAGTAAGATGGTGCTACCTCATCTTTTAAGTATTTAGCGCAATCTTGAACTGCTTTTACAAAATCTGGTCCTTTTTCTTTAACTGATTTTAGTTTTTCCATTATTTCCGTAGCTGAATCAGATTTATAATTATTAAAAATACTCGTCATTTCTTCTTCTAAATCAGAAATAAGTCCTTCTATTTTTCCAGCCCCACTATTAAGATCATCTGCTGCTTTTAGTGCTCCGTCATAATCAAATGTCATATTATTCCCTCCTATAAGTTTTCCTCTAAATTTTTATAATCTTTTCCGATTGCATTAATTAAATTACCATGTTCATTAATTAATTTTGCAAATTCCTCAAATTCTTCTTTAAATGAGTTAATATCATTAACATATCTTTCTGCAGAAGTACCTGTCCAAATTTTTGCTAATTCTTCTACATAATCATATATTTTTGTTATTTCTGAAGAAAAATCATTACCAGTATTAGATAATCTATCCCCATCATCTATTAATTTTGCAATATCTTGAATGTCTAATTTATCCATAATATCCCTACTTTCTATATTTATTTTATCATATATATAATTTTTTTATTAATATATTTACTTTTATTTTACATTTTAAAAGCCAAGACTTTGATATAAAACACTATTTTTTAACAGATATAATATATTATAAGCTTCTGTATCACCATTTTCAGCTTTTATAAATATATCTTGTAATTCATGATACATATTTAAGTACTTTTCTTTGTCATAATCACTTCCTTCAAACCAATATTGATTTATATAAAGGAATTCATCATCATGAATTTCAGTATCGCCTCTATTGTATTCAATCCATGTTCTAATTGCTAAGTATTCTTCTGTAATATAACCATCTTCAGAGCAAGAGATATCTTCAAATGATGCATTATTGGCAGTTTTGATAATAATGTCTACAATTTCTTCTGGATATCCTTTTTCTTTCAAACTTGCTCCAATATCTTCTGGTGATCCTGCACCGAAGTATTCATTTAGTAATGCTTCGTTTTCAGAATTCTCATTAAATGATATTTTATTATCTTTCAAGTAGTCTTCAACTTCTTCTAATGTTATTCTTTCAAATTTCTTAGGAACTTCTCCTTCGAAGTAATTCATATTATGTTTAACAGAGTCGATGATATAACTTCCTACCCAAGTGATACCAGCTGCTACTAATGCTCCCACTAAAACGGCTGGCATTGTTCCGGCTGTTAAACCTAATACTGCTACTGCTCCTTCTCCTAACATATTAGATGCTACTGCTAATCCTGCTTTAATAGCTGATTCTGTTACATCTTCTTTCGATAAATTACAATCATCAAAATACTTGGTTGTTAAATTCGCAATTAATGAAATAACGGCAATTGATGTATTTTTTCCAAATGGGGAATTTAAAAATTGAGCTAAACTGGATGCTTTTCCACCTATTGCTGTTGCAGCCGCATCTGTTGATGAATTGTCGGCAATTTTTTTTACCATATCACTTAAAAATTTTTTTGCGGCACTTACTCCTGCCTTAAAGAAGTTAGCATTGATAATATCTTCCGCAATAACAATACCATAAGTTGCCATTGTACTATAAAACTCACTACTAACAAATTCTTTAATATAGTATTTAAGAGATTCTTTTGATATTTCTCTGAATGCTTCTATTCCTAATTTAGACAATTCTTCTAACACAGATGATTCTTCATTAAGAAAATCTACAAAGTCTATTTTTCCACTTAAGTATTCTTGAATTAATTGAGCTGTTTCAGGAGATAATTGGGAGTAATCAATTTCTTCCATTCCAGCATCTAGTTTCTTTTTTATGTTATTTATTGCATTAATGAACGCATTATATAGAGTCGATGTTGCTAAGACAATACCAGTTACTTCTGTATAGATATCACTTGTATCTGCATTTAAAGTTTCAATATCGTCAAATATTCCTTTTTCAGTCAGCTCTTCTTTTAGCACGTCAATGATTCCTGATGAATCTACTGCCATACATATTCCTGCGGCATCAGCCAAATCAGAGCTGGCAGCTGAAATATAATTTGAAGAATCAATTAAATCTTGCTCATAGCTCTCAGGAATTGATATTCCCTTATCACTAGTTGTTTCTGTGTTGTTTTCTTCTCTTTCGTCCATATTGCCACCTCCTAATAACCATTAGCTACCAATGTAGAATAACGCGCATATGCTAATTCTTTCTCTGTATTTAATTCTTCTACTAGTTTATGTTGTTCTTCTAGCTTATCATTTAGCTCCTTAAAAATTGTTGTTGTTGTTGATATAATTGATTCCGTTTTTTTATAATTATCATTGCATTTTTTTTGCAATTCCTTTATTTGTTCTACGGAATCTTCGATATCTTTATAGACAAACCTTTTATCAACTATTTCAACTGACTTATTTAAAACGTTATAAGCATTATCGTAATCTTCTGATACATTTTTGTAATAGCTTATCAATGCACCTGCTGCATATATTTTATTTTCTATTTTTTTATATTCTTCTGTAGCTTCATCGTATTTACCTTTTACTTCTAAGTAATCATTGTAAGCTTTTTCTATTTGGTCTTGCATAGTATCTCTCCTTTATTTGCTTTTACCATGTTCAGAAAAGCCATATTTTTCAACCATTTCAACATAATCAACATTTGGATCCGGAGTTGGCTCTGATTCAAGTTTCTCAACAGCGTTTTTATTCAAACTATATGAATAAAATAATGGAGAAAATAGAGAAACAAATCCTACTGCGGAAGATCCATTAATAATCATTGCAGTATTTGTAATTGTATGTATTGTGGCAGGATCAACTCCCATGGCATTTGCAATCGCCACGCTTCCTACTGAGGCAGCTAGGATTACTCCTTCCGCAAAAGATATTTTTTTTAATTTTGCTTTTTTTTCATCACGGCTTTCTTTTAATGCCTCTTTAACGATTATTCTTGCTTCTTCTTGTGTCATATTTTACCTCCTTAGTTATCTAATTTATCAAATGCTATTTTTAATGTTTCTGTAAAAAGTAAAACTTCTTCTGTTTGATATCCCATAAAATAAATATTATCTATATCATTTTCTTGAAAACTAATATAATTATCATTTTTTAAACCTTGCATAGCAGGACATCCAATATATTTTTTGTATGTTTCACTTTGTTTGGGATCAACATAACCAATTAAACATATTTTTTGAAACTGATTTTTCTTAAGAGTTACAACAGTTCCAATAGGTAATAATCTTTTATTCATTTTTTTCCTCTTTTATTTCTTTTAATGTTTCTAATGCCCATTTTGCTACAAGTTCATTTATAATGTCATGATTTGTTTCTAAAGTAAGATATTCTTCATCGTTATCTGTTTCTACTCTGTAAATTTTGTATTCATTGTTATCAAAAGCAATATTTGCATATTTTTTATTTTTATAGTTTTCAAAGAAGCAGACTACTCCTTCTTTTCCATCTATTTCTAAAACACTACCTATGCTTAATTTATTTTGTTCTTCATTATCTTTTTTTAATTGTTCTTCTAATTTTTTTCTAAATTCAATACTATCATTATTTTGATATCCTATGAACATAACAACGTCAATATCTTTATCATCAAATAACATTATGTTTTCTTTCTCAAATCCTATTGGGAAATTACATCCACAATAATCATAATATTTTTCTGGTTCTTTTAAATTGTTCTTTAAATATCCGGTAATCATATATAGATTTTTGTTTCCATTTATTCTTACTATTGTTCCAATTGGTTTATATTTTATCATTTTTATTCTCCTTCCATTTTCTTTATATATTTTTCTATTTCCAAATCCGTATATCCTAAGAAATATACATCTTCTATTCTTTCGTTGTTAAAATATAGTAATGCTTCTGAGCCTATAAATCCGATTGGAAAAGGTACTCCTGCATAGGTATAATTTGTGTTTGTATTGTCTTTTGTTTTCAGTGAAACAATCATTGTTGGTTTTTCTACGTTTTTCAATTTTACAACACTACCGACTGGTAATATTTTGGATTCTTTCATCTTTAACACCTACTCTGTATTTATTATAATATAAGAAAAACTTGATATTCAATGAATTTACAATTTTTGGACACTTCTTTGTAAATAAAAGAACTAGATTTCGTCTAGTTCTTTTGATATTTCATCTTTGTTAATGCCTTGACCAATATATACTAATTTAACCATTCTATCTCCATAGAATTCATCCCAATCTTTTTGAATATCAGGATTTGCTTCTAATACTTCTTCTATCACATTAGGTGCTTGAGTAGCTAGCCATGGTCCAGCTTCCATTATGTTTTTTAGAGAACCTGCTTGTTCAAACATATAAGACATATCTTTATCATCTTTAAAATATGTTATTCCTTTTACTCTAATTATTTTTTTAGGCCATGCCTTTCCAGCATATTCATAGAATTTTTGTCTGTCCATTGGTTCACGTCTTGTATAAACAAACGTATTGATACCATATTCTTCTACTTCTTCACTATGGTCATGATTATGTTCATGATGATGGTGATCATGTTCCTTTTCCTCATCGTCGTCATCTTCATCTTTATCTAATTCTGCATACCATCCTGCTGAAGTTGCAGCTTTTTCAAAATCAAATTTGTGGGTATCTAATAATTTATCTAATTCTACTTTTGCATAGTTTGTTTCTATTATTTCTGCAGATGGTTGTAATGCTTTGATTACATTTTTTACTTGTTGTAATTCTTCTTTATTAATTTCATCTACCTTATTTAGAATAATCGTATCACAAAATTCTATTTGTTGAATGATAAGATTTTCTATGTCTTCATCATCAATATGATCATGTAATAGGTTTTGTCCTGATGCAAATTCGTCTCTCATACGTCTTGCATCTACTACGGAGATTATTGAATCTAGAAAACATAGTTTTGGCATTTTATATTCATCATATGCATCTTCCATTGCACAGATTGTTTGAGCAATTGGAATTGGTTCACAAATACCACTTGCTTCAATAACGATGTAATCAAATTTTTTCGCACTGATGATATCATTAATTTGTTCAATTAAATCTGTTTTTAATGTACAACAAATACATCCATTTTGAAGTGGTACTAACGATTCATCTTTACTATTAACAATTCCATCTTTTTCGATTAGATTGGCATCGATATTTACTTCTCCAATATCATTTACGATAACAGCAAATTTCTTTCCTTCTTGATTATTTAATATATGGTTTAGTAATGTTGTTTTTCCACTACCTAGGTATCCTGTTAATAATGTAATAGGTATACTTTTAGACATATTTATTCCCTCTTTCCTTATGTATTATAATATTTTTTTTATAAAAAAAGAAGAGCTTATTTAACCTCTTCTACTTTTTCAAATATGTAATTATCTCCATCTTTTTTAAATACTACACGATATTTGTTAAATTTATCCATATTCTTTTTAACTACATCATTAATATCTTGCTCTACATAGTTTTCTAAATCTTCAGGAACATTTGCTTTAACTGCTACTTCTTCTAAGTCAATATCTTTATAGTAATCATCCATACATGATGTATATCCAACTACAGTATAAATATATGCATATTGTTTATCTTCTGTATATTTATAGTTATATTGACCCATTCTGGTTCCACATGTTCCTCCACCTCTAGTTACTTGAACATATATATCATATGCTTGTTCATAATAATAGGTTGGATATGTATTTTTAACCTTAGTAGTTGATGGTTCTCCACCAAATAGTCTTTTATAATAATCTTTTACTGTTGATGCTTCTATTAGATGATATAAGTTGTCATCTTCTCCAATATACATATCTGTTATAACATCACCTTCTTCTGAAGGTCCCCATATATCTTTCATTTGTTCTCCTGTTAAATTTGGATACTTACTTCTTTCTTCTTTTTTAAACATATTATTATTGTCTAAATATAATAATATGGTTTGTAATTTTTCTCCATCTGTCATACTTTTATTCGTAATATCTTTATAAAGATTTGATGCGGGAGAAACCCAGTCTGCTCCATAGTTATTTAATATGTTTAGCTTATCATCTAATGTTTTAATCGTAGCTGAATCAGTTATTTCTTTTTCATTATTTTCTTCTTTTATTTCTTGTTTATTTTCTTCTTTAGTTTCTTGTTTGTTAATAAACTTGTCTAAATAGCCTTTATCATATGCTATATAGCATACTAAAGCTACTACAACTAGAAGCAAAAGTATAATGATGATAATTCCTGCGTAACTTTTTTTAGGCTTTGGTGTGTTATTTAAGTCATTTAAATTTGTGTTATATTCTACTTTTTCATTATTTTCTATATTATTGTTCATATTACATCTCTCTTTCAATTTTTTCTAAATAAAAATCGTTATTTGATTTTTTAAACGTGATTTTGAATTTTTCAAATTCATCTTTATTTTTTGAAATAATCTTAAATGTATCTATACTATCACAGAATATTTTATTATCAGGGCATGTATAGAATGGATTGTTATTCCATTTATCTAGGAAACTTCTATATATAGATATACCATCTGTTGTTGCGTGTCTAATTGTTACATAGTAGTAATTATCATCTTCTTCGAAAGTATCATAATACTTATAATCTTTGTAGAAGCATCCATTTGAACAACCATTATCTGTTTCCAACACATCTATTAACATATCATATTTTTCTAAATATACTATCTTATCAATATTTAACGATTTTATGTTTTCTATGTTTTCTCCAAATAAAGATTTATATATATCTGTTGCTTCTTTGGAATTTGCATATTTTAAAGTAATTCTGTTATATGATTGATATGGAGATTGTTCTAAAATATAATCTACAATATTCGGATAACTAGAAACATTTGCTTCTTTTAATTCATAGTTTCTACTAAAAAGATGGTATTCTACTATTTGTATTTTTTCTTTTTCTGTTAGTTTATCAACAGATACTGCTTCTTTATATAATGTATTGTTGATAATTAGTGGATTATTAATATTGATTGTATCAATTTTATTTTGTAGTTTTTCAATCACTTTTTTATTATTAATTTCTGTTGTTTCTTTTTTTTCTACTACTGGGTCATTATTTATCACCGGTTTTGGAGTGGCTGTTTTTATACCTATCATATAACATGCAAACGATGTGATAATTAGTACTAGAATACCAATTACTATAATTGGTAAAATTCTTTCTTTTTTCTCTTCCATAGGCTTACTCCCTTATGATTTCACTTTTTTCATAGTAAATGTTGTTACCTTCTTTTTTGTAATACACTTTTACTAATGAAAAGTCGTCATAATTACTACTATCCATTTCTTTTATTTCTGATCTATTTCCTTTATTTAATTCATAATCTATCGTTCCTCTATAAACAGTACCAGCATCTTTTATTTCGGCATTATAGTAAATATAATAATAGTTATCATCTTCATAATATTTGAAATTATCTCTTATGTATTCTATATTTTGTGATTCTCTTTCCTTTTGTATGAAAATATTTTTATTATCATCTGTTATATATCTTTTTACTATATTATTATCGAAATAATATGTTGCAAGGACTTCCGTTTTATCTAGATCTTCATTGAAAATATTTTTGTATTCAATAATTAAATCATCTAAAGTAATATAATCAAATTCTTGGTCTTCTACTAATACTTCATCACTGGAGTTATTTTCTATTAAAGGTGGGTTAAAAGAAGTATCCATTCTTACTCGCGATCCTACTATTTTATGAGTATACTCCGGATTATTAAACATATACTTTATAATGCTTCCGATTTTATCGTTTTTATTTGTATTTAAGTATAAATAATCTATTTTATTATCTATCTCTTTGATTCTCTCAATTGTATCTTGATCTGTAATTTCTTTTTCTTTGACATCTATTTTTTCTTGATGACTATCCGTTTTAATAGGTACTGATTTTCTTCCATTTAGAAAAGAAATGAAACCACTTGCTGCTATTAAAATGATCATAATGAAAATGGTTATGACTTTCTTCTTCACATTATCCCTCTATTCTATTTTTATTATAGCATATAAAAAAGAAAAGTTAACTTTTCTTTTCTTCCATATGACTTTCCATTTCTTCTTTTTTGGTACGATTGGTAGCTTTTAAGTTTTCATCGATTAAATCTTCAATTACTTTTCTTAATTTTTTATTTGCTTTTTCTAAATCCCCATCTTCTACTTTAAATGGTTCTCCAAATCTTACCATTAAATTTTTACTTCTAAATTTATAATCACCAGTTATTGCGTATGGGACAATAGTAGCATCACATTTATCTGCCATGGATACGGTACCATATTTAAAATCTAGTAATAATTTTTCTTTTGTTTTGATTCTTGTTCCTTCTGGGAATAAACCAATTGCTCCACCATTGTTTAATATATCCATTGCTTGTCCTTTAGCAATACCGTCATGTGCTTCTCTATCTACAGAGATACATCCACCAATTTTAAAGAACCAAGCAAATTTACCATCAAAGTATTCTTTTTTGGCCATGTAATTTAAAGTTCTTTTTGTTGATATAATAACAGAACATTGATCCATGATATGTTTATGGTTACCAACAACAAGAATTGGTCCTTCTTTAGGAATTACTTCTTTGTTTATTATTTTTGGATTATACCAAAGCTTGAAGATTGGTCCTAAAAGAAATCTGAATATTCTATATGCTGGATAGGATTTATTTTTTGACATTTTCTTTCAACCTCTTCTCTTTATTCTCTTCTTGTAGTTTTCTAAAGTCTACTTTACCAACCATAGTTTTAGGTAAACTCTTTCTAAATTCATATTCTTTTACTTGTGAATATTTAGCTAAATTTTTCTTACATAGTTCTTCTAGTTCTTCTCTTACTTTAGATTCTCTAAATCCTGGTTTTAAGACAATATAAGCTTTAGGTACTTCTATTTTATATGGATGTGGAATTCCAATAACAGTGGAGTCTAAAACACCTGGATGAGTCTCTAAAACTTCTTCTATTTGAGCAGGATATACATTGTATCCTGAAGAAACTATCATACGTTTAATTCTTTGTCGATATGTTACAAAGCCATCTTTATCCATAAAGCCAATATCTCCAGAATGTAACCAGATATTACCATCTTTATGAATATGTAAAGCGTCGTTGGTTTCTTTTTCATTGTTATAATAACCTAACATTACGCATGGTCCACTGATACATATTTCACCATCTTCTCCATATGGAACTTCTTCATCTGTACCAGGTTTGCAAATTTGAACATAAGTTCCTGGCCATGGAATACCAACAGATCCTTCACGAGATGCATATTTTAAGTCAAATGTTACAGCTGATAAAGCTTCTGTCATACCATAACCTTGCGTAAAGTTTGTCTTAGCTCCATGTTCATGTAAAAAGTCATTAATTGCTTGTACTTTTTGTTTACTAAAGGAGTCTCCTCCTGCAATAACATATTTTAAGTTTGCTAGTGATACTCCATTCATTCCTTCATTATGTGTTAAAGCTTCAAATAGTGTTGGTACTCCAACAAGTACGCTAGGATTACTTTTTTTAATTAGTTTATCAAATTCTCCTGGCTTAAATTGTGGTATCAAAACTACTTTTGCTCCAACATTAAAAGCATCACTTAAACTAACTTGTAAACCAAATCCGTGGAATAAAGGCATGATGCCTAATATAACATCGTGACAGTCTAAATCTGGTAAAGCTCTTTGAGCTTGGATTGTCGAAGCATTAAAATTACCATTAGATAATACAATACCTTTTGGAATACCCGTTGATCCACCACTTTGTAAGATGGCAGCAGGGAAATCTCTTTTTGTTTCTGCTAATTCTTTTTCATCTTTATACTTTTCTCCATGTTTTACAAATTCTTTCCAAGACATATAGTTTTCACTATTACGTTTTGGTTTTTCTACTTTTCTACCTTGTGTTAATTCATATCCCATTTTAATTAAAAGAGGCATAGAATCTTTAGCAGATATAATAATTGTTTTGTAGACTTCTGTTTCGTCTAAGATGTTTTTTAATTTAGAATATGTAATATCCATAGCTACTAATACAACTGTAGAATATTTTGTTAAAGCATCTTTTATTTCATTTTCTGATAATAAAGGATGTAACATATTAGCTACTGCACCTATTTTATTTAGAGCATAAAAAGATATTAATGCTTCTGGAACATTGGCAGAAAGAATGGATACTACATCACCTTTTCTTACTCCTTGACTTTTAAATGCTCTGGCTGCTTCATCTATTTGAGCAAGAAATTCTTTATATGTTCTTACTGCACCAAAGTAGTCTATTGCAGGTCGATCCATATAATTCTTGCAGTTTTGAACTAAATATTGATATATAGATATATTTGGAACATCTATATTCATATCTCCTTTTTTGTAGAATTTAGACCATGGTGCTTTAGGTTTTCTTTTTAATCCGATTAGACTAAAAAATTTCATATCTAGAATTCCCATATTATCTCCTCTTTTCTTCCAATTTCTTGGATATTATTTTCTCTAACTTTTTATTCTCTTCTGTTAAATCTTCTTTTTTAGGAATATAAATTGGTTTTAAGAATTCAAAACATAAATCTTTGCTAAATAATTTATATTTTCCTGTAATAATACATGGTATAATTGGTGCTCCTGTTTCAGAAGCCATTTTAACAGCACCAATTTTAAATGGCATGATGATATCATCAGTTCTATTAATTGTACCTTCTGGGAAGATACCAATTAATTTTTCATCTTCTAATACTTTAATAGCGTTTTCTAAGGCATTTTTATCGTGAATAGCTCTATTTACAGGGACAATTGCCATACCTATAAATAAAGGTCTTTTCCATCCTTTTAGTAAAGAGTCTTTTGCTAAGAAATGAATTACTCTTTTACTGATTGCTGATAATGTAACACTATCTAAATTATTTGTATGATTTGATGCAATAATACATCGTCCATCTTTTGGTATATTTTCATACCCTTTAATCTTAGGATGTAGAAAAAATTTTAATGGGATTGCTATAAAAGGTCTTGCAAAAAAACGATAGAATCCTGGTTCTTTCATATTCATTTCTCCTTGTATTCTGGAATTGTAAAAATAATACTTAATCCACCCATTTTATTGTTGATAGCTTGGATGGTACCAGATAAAGATTCTACTATCTCTTTACATATAGATAGTCCTAGTCCACTAATTTTACGACTCTTATCTGTTGTATATAATGGTTCAAATATTTTTTCTAAATCTTTTTCATTTGTTCCTATTCCATTATCTGCTATCTCAAATTTAATTTTATCATCTTTTTCAGTATTTATGTTAATATTTATGATATTTTTATTTTTATTAAGATATCGAATACTATTGGTTATAGTGTTAGAGAATATTCTTTTAAACTTTACTAAATCTACTAATATAAGAGAATTTGGGCAATTTGTTTTTATTTTTAAATCAATATTTTTCTCTTTTAGATCTTCTTTATAATAGTTATTTAAATATTCTACAATGTATTTAATAGATATCTTTTCTAATTTGTTATTGTCATCTATTTGATAATCTAAATAATCATCAAATTCTTCTATAATTTCCTTTAATGAATTTGCTTGATTATAGATTTTATTAGCATACTTTTTCCTTGTATCATCATTTAATTTAGAATTGGTAAAAAGTCTCTCAGAATAGCCTAAAATGCTTGTTAATGGTGTTTTAATATCATGAGATATACTAGCTATAATTCTATTTTGTTTTTTCTTTTCATCTTCTAATGTTTCTACTAAATCTACAAAGTCATTTTGTAATAAATCTATTTCTCCATTAATCTTTCTTTTTTTAGGAATAATATTTAATTTATAATTATTAAAATCTTTAGATAATGATGTAATGGGTTCGATGATTTTAAAGTTTGCACCAAAAATACCCGTTAATGCTAATAGTAAAACCGTAATAAATTCAAAGATAAAGAATCTTCCTATTAAATCATAATCCATTAATCTTTCTTCTGTTGAAAGGCTTAGTAAATAATACTCATCGTCTATTTTTATTAGATTAGATGCGGTAATATTATAATTTGCTTTTTTCTGATATTCATAACTTTGAATTAGTTCGTTTTGTTCGTTTTTTAATTCTATTTTTACATGGTTTTTAGATGCATATTCTTCTAACTGTTTTGATATATCTTTTTCCTCTTGTAAATCTGTTGATAAATGAATTACTTCATTATTTAATTCTTTTGTTAAGCGATTATAATTATCTGTTATTTTATCATTTAGAACAAATTGGTAGTAACATATAATAAAGATTAAATTAAATAAAACTAACAATGTTACTCCACTAATAAATCCTTTTCTAATTGTAAAATTTCTTTTTATAAAATTATTCATTGTTACTTACCTTTACAAATTTATAGCCTAGACCCCAAATTGTAATAATATATTTTTCTTCCGGATCTAATTTTTTTCTTAAACTTTTAATATTTACAGCAACAGTTCCAATATCTCCATATTCTGTTTGCCATACATGATTATATATTTGTTCTTTGGATAATGTGGTTCCAGCATTTGTCATTAAATAAGATAATAATTCAAATTCTTTTGTGGATAATGTAACTACTTGTCCACATTTTTTCGTTTCATAGTTTTCTTTATTGATTTCTATTTCTCCAATTGAAATTATATTAGAAGGGGTTATTGTCTTTCGATCTTCCCTTCTTAGGTGAGCTTTTACACGAGCAATTAATTCTTCGATTTCAAATGGCTTTGTGATGTAATCATCTGCACCAACTTCAAAACCAACTACTTTATCTAATGTTTCTGCTTTCGCAGTCACAAAAATAATTGGACAAGAAACTTTATCTCTTATTTTTTTACAAGTTTCAGTTCCTGATAAACCTGGCATCATAATGTCTAAGAGAATTAAATCATAGTTTGGATTTGTATCTATTTCTTCAATCGTACTTTCTCCATCATTTTTGATATTTGTTTCATATCCTTCATCTTTTAAGACATCACTTATAAGTTCTGCAATATCTTGTTCATCATCAACAATTAGTATTCGAGCCATATAAGTTCACCTCATACTATATTATATAGTTTTTTCCTATAAATAAAAATGTTTTTTTTATTAAATATTATTAAAATAAGAGGATTAAAATCCTCTTATTGACTTGATAAATTGTATCGTATATCTAACGTTTTATTATAAGCTAATGCTGTATTATCTTCTTTTTTGATAATTAAGAACCACCAAGTCTCATTTTTCTTTATTTCTTTTGCTGATACATCTTTTCTTCCTTTAATCACTGTTGTTGGTGTCATTACAATGGAAAAAACATTTTCTAATTCTATATTATCTTCAAATGATACTTTTAAATCTTCTTCTGTATATCCCATTTCTTCTAAAGCATCTGTACTAGTTTTATACGTATAAGTTCCGGCATAGTAATTATTGGATTGTTCTTCGTAGTTTTCGTACCAATAGAAATGATTGTCATCATCAAATACAAATAAAGAACCATTTTCTGTTAACCAGGTACCAATAATGCTTGCATTTTGTTTTGATGGAAGAACTTCTTCACGAATTATTTCTTCACTTTTATTCTTATCTAATTCTGATACTATATTTATAATTAGAACAAAAGAAATAATTAATAATACTAACATTGTAATTACTTTTACAGTAGATAAAATTTGAAAAGAAGTTTTATCTTCTTTTAATAATGGTAGTTTTATACTTTTTTTCTTTTTCTTTTGATGATCTACTGTTTTCTTAACTTTTAGAGGTATAGAATCTATATTTAATTTATTACCTTTTTTCATGGTACACCTCTACTTTCTACTATTTATCATAACATAAAAAAAACTACTTTTTAAGTAGTTTATTTATTTTCTTTTTCTTTTAAGATGAAGTTATAGGCATCTTTACACATGTCATCTATTTCTAATTCTGCTTTCCAACCTAGTTCTTTTTCGGCTAGTGATGGATCTGCATAGCAAGATGCTATATCTCCAGGTCTTCTATCTGTAATTTTATAATTTACTTTTATATTATTTACTTTTTCAAATGTTTTTACCAAATCTAGAACGGAATAACCATGACCAGTTCCTAAATTATAATAATGACAACCAGGTTTTTCTAATGCTTTAATAGCAGCAATATGACCTTTTGCTAAATCGACTACATGAATATAGTCTCTAACACCTGTACCATCTGGAGTATCGTAATCGTCACCAAAGACATTTAGACATGGTAGCTCTCCTACTGCAACTTTAATGATATAAGGCATTAAATTGTTAGGAATTCCATTTGGATTTTCTCCAATTAGTCCAGATTTGTGAGCACCAATCGGATTGAAATATCTAAGTAAAGCAACACTCCATTCTTCATCTGAAATATATAAATCACTTAAGATTTTTTCTATAAATAATTTTGTTGTTCCGTAAGGATTAGTTGTTCCACCTACAGTTGCATTTTCTGTTATAGGTAATTCATCAGGATCTCCATATACAGTTGCACTTGATGAAAAAATAATTTTTTTACAATTAAATTCTTTCATTACTTCTAATAAAGCAATTGTTGACCCTAAATTGTTATCATAATATTCTAAAGGTTTTTCTACGGATTCTCCTACTGCCTTTAGACCAGCAAAATGAATAACTGCATCAAATTCATGTTTTTTAAACATTTTTCTTAATGCTTCTTTATTTCTTACATCTTCTTCATAAAAAGGAACTTCAATTCCTGTAATTGTTTTTATTTTATCAACAACTTCTTTTTTAGAATTAACTAAGTTATCAATAATAACTACTTCATCTCCATGTTCAATAAGTTCTACAACTGTATGACTTCCTATATAACCTGTACCACCAGTTACAAGTATTTTCATGTAATCACTCCTCATAAAAACATGATATCATAAAGTTTGTTTAATATTCAAGTTTCACAATTATTATGTTATAATTCTATTGTGTCCTTGTAGCTCAGCTGGATAGAGCATCCGCCTCCTAAGCGGGGGGTCGGGAGTTCAAATCTCCCCAGGGACGCCATTTTTTAAAAAAACATATAAGATTTCTTATATGTTTTATTTTTTTGTAAGTTTTATGAACTTATCAGATGAATTTTTTTCGGGATTAGTACACTCATATGTTTTTCCGTCAGATGAACCATAGCAAGATATGAAATACTCTTTATCTTTTTTATCAATCAACGTTAATCTATAATTAAATACACCTTCTTTTAATTTCTCATAATTGCATTTTTTAGATTTGATTTCTATTGATGAGTTTTTATAATAAAATGAGCATACATTCATTCCATTTATACCTATATTGTATTCTATTTCATCATCTTTATGTGACCATTCTTTATTTTGTATTAATAAAATGAAACTTATTAACAGTGGAATAGTAATTATCATTATTACTAACCATAAATATTTTTTGATATGCTGTTTTGTGTTTAATAGATATTTGCTAAGAATATAAATAGTACCACCATAAACAGCACTTATCATAATAGAAAGAATTATATTATTAAATGTAATTCCTAATAAAAAAAGTAATAAAATTAAAGTGCATACAATAGAACAAATAAAACCTGTCATTTTATATTCTTTAGAACTGAATCTTTTTTTTGGTTCTTTTTTTTGCTCTTTTACTTCTTGGGGACATCCGCAGTGTGGACATGTTTTTGCTTTTTCACTAATATCTTGGCCACATTCTTTGCATTTTATTAAAGCCATAAAATCACTCCTCATAATTTTACTTGTGGATAGGTATTATGTAATTTTATTATATCATATCTTTTTGTTAATAAAAAAAGAACTATTTTTTATGGTATAGTTCTTCCTGATCTGTCATGCTTGCTACACGGCAAGCACAATATATAAAAAATACTACCGAAATTATAAACAAAAATAAAATTATTAATAATATTTTCAATTTATTGTTTTCTTTTCCTTTATTTTATTTTTTAAAATCATCAATAATGATATTAGTAATTCTCCTAATAATGATCCACATCCATCAATACATATGTCTCTTAATTCGCCTGATCTTCCACTAACGAATAGTTGATGTAATTCGTCTGATGTAGCATATAAAAGACATATGAATAAAGTAATTAAAACTGTTTTTATACTTAGATCACACCTTCTATAGACAAAAACAAATATTAGAATTGCTAAAATAAAATATAGAAAAAAGTGAGCACTTTTCCTTACAATATTCATATATTTAGGAATAATCTCTTCTTTTTCTTCTTTAGTTAATTCTTCTTTTTTAATTATTTCTGCTGTTTTAATAATTACAGCATCACTTTGTTCTGTTGATTTTATTGCATCTGCTTGCGAGAATAAGAAGATTAGAATCATCCAAATAATTATGATTATTAAGTTTAAAATAGTCCTTTTTTTCATACAATCCCTGCAATTCATTATTTAATACTAACAAGAATTATATCATTTTACAACGATTATTTTCCGTACTTTACAATTGCTTTTTTTCATATTTTTTATCGTTTTTTATTAAATCATCCTTTCTTAGAATTATTAAAACATTTTTTAAATTCAAAATTTGTCGAAAAAGAAAAAAAGCTTATTCAGCTTTTAAGATTTTAAGAAATAGACCATTTGTTTTTTGATGTAAAGTAAACTCTATTTCTTCATTTTCTTTTAAATGATATATGGTTTTATCTTCTTTTTCTAAATAAACAAAGATTTCTTCATCATCTTTGCATTCGATGAATCCATATCCATATTCACTATTCCACCATTTCACTCTACCTTTCATGAACTCTACCCTTTCTTATGAACTAAATATAACATACATTTGTTCGTAAATCAAGTAAAAAAATTACAATTGATAGCCTCCTGATGC
>FLNV01000231.1_pt1 | contig 25224 bp, 19 predicted proteins | sample 1140351 | NCBI WGS metagenome assembly FLNV01 (sample SAMEA3878207, study PRJEB12797) | bioreactor metagenome | biome: Moose rumen | place: Sweden | collected 2011-10
TCCGGCATGGGACTCCCTGTGTTTTGACTACGGAAAGAACGAGGTGCTTCACTTCCTGCTATCCAACTGCAAATACTGGCTGGAGGAATTCCACTTTGACGGATACCGCTTTGACGGCGTGACATCCATGCTATACTACAGCCACGGTCTGGGAGAGGCCTTTGGCGGCTACGGCGACTATTTCAACGGCCATGAAGATGACGAGGCCATCGCCTACCTCACCCTTGCCAACCTGCTTATCCACGAGGTGAAGCCGACCGCCATCACCATCGCAGAGGAGGTGAGCGGCATGCCCGGCCTTGCAGCCCCTTTCAAAGACGGCGGATACGGCTTTGACTACCGCATGGCAATGAACATCCCCGACTACTGGATCAAGACAATCAAGGAGCTTAAAGACGAAGACTGGAAGCCATCCTCGATGTTCTGGGAGACGACCAACCGTCGTTCAGACGAGAAGACCATCTCATACGCAGAAAGTCATGACCAGGCATTGGTAGGGGACAAGACCATCATCTTCAGGCTGATAGACGCCGATATGTACTGGCATTTCAAGAAAGGCGACGAGAACATGGTGGCCGACCGCGGCATCGCCCTTCACAAGATGATCCGACTGCTGACCGCCTCCACGATAAACGGCGGCTATCTGAACTTCATGGGCAATGAGTTCGGTCATCCGGAATGGATAGACTTCCCTCGAGAGGGAAACGGCTGGAGTTACAAATACGCACGACGTCAGTGGAACCTAGTTGACAACCATGAGCTATGCTATCATTACCTAGGCGACTTCGACGAGGCGATGGTGAAACTGATCAGGAGCCTGAAGAATTTCCAGAAAACCCCTGTGGTTGAAGTATGGCATAACGACGGTGACCAAATCCTGGCCTTCAGCCGTGGAGACTTGCTGTTCGTGTTCAACTTCAGCCCTAACCGCTCATACACGGACTATGGCTTTATCGTTCCTCAAGGATCGTATAAAGTAATGCTCAACACAGACTCCAAGCTATACGGTGGCAACAACTTTGCAGATGACACAGTCACCCATTTCACGAATTACGATCCAATATACGAGAAAGACGGAAAAGGCTGGCTGAAATTGTATATTCCGGCACGAAGTGCAGTTGTACTGAAGAAAGCAGACTGAGATGAATGCATATTCACATAATAATAATGCCGCAGGGATAATAAGACATTCCTGCGGAATTATTTTTATACTATTTTCTTTTCTGTACCTGTATTTTCTTCAGGGAGAACTCATATCGAAGGCCCAATATGTGCTCTCAAACGGCACCACCACCTATTCCATATTCTGGGGTGCCTTGATTATCACAGCAGTGTTAAGGCTGATTCAGATTCCCATAAGCAAATACATAAAGGTACCAGTCAGATACCATGCGTTGTCTTATCTGCCTTCCATGACCTTGCTGACAGCACTGTGTGACGTGGCAAGTGCCACCACGAAAGGCGAAAGCGCCGGAGGGTGGTGGCTAGGACTCATTGTATTGTTTTTCCTTTTTTACCTACTTGTCAGATTTGCGGTATATATTGATTCAGCACTGTATACAAATCCGAAATGGTCCAACAAGCTATCTCCATACCTGACATCAAACAGCATAGCTTTCCTCCTGATAATATTTTGCTGCGGAACATGTAATTCCTCAACAGATGTAGACATGTATGAGCAGAAAGTAGAGAGACTGGTCCTGAACAACGACTATGAGGATGCCATCAGGGTGGGGGAGAAGTCGCTCAATGCCAACCTGAGGCTGACGAACCTCCGGATGTATGCATTGTCGGAGCAGGGTCTTCTAGCGGACCGCCTATTTGACTATCCCCAATATTATGGTTCAGAGGGGTTGCTGTGCGTGTCGGACACCGGAAGGCATCTATATCGTTTTGACGCAAGGGACATCTGTCAGTATCTGGGCGTGCCTTGCGACAGCAACATACACACCACGACAGACTATTTTAATTCTGTGGTTTTCAGGCAGCAGCTTGTGGCTGACTCGCTCATGGGCATAGAGTTGGCACGCTCAAACAACCCGGACTCACTCCAGGGTCAAATCGACATGCATTACGAGAAGCTGAAAACAGATAAAAGACGCATCGACGATTATATATTATGCGGACTGCTGCTAGACCGTAACATAGACGGCTTCAAAGAGAAGCTGGACGAGCTGTATTCCAAAGAGTATTTCTCAGACAGCGTGGTTCCCGTAGACTCACTGCCGCGCGCCTACCGGGAAGCCATGGTGATGATTTATCCTGAAATAGGCGACACAATGATGCTGGAGCAATACGCTACCTATTTAGACCTAAAAGAATCAGAGAAGGACTCAACAGTAAGTTCGAATATAACAAGAAGAAAAAAAATAGGGGAAAACTCCCCCCGTACATTTGGCAACACCTACTGGTGGTATTATTACAACCCCAAAATCACCCGTAAACGGAGCAAGTAATCCCCCTCAAAAAAACGCTATGACCAATTTTTCCTTGCGGAACAATTGGTCATAGCGTTTAATTAATATTCCAATAGTATTATTGGTGCTGATCTCGAAGAAGGTCGTTCACGGTCTTAACTGGATTGAAAGTGGAAAGAGGCACTTCCACGAAAATGGTGTTCCAATTGCTCATAGCACCATTCCAAAGTCCTGGCAATTCGAGGGCTTTCAATTCCTTGCCGTCCTTGGACTTATACGAAATAAATCCCGTCTTAGGGTCGACGAAATCAGGCAAATTGAACTTATTGCCAAGATAGTCCTTTGTAGAGCAAACGAGGTCAACCGGATTGAAATGCGTCCCATTCTTGAACATCTTCATATATTCTTCATTGCTCTTGTCGATCTGTGAGCTTTCAAGAATCTGCAACGAGATGGTTCCGTCGTCATTATAAGCGAGGAATGGACCACCTCCGGGCTCGCCCACATTTTTCACCATACCGCAGACCCTGATGGGGCGGTTGAGCTTGTTTTTCATATAGATGACTAAGTCGGCATCTTCCAGAATCTTCAATTCCGGATTACGGATTCCGAGCTCATCACGCATGAAGCGGATGATCCCCTCGAGCTGGGCGTGAGTGTATTCGCCACTATTCAGCAATTCCATATACTGGAAGACCTTCACCTGGATATCCGTGAGAACGCCTGCGATAAGTTTCTTATAGGTGACCGTGTCGTCCTTAAGTCTGTCAGGCACCACATTGTCAATGTTCTTAATGAACACGATATCCCCGTCGATTTCATTAAGATTCTCAATCAGTGCTCCATGTCCGCCCGGTCTGAAGAGGATAGCTCCGTCCGCAGTCCTGAACGGCTCATTGTCCATGGTAGCAGCAACGGTGTCAGTGCTTTTTTTCTGCTCAGAGAAAGAAATATTATATTTCACATTGAATATCTTCTCATATTTTCCCGAAACATCAGCAACCAGTTTCTCAAAGAGCGGTCTGTGCTCTGGAGAGACCGTGAAGTGGATGTTCACGACACCGTCCTTTCCGCTTGCATATAATGCTCCCTCAACAAGATGCTCTTCAAGAGGCGTTCGGTTTCCATCGTCATATTTGTGGAACTTCAGCAATCCTTTGGGAAGTTTTCCATAGTTGAGTCCTTTTGCATTCAAAAGATTATCAATAACGGTCTTATAGGCCCCCTCGCTTACAAGAGCCGGGATGTCCTTCCCTTCATTTTTCCGGCAAGCCTCGTTCAGATCGTCGTAGAAGGCAAATTCAGAGATGTTGTCAAAGAATTTCTTTATAAAATCGTTGTCAGGCACATCGGACTCACCGTCAAGGAATTCGAAAAGGTCCTTGAACATACGGCTAGCCGCTCCACTGGCCGGTACGAACTTGACGACTTTATGTCCGGAACTGAGGTAGTTCTCCCATACGTTAAGATATTTTTCTTGTTCTTTCTCACTAAGCACACAAATGCCATGACTGGCAGATGCTGCCGCATAGAGTTTCAGGAAAGGGAATCCTTTGACGAAAGCGTCCAACTGAGAATTCAATTTTTCTTCAGAGATTCCCTTACTTCGAAGTAACTGCAAATCTTGTTCGTTTAGCATGATATCACACTTTTATGTTAAAAATAATTGAATATTTGTGGTATTATTTAGGATTATTTTTACAAAATTACATTTATTTTTTCACATTATAAAAAAATAACGTGATTATTTTTTATCTTTGCATAGATTTTTACAAGTTCAAGGACTTATCCGGACAAAAAGATGAAATTTCACAATATTATTTAATCAGAATGCTATGGATATTCAGAATCAAACAATCCAAACTTCGCTAAAGACCCTAAGAAGACAGGCAGACGGACTTATCACAGATGATGATTTCAAGACAATAGAAAGAATGTATGCCCAAAATGCAGACGAAATACCAGAGACAATCGCCCCTTTTGGCTTCCAGCCGTTGTTATTTGACATAGACACAGCAAAAATATACATAGAAGAAATAGGTCTGAACAGGACCTCCATCATATGTATTCTGATAAAATACCTTTTCTTTCATCACCAAATCGACCAGGAAAAAGTTGTCAACAGTTTTGGAGAGGATGTATTCAATGTGTTAAGAGGGCTGGAAAAGGTAGCAGAACTGTACGCCAATTCGCCCGCCATAGAAACGGAGAATTTCCGTGATCTCCTGATGCTATTTGCTGAAGACATGAGGGTTATATTTATTCTGATAGCAGACAGGATAAATATAATGAGGCAGATTAAGGACATGGGAGAAGATGCAGACCGGATAAAGATAGCCAAGGAAGCCTCCGGCCTTTACGCCCCTTTGGCCCATAAACTGGGACTTTATTTGATCAAGTCCGAACTCGAAGACCTTTCGCTTAAGTACATGGAGCATGATGTCTATTACATGATCAAGGACAAACTTCATGCGACCAAAAAGTCACGAGACGAGTATGTAGCCGCATTTATAAAGCCAATAGAGGAGAAACTGAGAGAAGCCGGCCTGAAATTTCACACTAAAGGCCGCACGAAATCCATTCACTCCATCTGGCAAAAGATGAAGAAACAGAAATGCCGCTTCGAGGACATATACGATTTGTTCGCCATCCGGATTATATTGGACTCGAAACTTGAAAATGAGAAGCAAGACTGCTGGAAGGTTTATTCAATCGTGACCGACATGTATGTGCCCAACCCTAAACGTCTGAGGGACTGGCTTTCCGTGCCGAAAAGCAACGGCTACGAGAGCCTCCATACTACCGTGATGGGTCCTGGTGGTAAATGGGTTGAGATCCAGATTCGTACAGAACGTATGGACGAGATAGCCGAACGAGGCGTGGCAGCCCACTGGCGATACAAGGGTGTGAAAGACAGCGGCGCGAAAATGGAGGAATGGCTTCGTGACATGCGAATGACCCTTGAGCTGAACGAAAGCGACCCTGTGTCAATAGAGAACCAGTTCAAGGTAGACATATATAATGACGACGTGTTTGTGTTCACACCCAAGGGTGATTTGCTCAAATTGCCCAAAGGATCCACATTGCTGGATTTTGCCTATTTGATTCATACAAATGTAGGGAGCCACTGTGCCGGCGGAAAAGTAAATGGCAAGAATGTGACCTTACGTACAAAACTGAAAAGCGGTGACCAGGTTGAAGTCATTACCCGTCCGAGCCAGACACCAAAGCGTGACTGGCTGAGCTTTGCCAAGACAGCGAAAGCCCGTGCCAAAATCAAGCAGCAACTGAATGAGCAGGAAATGAAGACGGCCACCTTCGCCAAGGAGACCCTAGAGCGAAAGTTCAAGAACAAAAAGGCCGTATATGACGAAGCCGTCATGATGAAGCTTATAAAAAAACTTGGCTATAAACACGTCATGGAATTCTACAAAGCCATCTCTGAGGGCGTGTTAGATGTCAACTCCTTCATGGAACGCTATATAGAAGCATATAATCAGGCAAATGGCATAGGTGTTAATACAGATTCATCGGCTGGTCACAGTGCAGATCAATGGGTACAGGAAGAAGACGAGGAGAGCTGGAAATACAAGGACATGCTTGTCATAGACAAGAACATCAAAGGAGTAGATTACTCCTTGGCCAAATGTTGCAATCCGATTTATGGTGACAACATATTCGGTTTTGTCACCTCAGGCAGAGGCATCAAGATCCACCGTAAAGACTGCCCGAACGCAAAACGGCTAATGGAGATGATGTCATACCGGATAATCCCGGCACGTTGGGCCGGCAAGGGTAACACATTATATCCTGTCACGCTCACGGTAGTCGGAAATGACGACATCGGCATCGTGAACAACATCACTTCAGTGTTGTCAAAAGAAAAAAATGTACTTTTAAGAAGCATAAACATAAAGTCAGCGGAAGACGGTTTGTTCTCCGGAACATTGACAGTTCAGATAGACGACAATGTGAAGCTGAAGACCATCATCAAGAAACTGAAAGAGGTAAAAGGCGTTAAAGACGTCATCAGATAAACAGAGAATCAATGAAAACAACATTAATACTAGTAGGAAAGACAAACGACGTGCATATATCCGCCCTTTGCGATGAGTATGTATCCCGACTGTCCCATTATAATCTTGGTTTTTCCATTACGGTCATACCAGACTTGAAAAACACCAAGAACATGTCGGTCAGCCAGCAGAAAATATCCGAGTGCGGGTCTATTCTCAAACAGATTCAGCCAGGAGACTATGTCGTGCTATTAGACGAACATGGAAAGGAGCTTGACAGCATAACATTCTCGAAGTGGATAAACACGAAAATGAACACGGTTTCGAAACGACTGGTCTTTGTCATCGGTGGACCATACGGCTTTTCCGAAGAAATGTATGCCCGTGCCAACGAAAAACTATCATTGTCGAAAATGACATTTTCACATCAAATGTTCAGGCTGATCTTCATAGAACAAGTATACAGAGCCATGACAATCCTAAAAGGCGAGCCTTATCATCACGAATAAAAAGAGGTTAAAAAAAGTTAGGTAATAGTCAAAACGGCCTCGAATTTCAGGAAAATCAGTTAATATTTTATCATTCAAAGCAAATTGTAAATTTTCTTTTACTAAATAATGAATTTAAATTTGTAACTTTGCAAAAAATTTAAAAAGCATTAATTAAGGTAAAAATGGAATTGGAAAAACTATACAACCCGAAAGAGGTTGAAAGCAGGTGGTATGAGTATTGGGAAAGCAAAAAGCTATTCGCATCAAAACCAGACGGAAGGACACCCTATACAATCGTTATACCACCACCAAATGTAACTGGCGTGTTACACATGGGTCACATGCTGAACAACACGATTCAGGACATCCTGATAAGGAAAGCCCGGATGGACGGTAAAAACGCCTGCTGGGTACCTGGCACAGACCATGCGTCAATAGCGACGGAGGCAAAAGTCGTTGGCCGGCTGGCAGAGCAAGGAATCAAAAAACGCGACCTTACTCGTGAGCAGTTTTTGGAGCATGCCTGGGCATGGACCGAAGAGCACGGCGGCATCATCCTGAAGCAACTACGGAAACTGGGTGCCTCCTGCGACTGGGACCGCACAGCTTTCACGATGGACGAGAAACGCAGCGAAAGCGTAGAGAAGGTATTTGTGGACCTTTACAAAAAAGGCTTGATATATAGAGGTCTGCGGATGGTGAACTGGGATCCGAAGGCCCAAACCGTTTTGTCCACAGAAGAGGTGATTTATCACGAAGAAAAGAGCAAGCTATACTATCTTCGTTATTATGTGGCTGATACAGATACCAACCCCGTTAAACCAACAGGGGCAGAAGGAGAAGTGGTTCATCAGGACAATGACGGACGCTGTTATGCCGTTGTAGCCACGACACGCCCAGAAACCATTATGGGAGACACAGCCATGTGTATCAATCCCAAAGATCCAAAGAATCAATGGTTGAAGGGCCATAAGGTGATTGTTCCTCTGGTAAACCGCGTAGTACCGGTAATAGAGGACCGATATGTTGACATCCAATTCGGCACAGGATGTCTGAAGGTGACTCCCGCCCACGATGCTAATGACTACGCACTAGGCAAGACCCATAATCTGGAAACTATAGACATATTCAATCCCGACGGTACATTGTCAGAAGAAGCAGGGTTATACGTAGGAATGGACCGAATGGATGTGAGGGAGCAGATCTCCAAGGACTTGGAGGCTGCCGGACTAATGGAGAAAGTTGAAGACTATGACAACAAAGTAGGGTATTCAGAACGCAACCAGGACACAGCAGTTGAACCGAGATTATGCAAGCAGTGGTTCCTAAAGATGAAGCACTTCGCAGATATCGCATTGCCCCCTGTGCTGAATGGTGAAATCAAATTCTATCCAAGCAAATACGTGACCACCTACAAGAACTGGCTTGAGAACATACAGGACTGGTGTATATCCCGTCAGTTGTGGTGGGGTCATCGTATTCCGGCATATTTTCTGCCAGTAGAAGATGAGGATGATGAGAAATTCGTGGTTGCCTTGACGATTGAGGAAGCCGTTGCAGAGGCACGTAAAATACCGGGCTATGAAGCCATAACTGCAGATCAGCTGAGACGTGACGAAGACGCTTTGGACACGTGGTTCTCTTCTTGGCTATGGCCAATCTCTTTGTTCGACGGCATTAACAATCCCGGAAACGAAGAAATAAAATACTATTATCCGACTGCCGATCTTGTGACCGGTCCGGATATCATATTCTTCTGGGTGGCGAGAATGATCATGGCCGGCGAGGAGTATATGAAAGACGTCCCGTTCCGCAATGTTTACTTTACGGGAATCGTACGTGATGAAATAGGAAGGAAGATGTCCAAGCAATTAGGCAACTCTCCAGACCCTCTACTCTTGATAGACCAATACGGCGCAGACGGAGTACGAATGGGCATGCTATTGTCAGCCCCTGCCGGCAATGACATCCTGTTTGACAAAAAACTATGCGAGAACGGCCTGGCATTCTGTAATAAGATATGGAACGCGTTCAGGCTCGTGAAAGGCTGGGCTGTCGAAGAAATGCCGCAACCTGAGACTTGTGCGAAGGCCATTGACTGGTTTGATGCTGTCATGAAGAAAACATATATCGAGATAGAGAACCTGTATAAGAAATACCGTCTAAGCGATGCCCTCATGAGTGTGTTCAAACTCTTTACAGACGAATTCTCCGGATGGTATCTTGAAATGGTGAAACCCGCATACCAACAACCCGTAGACCGCAAGACATACGATTCAACCCTTCGTTTCTTCGACATGCTGATGCGCCTTATCCATCCGTTTATGCCCTTTATAACAGAAGAGCTATGGCATCACATATATGAACGAAAAGAAGGTGAGAGCATCATGTTGACCACCCTAAATCTTGAAGCCCCTTCATCAGACGACATGAAGATGCTGGGCGACATGGAGCTGATGAAACAGATAGTCGGCGGAATCAGAAATGTGCGAAACAAGAAGAACATAGCCAAGAAAGAGACACTGAAAGTCGAGATTGTAGGTGTGAATCCACTCTCATCTTTGGATTGCGTTGTAAACAAAATGGCAAATTTGTCCGAAATGATAACCGTAGACTGCAAAAGCAATGGCGCCTCCACCTTCCTAGTAGGAACCACAGAATATGCAGTGATATTAGGCAACCTGATAGACAAAGACGCAGAGATCCAAAAAATCCAAGCAGAGATAAAACACCTTGTAGGATTCTTACAAGGCGTTCAGAAAAAACTTTCCAACGAGAAATTTGTGGCCAATGCCCCACAGCAAGTCGTAGAGCTTGAACGGAAAAAACAGCATGATGCCACAACCAAGCTGGCATCGCTTAAAGAATCCCTTGATTCTCTGATGTGATTTTCTATAGAATCCGAACTATTTTTCAATAGTTCGGATTTTTTTATTGTTTCTTCGGTTGGAGAATGAAATACATTGATAATAAACAGATAATGTAATTAAAATTTTGTTAATTCATGTTTTTTTTGTAACTTTGCACACGATTTAAGGTAAAAGGGCTTCATATTTTTTATTTATTATTCCACATGTCGAAAAAACTATTAGCTCCCGACTATATCTTTGAGTCTTCATGGGAAGTTTGTAATAAGGTCGGAGGAATTTATACTGTTTTGTCCACAAGGGCAAAAACATTAACAGAGAAAATTGGTGACAATCTGGTATTCATAGGCCCTGATTTCTGGATTGGTGAAAACAATCCTCTTTTTAAAGAATCAAAGTCTTTATTGTCAGAATGGAAAAAACATGCCATCAACGAAGACAAATTGAAAATCCGTGTCGGACGTTGGCAGATACCAGGAAAGCCAATAGTAGTTCTGGTTGACTTCAACCCTTTCTTTGAGCATAAAAATGACATATATGCATGGGCATGGGAACATTATCAGATAGACTCTTTGCATGCTTATGGTGATTATGACGAAGCCTCCATGTTTTCCTATGCAGCCGGAAAGGTCGTAGAAAGTTACTATAAATTCCACGGATTAAACAGTAAAGACAAAGTCATTTATCAAGCGCATGAGTGGATGACAGCTCTAGGAGCACTTTATGTTCAGTATTCAGTTCCTGAAATAGCTACGATCTTCACCACCCATGCAACAAGTATCGGTCGTTCCATAGCAGGAAACAACAAGCCGTTATATGACTACCTAAGCTGTTATAACGGAGACCAGATGGCCTCAGAGCTGAATATGCAGTCCAAACACTCCGTAGAAAAAGCCGCAGCACATTATGTGGATTGTTTTACAACAGTAAGTGACATCACAGCCCGTGAATGTGAGCAGCTGCTGGAGAAGAGACCTGCAGAAATCCTGATGAATGGCTTTGAGGACGATTTCGTACCTAAACAGGGTAGTGATTTTGACAAGGCACGCAAGAAGGCCAGGAAAAAGATACTGGATGTTGCAAACACGATGCTTGGAACCAGTCTAAAAGATGACACAGTCATTATCAGCGTAGGCGGCAGATATGAATATAAGAATAAAGGAATAGATATATTCGTAGACTCTATGAACCGTTTACGGAATGACAGCCGAGTCGACAAGAATATTCTTGCCCTCGTATTAGTTCCTGCCTGGATGAAAGAAGCACGTACAGACTTGGCAGAGCGGATAAAAAGCAAGAAAAGTTATGATAAGCCAGTTGGAGACCCCCGAATCACCCATGTCCTAAACAACCAAGAGTACGACAATGTGCTGAACCAGATGAGCTGGCTTGACATGTATAACCGTCAGGATGATAAAGTAAAACTGATATTTGTCCCCTGTTATCTTGATGGAAAAGACGGAATATTCAATTTACATTATTATGACATGTTGATAGGCATGGACTTATGTGTTTACCCATCCTATTACGAGCCTTGGGGTTATACGCCGACAGAGAGTGTGGCATTTCACGTTCCATGTATAACAACAGACTTGGCAGGCTTTGGTTTATGGGCAAATAAGCTGAAGGGTGGTCCCAGCGAGCTTGAGGACGGCGTAAAGACGATCCATCGTTCAGACAACAATTCCAGCGAGGTGTCAGATGACATAAAAGAGACAGTCATCCGCTTTATCCGGATGGATAACACCTCAGTTGAGCAGACAAGAAAGAAAGCTTCCCAAATAGCAGAGAAGGCATTGTGGAAACACTTTATTAAATATTATTACGAGGCGTATGACATAGCTCTTCGTAACGCAAAATCGAGAAAGAAATCCATTAATAAATAACGAATTAAGTAATTTTCTTTAATTCACAAATTAAACCGGAATTATGAAAATAAAAGCAAGCAATGCTAATGATCCGATATGGAAAGAGATTAGCGTAAGGTCGTCAATTCCAGAAGCTCTGAGACCTCTAGATGAAATCGCACATAACATGTGGTGGTCATGGAATTCTGAAGTTACCCATTTGTTTCAGGATATCGATAAAGACCTTTGGAAAAAAGTAAGCCAGAATCCAGTTCTTTTCCTTGCCCGCATGAATTATGCAAAGATGGAGGAAATAGCGAAGGATGAGAGCGTTGTGAAAAGAGTGAAGAAAATCTATTCAGATTTTCGCAAGTATATGGATGTTAAACCAGACTCCAAACGTCCCTCAGTCGCATACCTGTGTATGGAATATGGTTTAAGCCATGTGCTGAAAATATATTCAGGCGGTCTTGGTATTCTTGCCGGTGATTATCTGAAAGAGGCCTCAGACTCCAATGTTGACATGTGTGCAGTAGGCTTCCTTTATAGATTTGGCTATTTCACACAGACACTGTCAATGCAGGGAGATCAGATAGCCAATTATGAGGCACAGAATTTTGGTGAGCTTCCAATAGAGAGAGAGGTTGACGAAAAGGGTGAGCCCCTAGTCGTAGACGTTCCATTCAACAACTATACAGTACACGCCTATGTATGGCGCGTAAATGTAGGACGTATCAAGCTTTATCTTCTTGACACAGACAACGAGATGAACAGCGAGTACGACAGGTCCATCACCCACAGCCTATATGGTGGCGACTGGGAGAACCGTCTGAAGCAGGAAATTCTTTTGGGTATTGGTGGTATCCTCACCCTTAAGAAACTCGGAATCAAGAAGGACATCTATCATTGCAATGAGGGCCATGCAGCGTTGTGCAATGTGCAGCGTCTGGCAGATCATGTTGAAGAAGGTATGTCGTTTGACGAAGCTCTGGAGGCAGTACGTACCACCTCTCTTTATACCGTTCACACTCCCGTACCTGCAGGTCATGATTATTTTGATGAAGGACTGTTCGGTAAATACATGGGTGCTTACCCCCAGAAGTTAGGCATTTCATGGTCTGATTTCATTGGTATGGGCCGTGTCAACCCTAATGACAACAGTGAACGTTTCTGTATGTCAACATTTGCCTGCAACACCTCATCATGGGTAAATGGTGTAAGCTGGCTCCATGGAAAAGTATCCAAGGATATGTTCAACAGCATATGGAAGGGTTATTTCCCAGAAGAGCTTAACAATGTAGGATATGTAACCAATGGTGTACACTTCCCGACATGGTCAGCCTCAGAGTGGAAGAAGCTTTACGGCAAACATTTTGACGCGTCTTATTACACAGATCAGTCGAATGCAAAGTTATGGGAGTCAATCTATGCAGTACCAGACGCTGAAATCTGGAAGGTACGACAGAACTTGAAACTTAAGTTGATAGATTACATCAAACGAGCATTCAGAGAAGACTGGTTGAAGAACCAGGGTGATCCTTCACGTATTGTATCGCTTCTGGAGAAAATAAATCCGAACGCATTGCTTATTGGATTTGCCCGTCGTTTTGCCACATATAAACGCGCCCATCTTCTTTTCTCCGACCTGGACCGTCTTGCAAAGATAGTAAACAACCCTAACTACCCCGTTCAATTCCTCTTTGCCGGAAAAGCTCATCCCCATGATGGTGCCGGCCAAGGCCTGATCAAGAAAATATATGAGATTAGCCGTCGTCCCGAATTCCTTGGAAAGATTATATTCCTAGAGAACTATGACATGAAATTAGCCCGCCGCTTAGTGACAGGCGTTGATATTTGGATGAATACTCCAACCCGTCCACTTGAGGCCTCAGGAACATCAGGCGAAAAGGCATTGATGAATGGTGTAGTGAATCTATCCGTGCTTGACGGTTGGTGGCTTGAAGGTTATCGTGAAGGAGCAGGATGGGCACTTACAGAGAAGCGCACTTATCAGAACCAGGAACAGCAAGACCAGCTTGACGCAGCGACAATATACTCACTGCTTGAAAATGAAATCTTGCCTCTCTATTACGCAAGAAACTCCAAAGGCTACAGCGAGGGATGGATTCGCACAATTAAGAATTCAATCGCCCAGGTTGCTCCTCATTATACAATGAAACGTCAGTTGGATGACTATTTCGACAAGTTCTATATTCCATTGGCAAATCGAGCAAAAGTCCTGTTCAATGACAACTACGCAAAAGCTAAGCAGATAGCACTATGGAAGGAGCAGGTAGCAGAGAGATGGGACAATATCAACGTAGTTTCTTACACCCGCAAAGACGAGGTATACGCCGGCATGTTTGAGAGTGGTAAGAAATACAGGATGTCATTTGTTATAGACGAGCAAGGTCTTGATGATGCAATAGGCATTGAGCTTGTTGTTCTCCAGACAGATGAGGAGGGAAAGACGCATATAGCAGACACCCAACAACTTCAGGTAACAAAGCGCGAAGGCAACCTGTTCACATTCGAAGGTGCTTTGTTATTGCCAAATGCAGGCTCCTTCAAGTTAGCTTACCGCATGTATCCTAAGAACGACGATCTGCCTCACCGTCAGGATTTCTGTTATGTAAAATGGCTTAGCTGCTAATCAATTAACAAATATGATTAAAAAGGTCCGCAAAAGCGGACCTTTTTTGTCAAATAATGTATAGCTGTAATGATTAATTCCATTATTTCGTTATAATCGGCATATCATTCATACAAATTGTCCGTTTTAGGATTTAATTTCAGCTCAAATCATCAGAAAGTTGAATATAAAGTTATAAAAACCTTGGAATAATTTTGTCTTTTAAAAAAAATGCACTATTTTTGCGTTGTGAAAAAAAGATATAAATATTAATTCTAAAAAGTAAAGATTATGGCAACAAAAAAATGGGTATGCCCAGTATGTGGGTATGTACATGAAGGCGACACACCACCGGAGAAGTGTCCTCAGTGTAAGGTTCCCGGGTCCAAATTCAAGGAAATAAAAGAGAATGCCGGTTTGAATTTCGTAACAGAACACGTTCTTGGTGTTGCAAACGACATACCGGACAACGAAGACGGCCGATTCATATTACAGGGTCTGAAAGATCACTTTAATGGTGAATGTTCCGAAGTAGGAATGTATTTGGCCATGAGTCGTCAAGCAGACCGTGAAGGTTATCCAGAGATCGCAGAGGCCTTCAAGCGTTATGCATTTGAAGAAGCAGAACATGCAGCAAAATTTGCCGAATTGCTAGGTGAAATCGTATGGGACACAAAGACAAACTGCGAAAAAAGGATGTTAGCAGAAGAAGGAGCCTGCGCTGGAAAGATGGAAATTGCGAAGAAGGCAAAATCTCTAGGTCTAGATGCAATCCATGACACAGTCCATGAGATGGCCAAAGACGAGGCCCGCCATGGAGCCGGTTTCCAAGGTCTCTTTAACAGATATTTCAAGTGATAACGACTTTAACCAAAAAAAGGGTGAGTTCACAAACAGAACCCACCCTTTTTTACTATCATCGACTTATTCAGCAGGAGCCTCATCAGAAGATTCTTTATCGCTTCCGAGTGCATTTTCTAACATGTTAGATGCAACTTCCTGCATTTTTTCGTCCATAGAATCCACTGTTTTTGCCAGTTTTTCGGCCGCTTCCTTAGCAGCACCAGTTTCTTTGAGATCTGCAAAAGCCTCATTTTGGGAGATTTTCTCCACTTCTTCAGCAAAAGCCTGTACTTCCTCAATGGTTTTCGCATTCTCGAATTTAGCAACTGCCTCATCCACAGCTTTCACAAATTCTCCTTCAACTTTGGGGTCATTTGAACAAGAGATACAGAATGCACTTATCAATGCAATCAAAATAAAAGAAATTTGTTTCATTTTAAATAAAAGATTTGGAGTTAAAAATAAATGTTTGTAATTCAGAAAACAAAGTTAGTAATAATTTCTTTGTAAACAAAATATTTGAAAAAAAAAGAAAAAAAAATTTCAATCACACAAATATATATAATCAGTTATTTAAAATGAATCGTTTGATAACCCTTGTCCTAATCTTTATATACTTTCCATCCCATATGTTCTCACAGCATCCGATTGACGCATACGATCAATATGGACTTGGAATGTCTCTTTTTGATGGAGGAAAATACGATGAGGCCATTTATTGGCTTGAGCAGGCAGCAGAACAAGGATACATGCAAGCACAAAACATGTTGGGTCAATGTTATCATCAAGGAAAAGCAATTGCAAAAGACAACCAAAAGGCGTTTTATTGGTATAACAAAGCCGCACAGCAGGGTGACAGTCAATCTCAATGCAATCTTGGTGTTTTTTACATGAACGGGCTAGGAGTTGCAAAAGATTATTCCAAGGCAGCCTACTGGTTTGAGAAATCCGCCAAAAGGGATAATGCTCTCGCACAATATAACCTGGGCGCATGTTATTTTCATGGTGATGGTGTTGTTCAGAATTACAAAACAGCCTTTACATGGTTCGATAAAGCCTCAAAACAAGGTCAATTGGATGCCCAGTCATATTTGGGTATATGCTATGAGGAGGGTAAAGGCACAGAGAAAGATGTCGACAAAGCCGTATTTTGGTATGGAAACGCTGCAAATAAAGGTAATGTAGACGCAATGTATAATCTCGGTCTTTGCTATTATAATGGAGTCGGAGTTGAACAAAATTATTCGTTTGCCTTATTTTGGTTTGACAAAGCTTCTCGAAGAGGCCACATAAATGCCCAATACTCTTTGGGCGTATGTTATGTATTAGGAAATGGCACTCCCCAAGACTATGCCTCCGCTGCACACTGGTTTGAGGAAGCAGGAGATAAAGGGCATTCAGAAGCACAATATTATTTAGGTGTATTATATGATGAAGGCAATGGAGTGGAGAAAGACATCCGCAAAGCCATATATTGGTATGAGAAATCAGCATCGCAAGGGAATGCTGATGCACAGTATAGTTTGGGTGCATGCTACATCAATGGTGAAGGAGTGGAGAAGGATTTCAGTAAGGCGCTACACTACTTAAAACAGTCAGCCGCTCAAGGTCATAAAAAATCGCTATCCGTTTTGGAAGAAATAACGAATGGAGCTTAAATCAGACAGTCCATAATATATTTTGTCATTAAAAGTGTTGATTTGATAAAAAATCTAATAATTTACTACGAAATTATTAGATGAATAAAAAAAAGAGTAATAATTTGTTTGATATGTTGTAAAAAAACGCTAACTTTGCATTATAAAAAATAAAATCAGGAAACATCATGCAACTTTCACTCATCTTTTCCGTAGTCGTCATTGGGCGAGTGGACGTCAAAAATTAGATTTTGTCGTAAGGATGTGTATGTTTGCATATAAATTAATATATGTGGATTTAAAAAAGCCTTTCTTACGACAAGTAAGGGAGGCTTTGTTTTGATATAAAACAAATAAACAACAAATATGAAACATCAATTAAGGAGTTCTGTATGTACCCAAGGCAGAAGGATGGCAGGTGCCAGAGCATTATGGGTAGCAAACGGAATGAAACGTGAGCAATTTGGTAAGCCAATTATTGCCATAGTAAATTCATTTACCCAATTCGTTCCCGGCCATACACATTTACACGAGGCAGGCCAAATCGTGAAGTCCGAAATAGAGAAATTAGGATGCTATGCCGCAGAATTCAACACAATAGCCATAGATGATGGTATAGCGATGGGCCACGACGGAATGTTGTATTCTCTTCCAAGCCGTGACATCATAGCAGACTCAGTTGAATATATGTGCAATGCCCACAAGGCAGATGCAATGATTTGCATATCCAACTGCGATAAAATTACTCCAGGAATGCTGATGGCAGCAATGCGACTTAACATCCCTGCAGTCTTTGTGTCAGGAGGTCCGATGGAGGCCGGCAAATGGAAAGGCGAGAACCTTGATTTGATAGCCGCAATGGTAAAAGGCGCTGACACATCCGTTGCCGATGATGAGCTTTCAGAAGTGGAGAACAGGGCTTGTCCGGGATGTGGTTGTTGTTCTGGGATGTTTACAGCCAACTCCATGAATTCATTAACAGAGGCCATAGGACTTTCATTGCCTGGCAATGGTACGATTCTAGCCACCCATGTGAATCGCGTGGAACTGATGAAACAAGCTGCCCGTCAAATTGTAAAAAACGCCTTAGCATATTATGAAGACGGTGACGAAAGCGTTTTGCCCCGTAATATAGCGACACGCGATGCGTTCATGAATGCCATGTCGCTCGACATAGCCATGGGTGGTTCCACCAATACCATATTGCATTTGTTGGCCGTTGCTCAAGAAGCAGAGACAAAATTCACGATGGAAGACATCGACCAGTTAAGCCGCAAAGTACCTTGTTTATGCAAATTGGCCCCTAATACTCAGAAATACAGTGTCCAGGAATGTGGCCGGGCAGGTGGTATTCTTGGCATATTGAATGAGTTATCAAAAGGTGGACTTCTCAAAACGGATGTTAAGCGCGTGAACGGTTCCACATTACAAGAAGACCTTGAGAAGTATGACATTCTGAAAGATGTAATTGACCCAGAAGCCCAAAGGATCTACGAAAGTGCTCCCGCAAATAAATTCTGCAATCAACTTGGTGTTCAGAACACGAAATGGGAGACACTGGACAAAGACCGTGAACATGGCTGTATCCGCGACATAGAGCATGCATATACCAAAGACGGCGGTCTGGCAGTCCTTTTCGGCAATATCGCGCAAGACGGATGCGTGGTAAAGACGGCAGGTGTGGACGAAAGCATCTGGAAATTCTCCGGTCCGGCCAAGGTATTTGACTCTCAAGAAGATGCATGTGAAGGTATATTGTCAGGCAAAGTAAAGAAAGGTGATGTCGTAGTAATAACCCACGAAGGTCCGAAAGGTGGTCCTGGAATGCAAGAGATGCTCTATCCGACCTCATATATAAAATCGATGCACATGGGCAAAGAATGTGCGTTAATCACCGATGGTCGTTTCTCAGGCGGGACTTCCGGTTTGTCTATAGGGCATATATCTCCCGAAGCAGCTGCTGGTGGAAATATAGGCAAAATCATTGATGGCGACATAATCGAAATAGACATCCCCAACCGCAGTATAAATGTAAAGTTGTCAGATGAGGAACTTAAAAACCGTCCTCAGCAACCATTAAAGCGGACTCGCGTTGTAAGCAAGTCACTCAAAGCATATGCCCAAAGCGTAAGTTCAGCGGACAAAGGCGGTGTCAGGATTATAGAATGAGAGATTGATTAATTTGCTTAAAAATAAGCAAAAGGAGATTGTCATTCAAAAAAGTTATATAGACGATTCTAGATAATGGAAACAAATAAAATATCAGGCGCAGAAGCACTGATGCGTGCATTGGAAGACGAGGGAGTCAAAACATTATTCGGTTATCCCGGCGGTGCTATTATGCCCGTATATGACGCATTATACGACCACAAAGAAAGCTTAAACCACATCTTGGTTCGTCATGAACAAGGAGCAGTCCATGCAGCGCAGGGCTATGCTAGAGTTAGCGGTAAAGTTGGTTGTGCCATAGTGACCAGTGGTCCCGGTGCCACAAACACAGTAACCGGCATAGCAGATGCGATGATAGACTCAACTCCTGTAGTGATAATCTGTGGTCAGGTAGGCACCTCCCTTCTTGGCACCGATGCGTTCCAAGAGGTAGACGTAGTAGGCGTGACCTCCCCGATATCCAAATGGAGCTATCAGATAAGGAAAGCAGAAGACGTAGCATGGGCAGTTTCCAGAGCCTTCTTTATAGCAGGAAGCGGCAGGCCCGGTCCAGTCGTACTGGACTTTGCGAAAAATGCGCAAACAGAGTTGACAGAATACGTACCAAGAAAGGTTGATTTTATCCGCTCCTACCAACCCAAGCTGAAAATTGATGAAAAAGCCATATCAGCGGCAGCCGAGATGATCAACAATTCAGTAAAGCCATTGGTATTAGCAGGTCAGGGAATAGAACTGGGTAATGCACATTCAGAATTCAAGGCCTTTGTTGAAAAAGCTCAGCTACCGACCGCTTGTACCTTATTAGGCCTATCCACATTGCCGACAGACCATCCACTGAATGTTGGCATGTTAGGCATGCACGGCAACTTGGGTCCCAATGTAATGACCAACCAATGCGATTTACTAATAGCCGTTGGCATGAGATTTGACGACCGTGTGACAGGAAATTTGAAAACATATGCCAAACAAGCAAAAATAATTCATTTTGACATAGATCCTTCAGAGATTGACAAGAATGTGAAAGTGAATTTGGCTGTGCTTGGTGATTGCAAGGAAACATTGGCCGCGGTAACTGAGAAACTGGAAAAAACCACTCACCAGAGTTGGCTTGACGGCTTCAAGCCTTATGCAGAAAAAGAATATAACAAGGTCATAGAAAAAGCCATCAGTCCAGTCGATGGTCCTTTATTAATGGCAGAAATAGTTCGAAAAGTAAGTGAAGCCACTCATAATGAAGCAGTTCTTGTGACCGACGTCGGTCAGAATCAGATGTTCGGATGCAGATATTTCAAGTACACCAAACCTCGCAGTGTCATTACATCAGGCGGATGTGGCACAATGGGTTTTGGTCTGCCCGCAGCCATTGGTGCGACATTTGGTGCCCCCGAAAGAACAGTATGTATGTTTTGCGGTGACGGTGGATTACAGATGACCCTTCAGGAATTAGGAACAATCATGGAGCAGAAATGTCCAGTAAAGATTATACTATTGGACAATCAATTCCTAGGTAATGTTCGTCAATGGCAAGCAATGTTCTTCAATCACCGGTATTCATTTACACCGATGTGTAATCCCGACTTCATAAAAATAAGTGAGGCATATGGTATTCCCGCCCAATTGGTAGTAGACAGGAAAGATTTGGACTCAGCCATCCAGAAGATGCTGTCCACAGATGGTCCATATCTTTTGCAATGTGCAGTACTAGAGGAAGACAATGTCTTACCGATGACACCTCCAGGAGCGAATGTGGATGAGATGTTGCTAGAGATAAAGAGCTAACATTTTTTTCAGAAAAAGAAGAACAATTACTCTTATATAAATTCTATAAACATAGAACCAGATTTATGTCAGAACAGAATAATGACTGCAACAGTTGCGGTAAATGTAAATCCTCAAATAATGAACATATAGACGACACCCTTTATACGTTTCTGATTTATTCGGAAAACACCCCCGGATTGTTAAGTCAGATTACAGCAGTATTCACACGTCGTCAAGTTAACATAGAAAGCTTGAATGTATGTGCATCCTCAACTCCAGGTGTACATAAGTTCAACATCACATGCTATTGTAGTCAAGAAATGGCAAAGATGCTCACGAAACAGATGGAGAAGAAAATAGAGGTTCTTCAGGCAAATTATTATACGGATGATGAGATATTCATTCTAGAGACCTCACTTATAAAAGTATCCACTCCCGTGATGCTTGAAAACAAAGAAGTCAGTCGAGTTGTCAGACTTCATGACGCAAAGATAGTAGAGGTGAACCCGACTTATTCAACAATAGAGAAAACCGGCATAACCGACGATATTCTTTCGCTTTATGAAAGTCTGAATGATTTGGGCGCAGTACTTCAATTTGTGAGATCAGGAAGGATTTGCATCACGAAAAGCCGAGTAGAGCATCTTGACACATACTTAGCCAAACGCGAACAAGAACGCAATGGACAACATTAAAAAACATACATTAAGTCTAACAGTCGATCCATTTAATACAGATTTTGACAAGCGTTGGAGTTGGATGGCTTTAGGGAGAACCCTTCTGAATGCCGCAGAGCAGCACGCCAAAGCTCGCGGCTTCGGCATGTATAATGTAAATTCAGATCATATGACATGGGTTCTGTCAAGATTATGTGTGGAGATTAACAAAATGCCTGAAGTATGGGAAAAGGTTGATGTTACCACCTGGATAGAAAACATATACCGTCTATTTACCAACAGAAATTTTTCAATAAAAAGTCCGGATGGCAAGATATATGGTTATGCCCGCAGCATATGGGCTTTGATAGATTACGAGACACGTCAGCCCCAAAACCTGGAAGAACTATATAGTGACAATTTTTCAGTATATCTTGCTCCGGAAGAATCATGTCCAATAGAAAAGCAGGGTAGGGTAGCACCATTAAATGAGTCAAATTGGGTCAAGGATATAGAAACAGAATATTCAGATATAGACTTAAATGGTCATGTCAATAGCATAAAGTATATCGAACATATAATGAATCTATTTTCGCTGAGTGATTATGAAGGTGGAAGGAACTTGAAGAGAATAGAGATTGCTTATATGGCAGAAAGTTATTTTTCAGACAAATTGTCACTTTATAGACGTGAAATTGACGATAACACCTATGAAGTTGAAGTCAAGGCAAAACGGTTAAACCAAGAATTCCAAACACCCACTCCAGACATCAAACCAGATACATTGGTCAGATGTAAGTTGATTTTTGAATAGACAATTTTTTTTAACATATTAATTAATACAACAATGGCAAAAATGAATTTTGGTGGCATTATCGAAGAGGTAATGACCCGTGAAGAGTTTCCATTAGAGAAAGCACGTGAGGTCTTAAAAGACGAAACGATTGCAGTCCTTGGATATGGCGTTCAAGGTCCTGGTCAGGCTTGCAATCTGCGTGACAATGGTTTTAATGTAATCGTAGGTCAACGTCCTGGTAAGACATACGAGAAAGCCGTAGCAGACGGATGGGTACCAGGAGAGACCCTCTTCTCCTTGGAAGAGGCAGCAGAAAAGGGAACCATCGTATGCATGCTTCTTTCAGACGCAGCTCAAATGCAGTTATGGCCAAAAATTAAGCCATATCTCACACCAGGTAAAACGCTATATTTTTCCCATGGTTTTGCAATCACATGGAATGACAGAACAGGTGTTGTGCCTCCCAAGGACATTGACGTGATCATGGTAGCTCCTAAGGGTTCAGGCACGTCATTACGTACCATGTTCCTTGAGGGCCGTGGTTTGAATTCCTCTTATGCCGTATATCAGGATGCAAGCGGCAAGGCAACAGAGAAAGTTCTTGCCTTTGGTATTGGTATTGGATCCGGCTATCTATTCGAGACGACCTTCCAGCGTGAGGCTACTTCAGATTTGACCGGAGAGCGTGGTTCTCTCATGGGAGCCATTCAGGGACTTCTTCTTGCTCAGTATGAAGTACTTCGTGAAAATGGTCACACTCCATCTGAAGCATTCAATGAAACAGTCGAGGAACTTACTCAGTCATTGATGCCATTATTTGCAAAAAATGGTATGGACTGGATGTATGCAAACTGTTCTACGACAGCTCAGCGTGGTGCTCTTGACTGGATGGGTCCTTTCCATGACGCAATCAAACCGGTAGTAGAGAAACTGTATAACAGTGTAAAGAGCGGAAATGAAGCACAGATTTCGATTGACGCAAACTCAAAGCCAGATTATAGGATTGGTTTGGAGAAGGAATTGGCAGCTCTTCGTGAAAGCGAAATGTGGCGTACAGGAGAGACAGTACGTAAACTTCGTCCAGAAAACGATTAATTCCCAAAACTGATAGTAACAAGTCCGGAAAGCCAATGCGTTTTCCGGACTTTTTCAAATTACAAAAAAAGGCACCCGAAGGTGCCTTACTAATAAAAAATTATCAGTTAATTATTTGTACTTGTCAAATACCCATGCATCAGGATAAGTTCTGATTAATGCGTTTCTGGAGTTCTTTGCAGACTGCAAATCGTCAAACGTGGTAGCCACGACACGATATCCCAGTCCCCCAGTAATGATTTTAGCAGAACCATATCCTTTGTTAACAACCTCATTTCTTCTTCCTTCTGCACTGGACAAGGTGCTGAAAGACCCCACAACCACACTATATCTTTTCACATTAGCTGTGCTATAGCTGTCATTGCTATAACTGCCAGTATTGCTATAAGTATTAGTATTGCTATAAGTATTAGTGTTGCTATAGGAGCTTGATGTATTCGTTCCGCTATATGAGCTGTAAGTATTATCCGTATCGGTTGCAGGAACAGTAGTGGTAGTGGGTGTTACGACAGTTTGTGCATTGTTATAGACACTCTGTGCTGTCTGACTGGCTGAGTTGTAAGAAGTTTCTTGTGCTTTTGCTTTTTCATATGCCTTTTTATAGGCACTTTCTTTTGATTTGCACCCAACAAGCGAAAAAGCCACAATTGCTGCAAATCCTAATAATACTGATTTCTTCATAATGCTACAAAAATTTAAATTTGGAAATATTTTCTGCGAATTTACAACTTTAAATTGGTATGACAAAATTAGCTTATTAAAAAAAAGTTAAAGTGTCAATATTTGTCTTAAAGAGCCCCTAAGGTTTGTATATTTTTCATAATATTGAGATTTAAGTCATACAATCTATCAAAATTGAATAGTTCAGATTTTAAAATGGCTATATAAAAGGAAAGAGGGGATATTCAGAAGCGGCATAACTGATTAGTAAAAAAAATTATGTTAAAAACTGCAAAATTGCAAATAGTCTCGTAGAAAAGTTGTATTTTTGGAAAAAATTTGGTTAGATGTAATTTTATAATACAAATAAACCATTTAGTATTAACTTTTAAATTCAATTATTATGTGTAACACAAAAGGTGTAGTAGCTGCCCTAGTAGGTGGAGCCGTATTGGGCGCAGGCATAGCATTGCTATTTGCCCCAGAGAAAGGCGCTGTTCAAAGAAAGAAAATTTCAGACATTCTTTCGAAGTATGGAGTTAAGTTAAAGAAGCAAGACCTTGATGACCTAGTAGAGGACTTGAAGGAATCAGACTTTGTAGACGCTCCAGATGCATAATCAATCCCTAGAGTGCAGAAAAGTATTCCTTTTTCTGCACTCTTCTTTTTTTCAACCCTAACAACTTTTAAACATAGAAGTGATGGATGAGACAATCGAGAAAGAAATAGCTAAGACCATTGATGATGGAAAGGATTTTGTCAAGCTCGTGAAGAATTATTCCAAAATGGAAATAGTAGATAAAGGTTCTTCCATACTTTCCACATTAATACTTATAATAATTATTATAGCCATCGGAACAATCGCAGTTTTTTGTTTATGTATGGCCGTATACCATTGGCTCAAATCAAAGAATAATGATCCGATTCTGAGTTACTCAATCATCGCCCTTGCTCTTTTATTTATTTGCACATTGACAGTTCTTCTTAAAAAGCACTTGATAGAATCTCCCCTGATAAGAATGATGAATAAGTCAATGTCAGGCAAAGATGAATTAAACATGCCTGATGTCAAAACACGGAATGATTTAGTACGCCAAAAGAGCAGTCTGCTGGTAAACATAAAAAAATCCGGCAGAGAATTAAAAACTTCCGCCAAAGATTCATTCTCCCCCAAACGGAAAACTGCGAATGGAACAAAGTTTGACTTTAACAAATTGGCTACATACGCAGTATTTTTATACAAAGGAATAGTATGGACAAACAAAGTACGAAGATTTTTCGGCGGTAGTAAAGTAAAGAAAACTAAAAAAAGGAGATAATCCTCCTTTTTTAGTTTA
>FLNV01000768.1_pt1 | contig 25110 bp, 20 predicted proteins | sample 1140351 | NCBI WGS metagenome assembly FLNV01 (sample SAMEA3878207, study PRJEB12797) | bioreactor metagenome | biome: Moose rumen | place: Sweden | collected 2011-10
TGTCTAATTGTCTAATTGTCTATCTGTCTAATTGTCTAATTGTCTATCTGTCTAATTGTCTAATTGTCTATCTGTCTAATTGTCTAATTGTCTATCTGTCTAATTGTCTAATTGTCTATCTGTCTAATTGTCTAATTGTCTATCTGTCTAATTGTCTAATTGTCTAATTGTCTATCTGTCTAATTGTCTAATTGTCTATCTGTCTAATTGTCTAATTGTCTAATTGTCTATCTGTCTATTTGACGCGAAACGCAGCTGGAGGTTTAATGTTGCTCTATAATATTAATGTGTAGTCTGTCGCTGCGCAGCGTGTCTGTCAGTCCCTTGCGTGGAAGAAGTCAGAGATTTTCTTCACCGCATGGTGATAGCTGGCCTTCAGGGCACCGACACTGGTGCCAAGTGTCTCGGACATCTGCTGGTACGGCATCTCGTCGAAGTAGCGCAGATGGAACACCGTGCGCTGCACGGGCGGCAACTGCTGAAGCGCCTCCTCAAGCATTGCCTGGGTGGCATCGCCGTCAAAGTATGGGTCGGCCTGTAGCTGCGCGGCCAGCGACTCGTCGTCGCTTTCAACCTGGTGCTTACTGCGCCGCTGGTGGTCCAGGGCCTCGTTGATGACAATGCGCATGAGCCACGTCTTCACCGACGACTCAGCCCTGAAGCCATCGAGGTGGGTCCATGCCTTGACAAAGGCATTCTGCACCACGTCGTCGGCATCCTCATGCCAGCGCACCAGCCGCCGCGCCTGCCAGTACATCTGTTCGCTGTACTGGCGCACCAGCTGCTGGAAGGCATCGCGCCGCGTATCGGGGGCGGACAGGCGCAGGGCCAACTGTCTGTCATCTGTGGCTGTCATCTGTCAGAACGAATTCTCGATTATAAAGCAACAGGAACAAGCAGAGGCCGTAGTGTCCTCATACCTGTCCCTGTGTTGATCATGTTGCATTATGGTTCCGGCCGGATTACTTCACCGAGACCTTGCGCGCCGTCTTGCCAATCTTCAGTATATAGCAGCCCTTGGGCAGGTTCAGCTCCACCAGCTGAGCCGGACTGTCTATGCGCACCGTTGCCACGCGGCGTCCGGTCAGCGAGACTATCTCCATCTGCTGTCCCTGGGCACCCGTAACCTTCACGGCGTTCTGCCCGCTCACGGTCTGTATCTGAGGCTGCTGCATGTCCAGCTCACGCTCGTCAGCCTGTTCACCGGCTGCGGCAAGCGCCTCGGGCGCCTCCGGCAGATAGTAGGAGAACGCCGCCGCCTGGGTGGGCACGACCAGCATTGCTGCTGCGGCAAGGCATACGGTCAATATAACTTTCTTCATAGGCATCTCTATATTAAAGATGTTTCACTTTCGCCTGCAAAAATAGGCATTATTCCTGAAACATGCAAATTTCGGCACAACTTTCTGCTTTCACCAGCAAAAAAAAGCATTCTGCCTTAGCATTCCGCTTTCTGCTGACCCAGGACAGTCTGTTTCCGCCTGACCGCCAGCACGTATGTTATGAGGCATACGTTCATCATCAGCGAATAGATGATGGCGGGTATGGCCATCGTCTCATTGTCGAAGACCAGCGGACTGGCAGCCATGGCGATGGCCTGAGCTGCGTTCTGCATACCCACCTCTATGACAAGCGTGCGCTGCTGCTGATGCCCCAGGCGTGCCGCGCGCGACAACAGCCAGCCACCCAGCATGGACAGCAGTATGAGCAGCGTGACCACAGCGCCCAGCGTGGGCAGGTGCTGCAGCAGGGCCTGACTGTTCTGCGTGTAGAAAACGACGACGAGCAACACCAGTAGCGGCAGCGCCACGCGCTCCAGCATGCGACTCAGGCGCGCAGCCGCGTCGGGCCATCGATAGCGCACCCCCATGCCAACGAAGATGGGCAGCAAGGCCAGCACCAGGTTCTGCCCTATGAGCTGGCCCACGGGCAGGTGTATGTCGGCGGCACCTGCACCGGCCGCGAGCTGCGTGGCCACCCCCATCACTACGGGTATGGTGAACAGGGTGATGACACTGCTACAGGCCGTCAAACTGACACTGAGGGCCACATCGCCCCGCGCCAGCATAGAGAACACATTGCTCGACGAGCCGCCAGGGCAACACGCTATGAGCATGAGACCGAGGAAGAACACAGGCTGCAAACCGAAGCACTGGCCCAGCAGACAGGCTATGACGGGCAGCAGCAGGAGCTGTCCGCACAGGCCAACCATAACGGCACGCGGGCGTTCCACCACACGGCGGAAATCAGTCACGCTGAGCGTCAGTCCCAGCTGGAACATAAGCAGCGCCAGCACGGGTATCACAATCAGTATTGTCATCTGCAAATATCAATTGGCATTTGTTTTCGCTGCAAAATTACGAAATCAAACTCAAATAATTCAAAAAACCGGACAAAAATATTTCTTTGACTTATATGGAGTGTATTGTATTTCCCCAAATACAAGCAAAACTGCATTGTTTTGGGGCGTTTGTCACCATATTGCAAGGAACATACACAATTCTATACATACGCAATTCTTGCCACTGTAAAAACACAATCATTAATAATTTTTTGGCTGTTTCGGGGAAAAGGCGTAACTTTGCACGCAGCAACTGAAAGGAACGTCCCACACATTAATATATATAGCGAGTAGAAGCAGCCATGCAACTGATACCTGCAATAGACATCATAGGCGGACAGGTGGTGCGCCTGCGACAGGGCGACTACCAGCAAAAGACCGTATATGCCGACAGTCCGGCCGACGTGGCACGCCGTTTTGAGCGGCTGGGCTTCAGTCGTCTGCACGTTGTGGACCTGGACGGCGCCAAGTCGAAGCACGTGGTCAACATAGAGGCGCTGCGCAATATAACGTCGGCCACAAGCCTGACGGTAGATTTTGGCGGTGGCATAAAGACCGACAACGACATTGAGCAGGCTTTTGCCGCAGGCGCGCGGATGGTCACCGTGGGCAGCATAGCCGTGAGCCATCCCGAGCTGATGCAGCGCTGGGCCACCCGCTACGGAACCGACAGGCTGGTACTGGGTGCTGACGTGAGGAACGGCCTCATCTCAGTGAACGGGTGGCAGGAGGACACAGCCCTGGAGCTGATACCCTTCCTGCGGCGATACGTGGAAATGGGCATTACGCAGGTGCTGTGCACCGACATATCGCGCGACGGAATGATGCAGGGGCCTGCCATACAGCTGTACAAAGAGATATTGCAAGTCTTCCCCGGCCTGCAACTCATTGCCAGCGGCGGAGTAGCCACGCAGGAGGATTTGCGCCAGTTGGAGGCGGCGGGCGTGCCAGCCGTGGTAGCAGGCAAGGCCTTTTACGAGGGAACTTTGACAATTGATAATTGACAATTGATAATTGAATGTTGGCTAAACGAATAATACCGTGCCTCGATGTCAAAGACGGCCAGACGGTCAAGGGGGTCAACTTTGTCAGTCTGCGCTCAGCCGGCGACCCGGTGGCTCTGGCCGAGGCCTACAGCCGTCAGGGAGCCGACGAGCTGGTCTTCCTCGACATCACAGCCTCATACGAGGAGCGCAAGACCTTTGCCGACATGGTGAGCCGCGTGGCGGCCACCATCAGCATCCCGTTTACCGTTGGCGGAGGTATCAGCGAGCTGGCCGACGTAGAGCGTATGCTGATGGCCGGTGCCGACAAGGTCAGCATAAACAGCGCCGCGCTGAAACGTCCGCAGCTGATAACAGAGATAGCCAGCCACTTCGGGTCGCAGGTGTGCGTAGTGGCAATAGACGCCCGTCAGACCGAGGACGGGTGGCGCTGCTACCTGAAGGGGGGCCGCGAGCGCACAGAGAGGGACCTATTCCTGTGGGCCCACGAGGCTCAGGAGCGTGGAGCAGGCGAGATTCTCTTCACCAGCATGGACCACGACGGCGTGAAGCAGGGCTATGCCAACGAGGCACTGGCCAGATTGTCGGACACGCTCTCCATACCTGTCATAGCCAGCGGCGGTGCAGGCGCTAAAGAACATTTCCGCGATGCCTTCAGCGTGGGACATGCCGACGCAGCCTTGGCCGCCAGTGTCTTCCACTTTGGCGAGATTGGCATACCCGAACTGAAACAATACCTGAAGAACGAAGGAATAGCCGTAAGGCTGAAACTCTGATTGCTCCGACTATTCCGAATATCCTGATTACTCCGATTACCCTGAAAGCAAATGATTGATTTCGACAAATGCGGCGGCCTGGTGCCCACCATCGTCCAAGACGCCAACACACGCAAGGTGCTTATGCTGGGCTATATGTCGCCCGAAGCCTACAAGAAGACCATCGACACCAAGCGAGTAACCTTCTGGAGCCGTTCACGCCAGACACTGTGGACGAAAGGAGAGACAAGCGGCAACTTCCTCGACCTGGTGTCGATAAAGGAAGACTGCGACCACGACACGCTGCTGGTGGAGGCTATACCGCACGGCCCCACCTGCCACACTGGCACCGACACGTGCTGGGGCGAGAAGAACGAGCCCATGCCGCAGGCCACAACGCCAGACGCAGCCAACCCGCTGCTGTTTCTCTCAGAGCTGCAGGACTTTATCGAGAAGCGCCATGAGGAGATGCCCGAGGGCAGCTACACCACATCACTCTTCCGCGACGGACTGAACCGCATGGCACAGAAGGTGGGCGAAGAGGCTCTGGAGGCAGTCATTGAGGCTGTGGGCGGCACCAACGAACGGCTGGTGTATGAAGGCAGCGACATGCTCTACCACCTGATAGTGCTGCTGACAGCCAAGGGGGTGCGCATAGAAGACCTGGCGAGTGAGCTCAGGGAGCGTCACGCGCCAGGTTGGCAGAAGCACTGACACCGCGCGGGGCCTGTTCCATAGGCTCTATGGCAGGCCTACAGCGATAACGTGTCAGAACTCTGAGGTGAAATGGAATTGCAGGTGGCGGAAATCCTCTTGCGCCATCTGTAGCACATAGCCAGAGTCGGCAAGGAAGACATCGCGGCCTTCCTTGTCCTTGGCCATGTACTGATACTTGCGCTTCTTGAACTGCTCAAGTTCCTCCTCGTCGTCGCTGGATATCCAGCATGCCTTGTACAGGTGGACCGGTTCCCAGCGGCAGCGGGCGTTGTACTCGTTCTCCAGACGATACTGTATAACCTCAAACTGTAGCTGCCCCACGGTGCCGATGATCTTGCGGTTGTTGAACTGATTGACGAAGAGCTGGGCCACACCCTCGTCCATCAACTGGTCGATGCCTTTCTGTAGCTGCTTGGTCTTCATCGGGTCGTCGTTCTCAATGTACTTGAACAGCTCGGGCGAGAACGAGGGCAGGCCACGGAAGTGGAGCTGCTCGCCCTCGGTCAGCGTGTCGCCTATCTTGAACATGCCGCCCGTGTCGGGCAGACCCACAATGTCGCCGGGCCAGGCCTCGTCGATAGTGCTTTTGCGCTGGGCCATGAACTGCGTGGGCGAGGTGAAGCGCAGGGTCTTGCCCTGCCGCACATGCAGATAAGGCTGGTTGCGCTGGAAGCGTCCGCTACACACCTTGCAGAAGGCTATGCATGAGCGGTGGTTTGGGTCGATATTGGCCGTTATCTTGAAGATAAAGCCTGTGAACTTAGGCTCTGTAGGCTCCACCATGCGCTCCTCGGCCTTGGTGGGACGCGGCGATGGGGCTATCTGCACGAAGCAGTCGAGAAGCTCCTGCACACCGAAATTGTTCAGGGCTGAGCCAAAGAAGACAGGCGCCACGCGGGCAGCACGGTAGTCTTCCACCTGGAAGTCGGGATAGACGCCCTCCACCAGCTCCAGGTCGTCGCGCAGCTTGGCAGCATCCTTGTCGCCGATGCGCTGTTCCAGCTCGGCAGAATCGAGCTGCACGCTGACCTTCTCTGTCACTCGCTGCTTGTCCGGCGTGAAGAGGTTGAGACTCTGCTCATAGATGTTATACACGCCCTTGAACTGCGCCCCCTGGTTGATAGGCCACGACAAGGGCCTCACCTTTATCTCCAGTTCCTGCTCCAGCTCGTCTAGGAGGTCGAAAGGGTCACGACCCTCGCGGTCCATCTTGTTGACGAAGACAATGACGGGTGTCTGCCTCATGCGGCACACGGTCATCAGCTTGCGCGTCTGTGTCTCAACGCCCTTGGCCGAATCGACCACGATGATGGCCGAATCGACAGCCGTAAGCGTGCGGAACGTGTCCTCTGCAAAGTCCTGGTGGCCCGGGGTGTCAAGGATATTGACCTTGTAGCCACCGTAGTCGAACTCCATGACCGACGTCGAGACCGATATGCCGCGCTGCTTCTCTATGTCCATCCAGTCAGATGTGGCTGTCTTTCGTATCTTGTTGCTCTTGACAGCTCCGGCCACCTGTATCTGTCCGCCAAAGAGCAGGAATTTCTCCGTCAGCGTGGTCTTGCCCGCGTCTGGGTGCGAGATAATGGCGAATGTTCGCCTACGTTCTATTTCCTCGTGCATTATATTCTTTATATGTGTAACTACGCTTTTGCGGCTGCAAAGTTACGGAAAAAGGCTGTAAAGAACAACGGTTTTTGGAAGATTAACGCAGAATGACCGTAAAATAAGCACTCTGTGGGCAATGCAACTTTCGAGAAAGGATGTGGCATCGTTCATCGAATCCCATTATCGTCGTAAGGATATATCTATGTTGGAGTTAACTCCTGACTTTATCAAGGACTTCGCCGCCTACCTCAGCACGGAGCGGGGGCTGGCAAGCGGCACTATCTGGCAACGCTGCATGTGGCTGAAGGGAGTCGTGATGAGAGCACACTATAACGGCAAGATTCCTCGTAACCCTTTCGCACAGTTTCATATCAGCCCAAACTGCAAGGAACGGGAGTTCTTGACGGAGGACGAACTGAAAACTGTCGTGACGCATGAGTTTGAGGATGACAATCTTGCTTTTGTTCGTGACATTTTCGTCTTTGTCTGTTTCACCGCCCTCTCGTTCATCGACGTGAAGGAACTGACAATGGAAAACATCGTGGAAGTCAATGGCGACAAGTGGATTATCTCTAAACGCCACAAGACAGACATCCCTTTTCAAGTGAAGCTAATGGACGTACCCTTACAGATTATCGACCGCTACAAGCACCTACAGGAAGACAAACTGGCGTTCGGAAAGATGAACTATTGGTCGATGTGCAAGAAACTGAAGAAAGTGATGGAAGCCTGTGGAATAGAGAAGTCCATAAGCTTCCACTGCGGGAGACATATAAATCTTCTTTCTTGTTTGAAAGTCAATATGTTACAAAGTTACCAAGTGGCATAGGTAACGATTTAGGAACTACCTTAGTTCCCCATTCTTACCAATTTTGCTTTGCTCTCAAAGAACGCTATCGTGGGTGCAAAGGTAACACTAATAATTGAATTATCCAAATATTTTGAGACAATTATCAAGACCGAAGACTCAACTCCCACTCCATAATATCGACAACTTAGATACCATGATTGTCTTGGTGGGTTATCAATAATTCTCTCTCCTCATATACCTCAGTAGGAAACGAGCGTCTGCCTGTTTCTGCTTAAGTGAATTCTCTTGGCTGAGCAGGGCATCATCGTAGATGTCTGGTATGTAGTTGCTCTCTAACAGCCATAGTATCGCTTCGGTACTAATGCTCTTATCGTTCCAGAACATTTCTATAGCCTCTTTGTGTGCTATGGCTGCATCGTAGTACGGATTGTTGGGGTCAGCTATACATGGTGTAAATCCGAAAGAGAAGTGTAGGGCGAACTTCTTGGCGTTCTTGTCTATGAACAACAAAGGATGCTTGCCCGTCAGGTCTTGCTCTTTTAGGAAGTCGAAATGCTCAGGCCGATAGCGCATGTTCTTCGTTAGATAATCCTTCATCTCTTCTGTGTCTTCGAAGTAAAGGATTTCCTTGCCACCACTTTGCTTCAACAGCATTTCGCCAGTTACGTCGCGTTTTCCTTCAGCCTTGTAGTCGGGATCATCCTTTACAAACTCATCCCAGTGGCTGGTTATGTCTTTGACGGGAATCATGATGCCGTTCAGGTGCCATGTCCCAAGATACTTAATGAAGATGGCACAACAACCGTCGTGCTGGCGCAGATTCACATCGTCAAGCGTTATTTCGTCACGGGCAACCTGAATCTTCTTGTCATTGGTGCGGAGCATTTGGATCCACTGGGCGTTGTCCTCTATGGTGTACTTGTAGTAACCCATTGGTAGCACCTCTATATCCATCATTTCCTCAGCCTCGCGGAGCATCGATTTTGTGCGCATCAGAGCTGCTACATATTCCTTCGGTTCGAGAGCCATTGGCCCCACCTTATAGGCAAAGATGCTGTGCATGATGGCGTAGAATATCCGCATTGACTCCTCCGGCATCATGTTGCTCATGCTGTCAGCCTCTTTGATACGTTTCTCTATCAGTTTCTCTGCCGAATAACTTCTGGTCAGATAGCATTCCTTGAATATCCATATCAGGGCAGGACGCATCTTCTGGAAATCCTCACCAGCCCGACGGAGCATGTCGGTGATGTCATCTGCCAGTTCGTCGTTGACGGGGGCTTGCTCAAACGTCCTGTCCAGCCTGTCAAAAGCCACCATCGCCATCTTCTTGAGGGAACTGTCATCGGCATTCCACCAGATGTCGTCCATCTCCGTTGCAGTATGCCACACAATGAATCTTACTGCCTCAAAACTCGGTTCGTCAGGATAATACTCTGCATTCTCGTCATGATACATGGGCACAGTCTGCCCGAACATCTGTAGACTCAATGCCGAAAGCGACCGCCACTGGCCACTGTCGGCTACGATGTCCTCCATATAGTTGGTCAGCAAGATTGCTGTGTAGCGCAATATCGGTGCAGTCTGTTCGCCAAAGTCCAGTCGCAATTGCTTGAAGTCATCAAGCAATTGGTTGGCTAGTTTCGTATAGTATGCGTCTGTGTCGTATGCCTTTTTGTTAGGATGTGCCTGGCAGATATCCATTGCCACAATCCTGTGAATCTTTATTATGCTCATAAAACCTTTATTCAATTACAATCCACTTCCCATCATAATCACCGCCTTCTCTTATGAGTTTGTTCTGAGAGCGAAGAAGGTCGATGTCGCGTGCAATGGTTCTTCGAGAGACATGAAGAGTATTAACAAGATTATCATATGTTATTTTCTTGTCCAATTTCATCAAACGCAGAATTTCGCCACGCCTTTTTTCTGCCGTTGATTCCTCAGTGCCACTCTCAGTGCCATTGTCAGTGCCATTGTCACTGACATCAGTAACATTCTCAGTAACATCCGGCTTCCAGACCTCTCCAACAGGCAGAATATGTCCCTCTTTATCCATACTTAACTCTTCACATACAAATTCTGGATGGCAGGGGATGCGGATGATGAAGTAAGTATGTTCATCGTCAGCCTCAATGATGGAATCAGGCGATCCATTCTTCCTAAGTTCCTCATGGATGGTGGGGAAACCTGTACCTCTTCCTTCTGTCAGATGCAACTCTTTGAGGAATTCACCCAGACGAGGATTGCGGTAGCGACGGGCATGGACTCGTTTGCCTGCCCGAAGATCATCAAGTTTGATGCTGCGTTCTGCTCCGCCATAGCTGATTATCTCTATCATGTCAGGCATGATATTCACTTCTACAGGCTGGTACTCGTCATATCGACGGTGATAGTAGGCATTAACCAGACTCTCTTCCAGTGCCTGATAGGGATAGTTGTACACCACGATAGAATGTTCGTCATCTTTTGGCTTGTGAATGTTCTTTCGGACAACCATATACTTCAGATAGTCCAGTGCACGCCTAAGTGTCAAATGAACAGGGCCACGAAAGGGTTCTGTCTCTGTAAAATTATTGGGGTCTCCATCCTTGCCCTGCGGATAGAAAACAATGTCAATCTGAGTGCCAGGGAAGAATCGCTCGGGATGGTAGGAGAACATCATCAGTGCCACGTTTTTGATGCGGGTCTGCTCAACTGGCCCCTCCAATAAGTTCATCTGCTCCAACACTTGCAGGGGAGACAGTTTCTCCATTTCTCTTACCAGTGAGCTCTTTGTTTCTGCCAGATAGTCACGTATCAGAAGCATCGAGACATCTTCAGGCTTGGCTTTCACGTTGCCTCTATCATCAAATGGGACTCGGTTGGCGAGGTTCAGCAGTTCCGTGAGGTATTCATCCTTTGCCACAATGGAACTGGAATTGTAACGGATATAGTAATTGTACTTCTTCTCTTTTGAAGTTACCAAATCGGGTACTTTGTAAGGGCGACGATCTCCAGCTGTTACCCAGATGACCATCACCGTTTTCCCATCCACCTGTTCAAAGAACACACGAGGCTGGTAATAAGGCGCTATCAAGTTGTTGAATCCAACCATCGCCTTTTCTATTGGCTCAATCTCATTGATGTCGATGCCTTCAACAGGACGAATAGCCCGTCCGTCCACTTCATCCACGCCCACAACGATATACCCTCCGCACGTATCGTCAAAATCATTGGCGAATGCGCAGATGGTTCTGTAGATAGGGTCAGGATTCCATCCCTTCTTGTATTCCACTCGGTTGCCCTCTACTACGAGGCCACCCAGCAAATCTTCTATGTTAATTGGTAGTGCCATAATGTATAAACGCTTTTCTTCTTGGTCTATTTTATTATTCCCATTCTATTCCTTGTTATTTTATTCTTCTTGACAATACTTCAATAATATCTTTATTGGTAACATACCTATATATCTGTGGAGGATGAAAATAAGGATCTGTTTTCCTCAAATCCAACAATCCTATAGGTGTTACAGGTTTTATCATTTCAAATTCTATACCAGTAGCTTTTTTATAGCCCTCATAATAAGAGAAAAAATTTAGTTCGTTGATTCCTAAACGTCCAGAATACTCATACCACATTTCTTGTGGACTGCATGTTATGATGGCTTTAATTTTTCCGAAACCAACGACTGCCTTAACAGGAGCAGATGCATATATAATTACATAATCTCCTGTTTGAACATTAGGTTTCGTCTTTCTAAGTTCAATATCTTTTTTACCAGAAATAAGTTTATTCGCATATTCTGGCTTAACTGCAATAAACAGGTATTTGCGTTTTATTTTTGTTCTTTCCATCTCCCTAATTGATAAAGTTGAAAATATATAGTGTCGTTTATCTCAACTGGAGAAGCAAAAGTATTTCTTTTGCGTCCGTTAGCGATAAAGATTTCTAGAATTTTAGCAAATGATATAGGATATTCAAAGACCTCTGTATGGCAGAATTTTAATGCCCTAATATCTGTATTAATATCACCACCGCATAATTTATAAATGTCTTTCCATTCATAAATACCATATCGTCTGTTAACATGAAAAAGATCTTTGGGCTTTCCTGTCATAACCTCTGTAAGATATGAAGAAGCTACAATTGATTTCGCATGAGAATAGCGTACGTCTTTCCCGCTTACATACCATAATATTCGGGCAGGGTACTTTTCTGTAATAGGTTTCGTGTGACGATAATAGACATTCTCAAAACTCCATAACTTTTCAGGATTAGCCCCAAACAAATCCTCGCCAGCAATAGTCAAATCAAACAACTGTCCAGCCCAATACGGCATTATTGGCACAATATATGTAGGAATATTCAATCCTTTTATCTTTAATGGGAACAGTTTTCTTTCTACTGCCAATAGCAGTCTGTCGTTTTGTGCAATTGTTACAGATGGGTATGATTGTTGGATTATGCCAAAAACATCTTCTTTGGCAACAATAATGTTATAGACAAACTTCACATAAAGATTTTTCTGCAGAACAAATCCAAATTTATCCAAGATGTCCTTCTGCTTTTCTGTTATATACTTCTCTTTGAAAACTATCTGAGACTTATTGCTTTTAAGATTCCTCTTCAAAATCTCAGAAACTATTTGGAAGAATAGAGCATTGCAGATGTCTTTGTCACAGATACGCAATAATTCTATATCTGTCGAATCTTTCTTTTCAGTTATCCCATAAAATGCAATTGCATCACCATGTCGTTTTAAAACATATAGTTTCCCCTCGCTTTTGTTTATTAGTTCTGATACTAATGCACTAAAAGCTTGTTTATCCTCACCTTCCTTTTGCATCCAGAATCTATTAACACAATTAGACAGTTCCTGTGGACTTGGCTTAGAGATAGAATCAGAAGTAACTCCTATCAACTGATTGGGGAGATACTCTTCACCATGCAGAAGTTGGTCAACCTGCATAATAAACTCTTGAGGATTGTATATTTGTAGAGAATATTGCTTTTCTATAATATCCCTTTTATTAATCAATCCTTCATCATAAGTTATAAAATAAGGCGTTTGAGAAACAATGCATGATGCAATCTGTTTCCTGTCAGATATATCGTTTTCTGATTTCCCTATAATAATTTGCTCCAAATCTTTTACGACTTTCTTCTGTTCCTCCACATCAACCTTAAGCTGAGTAAAAGAAGACAGAAGTGCTCGCGTCTTTGCTGCACGTTGCAGATTCTCGTCTCTGTCAATTTCATTATATGCTTCCGGAGCAAAACATAATTCAGCCTCGTCTATCAACCAGTCTGCCAATAGGCCGCGAGGGTCTTCTTGAGGACTCACAAATTCTGCATTTTCTGCCTCTCGCAACTTAACTATAATATTCATGTCCAGCAAAGCCTTCACCTTAGAAGTCAATGCTACAGAGAATAAGTCTGGCTGATTAAAGTCGTACCACCACCTATTCAGATAATTCACTTCATAACTTCTACTCCTGACTTTTTCACGGGGAACGAATCCGAAATTTCTCCATACAGAAGATGCATAATCAAAATCAGTCCTGCAACTAAGCGAAATACCTCTATACACTTTTTCGTATTTGCTTTTGAGAGCATTCAATAAACCAGTTGAAATGCCCTTGCCTCTGTATTCTTCGCTAACACATAAATGAACGATACTGATTCGGGAAAAACGAGAGACAACACGAAACATCAAGTAACCTGCCAATGTTTTACCATCATGTGCAATAATAATGCATTTATTCCTCGCATGATCCTCAAAGCCGCCATCGGGCATAAATCCCAATGTGGCTGAGTTCTTTCTTCCCAATGCTTTCACATCTTCGAAGAGCCTATTTCTGTTGTCAATGAATTCTATCGTCATCTATTCTCTGCCTCCTTTTGAGTTACCCACTATGTATATTGTAGCTACCCACTAACTCTGGTGAGTTAACAAGTAACCAAGAATAAAGTTATTTTGTTATTTATTCTCTACTACCAGCCCTAACATCTTCATCTTCTGCCAAAAAGCTTGCATAGTTTGTTCATAAATCTCTGAAAGACAATTCCTATAGGAAGTCGTTTTTCTTATTCCTTCCATATCAGCATTGATTTGTTGTGCAAGAGATGAGAAATTAACAACTGGCCTCGTAGTAATGAGTTGAACTATCGATTGTAATTGATTTACACGATTTAACTGATTTTTTTGATTAGCAAGGATAGCATGATGTAAAGCAGCATGGTAGAATGCAAATGCTTCGATATATTGCCCTTTTGCAAAATATGCTTCTGCACTTTCTCCATTTATTCCTGCTTGCAAATTATATGCTTCCATCACATGAAGCCTGTCATTTTCAGCAAGCTGTCGCTCATTCTCTAATAACTCCATCTGCTTTTTTTCCAATTGGGACATCTTTTCTCGCATGTCTATTGCATTCACAATCTGTAAACCGACTATAACCGTAAAGACAATGGCAAGCAATGCAACGATTACTCCAACAAAGGTATCTAATGACACCACCGATAGTTTCATGCTTCCAAATATCCATAGTCCCCAAATAGATAATACTCCTACTAAAGAAATTAGTGACAGAATAAAAGATATCTTCGTTTTCATATAAATACAATATAGTTCTTTATATATTTAATTCTTTTTCTATAGACTTTAACTCTTCATTATAACGAGATAAATCGTCTTGAAGTATTTTATATTTTGCATTTTCATCTTTAGTTTCCCATTTCTTATAGGCTTTTGTTTTTCTTTTTTCAATAGAATCATTTGTAATAAAATGTATACCGAAAGGAGACAAAATACCAACAAGAGCCAATCCTATGGTTATAATTCCCACATTATTCTCGACAAATGTCATGTCAAACGAGGATATTCCCCATAAAACTAATACTATGATTAAGATAATTATACTTGGTGTAAGAAACAAAAAGGGTAACCAATTACGAAAAGATTTTTCTCTTGATTTTTCATACGGAATAATATCTGCTTTAGTGCGTTCTATCAAATTCTTTAATTCATCTCTTCTCTTATATAGAGAGTTTATCTTTTCAGCTTTTTGCTTGGCAATGGATTCTTTTTGCTTTTCTTCTTCTATCTGTTTGCGCTCCTTTTCCTTATTCTCTAATTCAGAATACAGCCTATCTCGATCATTCGTTATATTTTCTATTTCTTCTTGTTTCTTCTCGTTTTCACTTGTCAACAACTCCACTTCTTCTGTCTTATTCTTAATCTCTTCATCTTTTGAAGCAATACTTTCATTTAATAGTACATTTTCATTACGAACCTTAGCAGTTTCTTTATTGTATGCTAGATTATCAGCAGCCACAGCATCCATAATCAGTTTCCCAAATTCTCCTTCTACAAGTTCATCTGGATCAACTTCAACCGCTTGAATAACATGTTTTGCACGACAATACAGTTTCTTTATAAAATCTTTATAGACGTCAGCATTGAAATTACTCTTTGTCTTATTGTAAAGACGTGAAACTTCTGCTATTTTATTGCGAACTCTTGTACTATGCAAATCAAGGCATCGTGCCATTGTCTCTGTTAACATGCACCCTGAAATATCTACAGGTTTTGTATTGTGCATCCATAGTTCAAGAATAACCTTGCCAGTTGATTTCATATAATCTGCAGAAGGATGCATTGTCTTACAGAAGTTTATCAAATCTCTGTTTGCTGTAAGAAAGAATACATGATTATTATTACCTTTTTTCCTTCTTCTTTCCTTAATATAATCGTCCATGAAAACATCATGTATTTCCCTATAATTATCACTACTATATGATGCTGGCCTTTTAGTTCTATATTCTCCTAAAAGTGCTGTAATCTTCTTTCCCCGGTAAGATTGTATAGCTTGTTGTTTTTCTAAAGGATTCATCGGCGGAAATACATTGATGCCTTTCTTTTCTATTTCCGTTGACAATGTTAAACGAATTTGAGCCAATTCATTCGCTTCAAGTTTATACCGTTCACATGCAGAAGCTATATCCGTTAATGGGTTGGGACCATTTTGTTCTACAGATTGCAAAATATATGATATTTCGTCTACCGTCATTGGATTCACACGCAAAATACCACCAGCAGCATTTATTATATCGCAAACCTCTTGTGAATATGTTTCACGCTGAGGTGATGAAAGCTTTAGCACTCCCATAACAATAGATGTGTCAAGGAAGTATTCGGTTTTTATCCCGTCCTCACTTTCTTCTACATGTGGCTTGTCGCTTTTCAAAAAGCCAGCAATTACTGACCCCCAAAACAACTGGTTTGCGACTTGATATAATTCTTTTTCATGATCACTCAAATATTGCAAAAAGAAAATCATTGTAGCATATTTCTCATTAACCTTAGAAATGTCCTGTTCTTCAAAATATCCTAAAATGTCATCTGTATTATCTGAGATGAACTGGATAAAAGAAATTTCATCATCTGTTGAACCTTCTCGTTCTAAAAACTCTTTATACTTAGCTTCTATTGTAACAATATTATCAGAAAAAATTCTTTCTCGCTCATTTAGATTATCATCGTCACTATCAAATGATGCACTTTGAATCTGGAATGTATCGCCATTTTCATATACATTTAATTTAATATTGCCCCACCTCTGAGCATCAATTTTTAATATTGACTTGGATATAACAATATGCGGAATAGATATGCCAAATTTATCTATTATGAAATTGTGTATTTCATCAGCACTACAATACGGATGGCTCTCATCTCGCATAGAAAATAAACAGACTAAAGCGTATTTTATAATTGGGAAATAAATGTCCGAATACAATCCATGATTGCGATTCGAATAGAGTGCTGAAATTAGAGCATAATTTGTTTTTTCCATAATACCGTTATATTTTATTTCTTTAAATTTTCATATTCCTCTCGCGTGATTGGAGTCTCAGGGTCTACAATGAGGACTTCATCGTAAGTCAAGCCGTAGAGGTGATAGACGAGGAGGTCGATTTCAAATTCTATGGTTGATGTATCGGCAGAAGAATCCTCTCGTTTTTCATCATGAATTTTATCCACCAACGACACGATTTCTCTCTGTTGATTGATTGTGACAGGAGGAATAGGAATCTTTTTAACTGTACCAATATTTATTGATATATTGGAGGAGTTCTTCTTTAACCACGAATCTACATATCTTGAATTTAATATTGCCAAGATAAGTTTCAAATCATAGCCTTCACATGGTTTAATTATAACTACAGAACTATGAGCATAATACTGATGTGTATCTAATGCAGCTATAACCTTCTTTGAGATACGCTGCATTACTATTTTTTGTGATAACTCAAAATCTTCTGGTTTCTTGGGACTACATTGCCTTCCTCCGCCTTTAAGGGTAGATTTTGGCTTTGCGTCACTATCTTTTCCCATCTCAATTGGGTTATACCAGATATACTCGCCATTATAATTAATAGAATAACGTGAAATGTTTGTTCCTCTAATGCATGGCTTATCCAAGTCTGTAAGTTTCTCGTACCGACAGTACTTCTTGTCATTACCACTAACTATGCCAACAATCATTTTACATAGATTGCCTAATGGGGTCGAATCGGTCTCCATATTTTCTTCTATACTAATGTTCATGGCATCATCAATGACAGATTTTTTAGATCTAGATGATATAATTTTATTACCATATACGTCTACAAAAAGAATATCACTATTCTTCTTGTCATTTCTAACAAAAAGTAACGCGGTCTCAACAGTTGCACTGTAAAAAACTTTCTCAGGAAGAATTCCTATTTGAAAAAGATTGTATCTATGAATTAGAAGTTCACGTAATTTTTGGAAAGAATAAATACTATGCCATGTTTTAGGTGTTATATATGCTAATGTTCCACCCTCTCCTAATAGATTACAGCCTAATTCAATAAAGAATGCGTAAATATCCGTTTTTTGTTGTGCTACTTTATAGCTTTTCCACAAAATTACTTTTTCATCATCTGCCATTCTATGCGGTCTGATATATGGTGGATTACCAATCACAATATCAAATCCTCCTTGTGAGAATACGTCATAGAACCATGTATGCCAAAGGGTAAATTGATCGTTGGCAGAGAGGTCAAGGTCGCCAAAGTCCACATTGATGCTTTGTTCACGAAGTTGTTGCTTGACGTTATCAATGATTTCTTTCTTCAACAGTTCCTTGCGCTGATGGTCGGAACAGTTGTAGTATTCATTGAGTTTCTCACGGAGATCAAAACGAAGTATGTCGAGTTCTTTGTCAAACCATGTAAGTTGAGTGCCTACTCCTTGTTCTGTTGACAAAGTTGTCATCTTGGACAAGTCAACACCTTTGTATTGTTCTAACAGAGAGTTGCCCTGCATGATTTTGAAGTCAAGGTTGGGCAAGAATCGTGGCGTTTCCTCGTCAACGATAAGTGAGAGCCAGAAGCGGAGACGGGCAATGTCAACTGCTCCTTTCTCTATATCGACACCATAGATGTTGTTCTGGATGATATGCCGCTTAATGTCGGCAGCATTCTTTTCTTCCAGTTCAGGATGGATGGCACACTGGCAAAGATAGAGTTGGCGCAGCAATCCCATCGGGAATGCGCCACTACCAATGGCAGGGTCGCAAATCTTGACATTGAGCAGTTTGATGCTGATGTCCTCTGCCATCGAGCCCAAGTGCATTCCCGACGTTCCGTCGCCTACCCGTAGCCTTTCAGCCTCATGTGTCAGAACAAATTGCCTGATAGATTCTTTATTGGCTTCGTCGTCAATACCTGTTTGCAGATATGCAATCAAACTTTCTTGGCACATGTACTGCACAATCTCCTTGGGTGTGTAGAACGCGCCCTTGTCCTTGTTGTCCTCCAGTAGGTTCTCGAACACACGCCCCAACATTTCGGGGTCAACACCGATTTGTGCATCATTGGGATCATTCTCGTCGATGGTGAAGTTGTATCGCTCAAAGAATTCAAGCACGTCACCCAAAAGATGCTGCGGCAAACGGATGTTGGAACAATCCTCTTCGTCTAATTGGAAGAGGCCACCATTGAGGAATGGCACTTTGATGCCATTTCCCACTTGGGGTGAAGCAAGGTCATTGCTATTCTGCCGGTTGGTGTTGAGGTCATTGAAGAGCGGTTCAAGGAAACCGTCAATGAAGTTGTCTTTGTCTGCAAATTCGTTGAACTTGTTTTGCAGGAAACGTGTGTCACCACCTTTCCAATCCTGATGGTCGGCTGGCACACCCATCCATTCCTTTTTCTGCAGGAATTGAAGGAAGACCAATCGGCCCATCAGTTTCTTGATGTAGTCGCGCACTGTCTTCTCTGGGTCCTTATACACAGCTACGAACTGGTCGAATATCTCATGGCAAGGTTCATGGATGGTCTTCTCCACCCACTTTCCTTTTTCTTTCACATAGCGTTTGCCCGTGATATATTCCACGATGTCAGCATAATGCTCACGGTATTCATCGAAGAAATCCTTTGAGAGCGCTTCCACGGAGAAAGCATCCTTGATGCTTTCAAAAGAAATACCTTTGCGCTGCAAGGCGTCAAAGCGTCCGACAGGTGTATTGTAGTAGTTGTCGCTTTCTCCGAATACATAAGTAAAACGTTTTGCAGCAGTATTCTCGCCCTTGATGTCGCAGACAAAAGACAAACGCCAGACAGAACCACTGTCAAAGACTACAAGGGCAGCATCAAACTCGCCCCAATTAGGATTAATGAAAGACTTGACGAGGTTGCGTAATCCGACACGCTTGCGAGCGACATTGCCACGCTGTATCTGATAATAGAACAAGCCTATACGATAGCTGTCTGTGGTGTCGATAGCTCCAAGGTAATAGCCTTGCTCGTCATCGGCAGTACCTTCAATACGTTCTGGCTCTGCTTTCAATTCAGTTGCGCGAAAATAATTACGCAACATGGTCTGCCATTCCTGCTGATTGAACGGCTGCTGAAATATCTGTCGAAAATCGTCTTTGCTAAAAGTCATAACACTATGCTGTTAAATGAATGTTTCTGATATGATGATTTGTGGGTCGGCTACTTTGGGCACAGCCTCCTTCTGCTTCTCGTCGCTCATGGTCTGGTAGTCCTCAATGAGCGATGCGATTTCACGCTTCAGTTTATCCACGTCTTGTTTGATTTGGGTTTTATCACCCTTGTAAGGTTTGGACAGGTCGCGCAGACGGCGAGGCAATTGGGTATAGACACCATTGTTAATATAATTAGATAGTATGTCGCACTGTGCCTTGACCGCATGGTCTGTGATGGCCTGCTTGATGCGTCGCAGGAAGTTTAGCGCGGTCTTTGACGTATTGTCGAGATCGGTGCGGTTGATGGAGGAATCATCGGCTGCCTCCACATATTCTGCAGTATATTTGCGAAGGGCACGATTCACGTGGTCGTAATTTTTGCTGTCAGGCAAGAATGTGGCTGGCAGCTCTTCGGGCTTTGCCTTGAGATACTTCACCGCTTCGAGGAAATCGATGGGCGTGACCGCCTTGTCGGTGGCCATATAGAACTCCGTCTTGACATCTGAGGATACGAAGATAATAGTCTTATCCTTATGCTTGCCAGTGTCACGGGCCACACGGCTCTTTAAGGGTAGTTGCTTTACCTTATCGTAAAGTTCACGATTGTTGTTATATATATCCCGAAGTTCGCGAATGAGTGCCAAACGCTCGTCCATAGAGTCCTTTATATTGCTGTCGAACATCTGGAACTGTTTTACTATCTCCTCCTTTGAGTAGATCTGCACGTCCTCGCCAAAAGCAGAGTGGAAGCCCTGCAACTTGATGAGGGCATTCTCGTAGAGTTTGATTTCTTTATTGCCTTGTGGCGACGGGTAGAACATGTAGTTATAGATGTAGTCGGCTACGGATCCGATACGGTTCACACGGCCAATGCGCTGCATCAGTCGAGACGCATTCCAAGGAGAATCGTAGTTGACGATGATATGTGAACGGTGCAGGTTAACACCTTCTGCCAACACATCTGAGGTAAGGATGATGTTGTAGCGGTCTTTCTGTATCGGGCTATTAGCATCGAAGTTTTCCTTGATGTCCGTTGCCTTGCGATCGCGGTTCTCGGCTGTAATAGTCAGCACGTCGTCGCGTCCCATCTCATTCTCCAAACGGTCTTTGAGGTAGTTGAGGGTGTCGACACTCTCAGAGAAAACCACCAGTTTGCCTGATACGTTTCGACTGTCAAAGAATTCGTGTTCCAATTTGTTGCGGAAGAGGTCAAACTTCTGGTCATCGTGTTCCTGTTGCCAGTCAGCGTTGAGTGTTTCAAGCACCAATTTGTCGTGGTGAAGCATCGTGATGAATTCTGGGTCAAAGTCGTCTGCCTTGTATAGAATGTCACTTTCCTGATAGCCCTTTTCCAATGCCCGTTCGATGATCTCGTCCAGTTCCATGCCCTTTGCTTGTAGTTCTTTGACATTGAGTTCTGGTGCTATGATGACCTTGTTCTCGTCAAACATCTTCAGCATGTCATTTGTGATACGGAGCAAGGTCTTTAGCGACAGTTTGAAAGCGTGGAAGCTGCTCTCCAACCGCTTCACCATGTGGACACGATAGATGCCTGCCAGTGTCTGACCGATATGGATGGCATTGCGGTACTTGGCACGAAGTTCGGGCTTCAGGAACTCGATAGCACGATAGCGGGCATAATGCAGATGCGGCTCGAACTTATCATCCGATAGTACGTTCAGCGTATAGAAGAAACGGCTGCTGGTGTCAGCATCCATCTTGTACTCCAGCGAGATAGGCGGCTGCGGCTTGGGAAAAATGATGCCCTGCGCCTTTAAGTCCTTCTTGTATTCTGGGTCGTTCTCGATGTTGCTGCGTGTGCGGCGGACGGTCACCTTGTCGATGACACGTTCACGAATGACCTCGTAGATCCTATCCACGTCTGCGGTGACATCGCGTGTCTCACGCTCTTTCATCAGCGTGTTGTATGCCTTGATGTGCTCTGCAAAGAAGGCTTTCAAGTTGGGAATTCCGTCGATGGTGCAACTTTGGCTGTCTTGGAACAGCAACAGAAGGTTGAGCAAGTCGTCAGGGCGGTTGTTAAGCGGCGTTGCAGAAAGTAGCATCACCTTCTTACGCAGGTTTTTTAGTAGACCAGTGTTGATGCAGTCTGCCTTGCAAATCTTCTGGAGGTCATCGTATTTACCAGAACCTCCATTACGGAAACCGTGTGCCTCATCCACGATAATGAGGTCGAATTCTTCCTTTGCCTTATAGCGGTCTTTGCCATCTAGCACTCTTGCGAGTATGCCATTTGTGATGAACTGTGCCTTATTGTATATGCCAAACAGTTTGAAGGTGTTCTCCCAGTTGTCTCGCAGGGCAGGTGGGAATACTACCAGAATATTAGTATTCCTGCCATTGGCCTCGATGAAACGTTTGGCAATCATGGTGGCAATCATTGTCTTGCCCAGACCTACCACATCCGCAAGAAACAAGCCGTTGTGGCGCATCAGCATCTGGAAACCTTGAATAACGGCATCAGTCTGGTATTTCAGTTCCATCACGCCATTTGGCAATTGGATGGTAAAATCATCCTCTATTTGGTCGCCAAAAGTGTCAATGAGCACTTTCAGATAGATTTCGTATGGCGTGGGCTGATAGCCCAAATAAGTCTTTGCCTTGATGCTCTCTATATCATCGATAGTCAGTGGCACGGCTTCTTCCCATAGTTTTTTGAACTCCGTGTGGCAGTAGTCCACGTCGTCGAAGTCCTTCATGGCAACATTCAGTTCATAGCGAGGCGATTGGGTGGTGCCAAGCCCAGAGTCAGAGATGTTGGAAGAACCCATGATAACCCATCCGTCTGTATGTTCCGTGTGGTTATGGGGCAAGCAGAGATAGAACTTGGCATGGAGATTCTTTGTGGCATGGATTTTCATTTGTAATCGTCCGTCCACAAGGTCTTGGCACATCTGTAGGATACCTTCTTCCACTTCTGGCGCATATCGGGCATTGATGATGTCCTGGCGGAATTCCTCATCATAGACAATTTTTGCCTTTTCTGCGCTTTCCAACATGAGCATGGTCTTGTTATGACGGCGGAAAATATCGTCGATATTGATGCCTACCAGTATCTTGATTTCTTCGACGTCGCTTAGTTCCTTGCGCAACTTGAAATAGCCAGAAGAACGGAAAAAACCGACTACGGCTAGAAAGCGGTCGAAGTTTGCCATTCCAGAAGCAATACCCTTCAGTTTGTCGAAAAGGGTGTTGCCTGTGTTGTTATTGAAAAACTTACTGCTCATGTTCGTTATTTCTCTTTGCTTATCAATTCTTGAGCTTGAACACCAAGACAGTCTGCAATTTGGAACAGGGTTTCAAGGCTTGGCTGACTGGTGTTGGTACACCATTTGGAAACTGTGGCTTCGTCTTTGCCCAGTTGTTCTGCCAACCATCTGTTGGTGCGTTTTGTTTCAGCAAGCACCACTTTCAGGCGATTCATGTCTCTTATCATACCTTATTTATATATATATGTGGGTACAAAGATAAACAATTTTTTCCAAAGATATATGAAAAACAGAGAAAATTATCATCAATTAGTGGAAAGTTTTGCGTTTTAGGCAAATTATGAAGGTCTATAATATGAAATCAGCCCCAGGCCAATCATAGACTTGGGGCTGAAACTTGTAGAGAGGTTAATCTTCCAGTTGCTCTGCCAGTTCCTCACCGAGTGGAGCAAAGTAGTGAGTGCTGTGCTTGACGGGAACTTCCATCAGGTTCAGATGGCCGTTCAGTTCATCGTTGTTCTCAACGGCAAGAAACTCATAGCCGTAACGAGGGGCAACCTGATTCAAGAACTTGGTAAGATTGCGGACGTTGCGCTTCTCGTGGGTCTTGAAATTCGCGGTGACGAGGATAACGCACTTGTCAGGAAGCCCGTTGTGTCTCTTGCTTTGCTCCCAGAAACGGATGTAGAGACGGATACACTTCTCGTTGATGAACACGTTGAAGCCTACCATGTGGCTCTCAAATGCGATTGATTCCATACTGATGCCGTAGTTCTGATAGAAGTAAACGGCGATGTCGAATTTTAAATTTGGATTAACCATAAATGAATTGATTTTAAAGAGTTTATAATATGTTGTTAATTGTCTTGTAGAATGAGATTACATCCTAATTCCACGTTTCTTCTTTTTCTTAAGTCTTCGTTGCTCTGCAGCGAACTCGGCCTCCTGTGCTGAGGTCGCATCGTAGCCGGAAGTGGTGAACAAACTACCGATTCCTGAGGCAACACTTTCAATTGTACTTTCCTTATACTTCGGTTTCGGCTCTTCACAATGAACTGGTGCGACATGAGGACGTGCTGCTGACGAAGGACGTTGTGGCTCATAGGTGTGCTGCGTCTGCTGGTACTTCTCCTTGAACTTACGATTTCGTTCCAACCGCTTCTCTATATTGGCAAAACTGAATTGTCGGTCTATCTTCGAGCCAGAGAAGACATGCTTACCCTTGATGAACTTCACGCCCTCAACTCTGCCATCCGTTCTGCTGTACTTGAACACCGTCATAATCCCTTGCTTGTGAAGGGCCTCACGAAGTTGCTCCCACGAAGTGGCCTTTGGCAATTCCTGTTTCAGAGCGTCGTAGATGTCATACTTGGCTTTGTCGTGTGGGCGTAATCGTTCTGTGTTCACATGCTCCTTGCCGTCTGCCATGTAGAGTCCGTACTTTTCCGTTAGTGCCTTGCATACCTTCTCGTTACGATAGCGGTCGTTCTTGTCAGAAATGGTCTTGCCGTTGTTATCCACTCGGTTAAACACAATGTGACAATGTGGATGGTTGCGGTCTGTGTGGCGGGCAATGATGAATTGGGTGTCTCGGATGCCCATCTGCTCCATATACTCGTAAGCAATTTTTACCATCAGCCTGTCGTCGTTTCGCAAGCGGGCACCGTCCTCTGGTGAGAAACTGAGGGAGATATGCCCAACGGTATTCTTCACTTTTTCATTGAGTAACGTCTGCAACTCAAACTGCTCTGCCATTTCTTCGGGCGTGCCAGAAACACCCTCGCAGGCTAACAGCCTTGCCTTGTCCTCACGGAGAACGTAGGCAACGCAACCAGCAAATTCAGAACCTTTAGTTATCTTTCCTATCATCCTTTATCTGCTTTACGATTTGCGAAATACGTACTGACAGACTGCGGCAGTCGTCGGCTATCATTCCAAAGCCATAGGCGTTTGCCTGTCTTGCCAACTGGTTAAGGTTGGTGGCTTCGCCCGTCAGATTTCTCAACACGACAAGCGTGTCCCTGCAGATACGTTCTTTAACGTGTCCGTTCTTTATCAATGAGCGGACAACTTCGCTTTGGCTTCTGCCACTCTGTCTGGCGAGTGCCTTCAACCAGTAGTTTTCCTGCTCCGTCAGTCGGAGTGAGATAGTCTTTGCTTTCTTCATTTTCTTTCGATTTTTGGATGAATAATGTTTGTGACCAACGGGAGTCTCCAGCCTTTTGGGGTAGCAAGTGGGGAGGTGAATGTAATACACCGCCATAAACTTGCTATCCCCAAAATGTTCCCCAATCGTCTTTCTCGGTCTCACAGACGCAAGCCCTTTCTCTTGCCATCAGTCATTCCGTCAGTCATATTGCCAATGGGCTGTTTAACTGGTTGTAATTGCAACTGATTTATCAATTTATTGATTGACTGATTTGTTCGTTTCATTTGCTCGAACTTGCCTTCCTCTGTCTCGATGTCAAGCAGAAAATCGGGTCACCTGCATAACCGCGTGTAATCATCCACACTAAAATTGCGATATTTTCGTTTTAATAAGAAACGAGATGTCACAATGAATCCACAATACGAAATATTAGCCAAATGCCTTTTACCGAAGCACATGCTGGAATGGTTTGAGTTAACGAACATCGAAG
>FLNV01000769.1_pt1 | contig 25062 bp, 18 predicted proteins | sample 1140351 | NCBI WGS metagenome assembly FLNV01 (sample SAMEA3878207, study PRJEB12797) | bioreactor metagenome | biome: Moose rumen | place: Sweden | collected 2011-10
CAAACAGGCCGCAGCCTCGCAGCGCGTCACCTTCCAGTTTGAGCACGCACTGGCACAGCTCTCTGTGAACATCGACGCCGACATAGACGAGGCCGGACACAGCCACACTGAGGCCCTCGACGGCAAAACACGCATCTGGGTGCGTAGCGTGACCTTCAACGGCTTTGCCATCAAGGGGGCGCTCGACCTGAACAACACCGAGGCCGGAGCGAAGAAGGCATACTGGCTCGACTACAACGGCACGGCAGACCTCATCAACGGCGAGGCCATCACCGTACACGACGGACTGAAGGACGGCAAGGAGGGCACCGATGGAGCCTTTGCCAGCAACGAGAAAACGCTGGGCCTGAACCCGCAGATCATACAGAGCAACGCCGACATAGACAATCCGGGCGATGTCAACTCGGCTGCATGGAAGGCCGAACGGACGGGTGTCACCAACGCTGCAGTCAGCCTCTTCCGCAACTGGGATAGCGAAAACAACAAGTACGTGGCCAGCAGCAAGCCCATCATGGTCATTCCGACCGGCGACGACTTCGACATAGAGATTGTATATGACGTTGAGACCATCGACCCCAATCTGGCGGGATATGTCAGCGACGGCAAGACACAGGGCAACAGCATAGAGAACCGCGTGCGCAAGGCCGTCACCTTCGGAGGCGCGGCCGCCTTGGAGAATGGCAAGCACTACACCCTGAACCTCCACTTAGGCATGAACAGCGTCAAGCTGGACGCCAACGTCAGCGACTGGCAGGAGGCCGAGTCGCAGGCCGAGCCCGACCTGCCCGCCAATGTGCCAGCATACGCAGCACAGGCCGCCGACGCCACACCCGCAGCCAACCGCGTAGAGCTGACGGCCGAGACCACCAAGTATGAGTTCGCCATCACCGGCCTTTACGGCGGCGAAACGGTTGCGGTGCGCGGTGCCAACGACGTATTCACCGACCCCACGACCAACGCAGCCAACGCCTCAGGCGTAGCTCTGCAGAGCGTAACCATCGTGCCTAACACCAATATTGAGGACCAGACCGCCGTGGGTATGCGCTGGACAGGAGCCTCCAGCGGAAAGTTCGTGTCATTCCACTTCGTGCAGAAGGCTCACGTCATCGGCCTCGGTGCCGATGCACTGGCTCCCAACGGCAACATCACCCTCACATCAACCGCTACCGGCATAGACTGGACCATCGTCACCCTCACCGTCAAGAAGAATGGCGTTGAGCTGACGCAGGGCACCGACTACACCGTGGCCGACAACGTGATAACGCTGACCACTGCCGCTGTAGCAGGCGACATATTCACCATCACGGCCACGGGCGGCGACGCTCCAGAGGAGACCATCACGGTGAAATGCGAGTAAACCCATTCCGTGGCGGATTCGCACCCGCCACGGAAACAAAAGAAACCCCAAAAACAGCACCGCGTGAATAGTGCAAACAAAATAACAATACTGCTGGCCACTGCCGCACTGCTCGGCTGCTCGGCCGACAAGGCGACTCCCGACCGCAAGACAACACGCCAGGCCATCAGCTTTGGCACCACGGGCGACGTGCCGACGCGCACGGCCCATGGCACCATGACCACCGACGGCACGGGCACTGGCGAACTGAGTCTGCAGGAGCTGGGCTTCGGTGTCTTTGCCTGCCACACAGGCCTGCACCCATACGTGGGCAGCAACATCACGCCCAACTATATGTGGAACCAGCAGGTGGCATACAACGCCACGGCCGCCGTGTGGGACTACGCGCCGCTAATCTACTGGCCCACCCCCGTCGATGGCCTCTATCCATACGTCTCATTCTTCGCCTACGCACCCTATGCCGACAGCCCAGGAACAGGCACCACGGTGGCCGAACAGTGCATAGTGGACATGAGCCGCAGCGTGGAGAGCGGCGACCCCTGGATAGTCTATCAGCTCGGAGGGACGGAAAACGACTGGCAGGACCACCAGGTGGACCTGCTCTGCGACTTCCTGCCTGACCAGCAGCAGGGCGACGTGCCACAACGCGTCAACTTCCGCTTCCAGCATGCACTGGCACAGGCCGGCGACCAGATAACCGTCACCTGCAGTCCCGAGCTGCAGGCGCGGCTCTTGCAGGCTTACACCTCCGAGGACGTAAGCTTCATTCTCGACCGCGTGGAACTGGTCTATACCCTGTTGCGCAAGGGGAGGCTGAGGCTCAACGGCACGGCCGAGCCTCTGTGGGAGGCCGTGGCCTCTGAGTCGCCCACCGTCAGGCGGCGACTCATACTGGAGCCGGAGGGCGGGCACGTGCTTTGCACGGCCACGTCAAGCTCTGACTGCGACGTGACTGACTATACCGTTACGGACCAAGGCATCTTCTACATACCACTAAATGTGGAGGGCTGCACACAGCAGGTGGACATCTACGTCAGCTACCACACCAGTAAGAACAATCCCGGAGCGCTCACCACCCGTATCAACCTCACGACCGTGACCGAGGCGGGCGGCAACCGCAGCTTCCGCATAGTCATGCCGGAAATTACGATTTGAACGTTATACATTAAACATTATACATTAAACATTGAACATTATACATTGAATATTATACATTGAATATTATAAACATATAAAACGTAAGTGATATGAAAAAAAGCAATCCCCTGTTTCTGATGTTTGCTGCCGCCGCATGTGCGGCTTGCAGCAGCGACACGCTGGACCTGCAGGACAACACGCAGCAGCCCAGTCAGGACGGGCCGATGCCCGTCAACTTCAGTGCCTACACCTCTCGAGGTCTCACCCGCAGCGGTGCCGTAGGAACGCTTACCTACACCGATGGTCTGGCCAGCACGACGTCCGACTTCGGAAAGGCGGGCTTCGGCGTCTTTGCCTACTACACCAATGCCGACGACTACGCCTCAGACGCACGGCCCAATTTCATGTTCAACCAGCAGGTGAAATGGAACGGAACGCTCTTCGACTACAGCCCCGTGCGCTATTGGCCCAACGAGTATGGCGAGACGGCGCAGAGCGAGGACATCGACAAGGTGTCGTTCTTTGCCTACGCACCCTACGTGGAGGTCAATCCAACCACTGGCTATCTGAAGGATGCCAGCAACTATAACGAGGGCGCTACCTGGGGCATCACAGGCACCAGCCGCAACACCTATACCGGCGACCCCTTAGTGAAATACATCACATCGTTTGAGAAGGAGAAGTCGGTGGACCTCTGTTGGGGAGTCTATAACGAGGGCGAGGACGGATGGATCATCATGAACGATCATCAAACCATAACCAACGGACTGCCCTGGCTCAACGTGCAACGCTCGGGGACGGTGGAACAGCGCCTGAAGTTCACCTTCTGCCACGCCACCGCAAAGCTGAACGTGCAGATTGATGCCAATGTGGACGGCAGCACCTACGATCCAAGCACCGGCAGCTACGGAACTGAGCTGGGCACTCACTACGGTGTAGATGCCGGCGAAGGCAACCCCGACGGCGCCACCAAGGTGTATGTGCGCAGCATCACCTTCACCGGCATAGCCCAGCAGGGCGCCCTCAACCTGAACAACGTGGAGGCCAACGTGCCGCTGTGGATGAACTATACCGGCACGGGCTGGATAGAGAACGGACAGAGCGTAACCATACACGACGGACTGCGCGACGGCTATGAGGGCACCGAGAGCGCCGAGGCCAACAGCGAGACCGTCAGGGGACTGAACCCCTGGCTCATCAGCAACGAAGGTAACACCATGCCCGGCGTGACTAACACCACCGTCAACCTCTTCGGACGATATGCAGACAATACCGACCTCAGCGACGGCATCTACGTCATACCCACGGGCGAGCGGGTGAAGATGACCATCGTCTATGACGTGGAGACAGCCGTACCCGACCTGCCCGGCTACCTGAGCGACGGCGAGACCCACGGCATCAGTATTGAGAACCGTATCACTACCGACCTGAAATCTGACAGCAGGAACCTCACCTTCGAGGGTGGCAAGAGCTACACACTGAAGCTCCACTTGGGCATGAACAGCGTGAAGTTCGACGCTACAGTCAACGAGACGTGGGACATTGTCGATGACATCGTGGTGCCACGAGAAGGCATCGCACTGTCCAACATCACGCAGACGGATATTACCGAAAACAGGGGTACAGAAGACAACCCGCGCGCCTGGGTAATCTGCGAGGACGGCGACCTGCACCTGTGTCAGGGTGGCAACGAAGTGGATCCCAGCTCAGATGCTGCTACACCCAAGTATCTGAAGTGGAACGGATCGGCAGATTCGCCCGTAACGAAGGAAGATACCCCAGATAATACATATCCGTTAAGTTGTCACAAGAAGAAGGTGGCCGTGGTGTGCTACGTAGGGACAACGGGCAGTGTTGATAAGAGTACGGTGGTGTCAGGTGCCAGCTTCCATGGTCTGGCCATTGCCCTTGATGATGCCGGCGACGATGCGGACGGATATCACTGGTATACGGAAAACGCCGGCCACTGTGCTTCCACGTATACAATTGATGATAATAATGGCAATGGCAGAGTAATTGCCACAAATGAAATTCTGCACCTCAAGGGCATCGACTATACAAACCAGTTGGGCAATGCTGCAGGAGGCTGTGCTGGACACACACACGCCGCAGCACAACAGGCGCTGGCCTACAGCAGTAAGGTTGCTACGGCAACCGTCTCTTACGCTGCTCCAACGGGCACGAGCCAGTGGTTCATGCCCACCATCGGTCAGTGGAGCATGATTGTGCAGGGACTGTCGGGCGACGCTACGGGACTATTATTTGGTGGTACGGGGAATCCCAACTACAAATATGATACTCTTAATAAATATATCTACACGGCAGCAGGTGGAACTGGCTTGACTGATTATACTTATTGGGCAAGTACCGAATGGGAAGATGATGCTACAAATGATCATTTTGCATGGACCATCGATTTCTCAGACGGCAAAGGAGCCTACAGCGACAAATGGGGAACTAATAATACTAATAAATCTTTAGTCCGCCCCGTCCTCGCCTTCTGACGAGACACCAGGCTGGACGTAACAAAAAGACAAAACAAAGCGAAAGCCATTCCGCACATCCCAACAGGGGCGCGGAATGGCTTTCCATGATTCTTCACTTTTCACTCTTCATTCTTCCCTTTTCCCTTAACTGCCGTCAGTTCGCAGATTCTGACTATGGTCTGCATGGCTTTCTCCATGACCTGTATGGATACGAACTCGTAAGGCCCGTGGAAATTCACGCCTCCGGCGAAGATGTTGGGACAGGGCAGACCGCGGAACGATAGCTGTGCGCCGTCGGTGCCGCCGCGGATAGGCTCCACGCGCGGTGGCACGCCCACAGCCTGCATGGCCTTCAGCACCAGGTCGATGACGTGCATCTCGGGGTCTATCTTCTCCTTCATGTTGTAGTACTGGTCCTTCACCTCAGCCACCACCGTGCCCTCGCCGTAGCGGGCGTTCAGCTCGGCGGCCGCGTCGGTAAATTGACGCTTGCGCTGCTCGAAGCGCTGACGGTCGTGGTCGCGTATGATGTATGAGAGCTTGGCCTGCTCGCACGAGCCCTGCATGCCCGTCAGGTGGAAGAATCCCTCATAGCCCTCAGTCGTCTCAGGGCGCTCGTCGGCTGGCAGCAGCGCGATGAACTCCGTGGCCACAAGCGAGGCGTTGATCATCTTGCCCTTGGCGTAGCCCGGGTGGACCGACACGCCCTTGATGGCCACCTTGCCCGAGGCGGCGTTGAAGTTCTCGTACTCCAAGTCACCCAGGTCGCCGCCGTCCATGGTGTAGGCCCACTGGCAGCCGAAGCGCTCCACGTCGAAGTGGTGTGCGCCCATGCCTATCTCCTCGTCGGGGTTGAAGGCCACGCGTATGCGGCCGTGCTTCACCTCCGGGTGGTCGCGCAGGTAGCACATGGCCTGCACTATCTCAGCGATGCCCGCCTTGTCGTCGGCACCGAGCAGGGTGTGGCCATCGGTCACGATGAGATCCTCGCCCACGTGCTGCAGCAACTCAGGGAACTTCTCCGGCGTAGAGACGATGCCCTCAGAGAGCGTGATGTCGCCGCCGTCGTAGCCCTTCACGATGCGTGCCTTGATGTCGGCACCCGAGCAGTCGGGCGACGTGTCGTAGTGGCTGATGAAGCCGATGGTGGGTATCTCTTCCTTCGTGTTGGCGGGCAGGGTGGCATAGATGTACCCCATGTCGTCCATCTCCACCTCCTGCAGGCCCTCGCGCTCCAGCTCTTCCTTCAGATAGCGGGCGAAGACGAGCTGCTTCGCGGTGCTGGGCACGCTCTGGCTCTCCTCCGAACTCTGCGTGTCAAACTTGGTGTAGTTCAGAAATCTCTCTGTGATGTTCATTGTTATTATTGTTGTTTTGTTTGTACTTGACGCGTTATTCTGGCCACAAAGTTACAATAAAAAAGACAAATAAGAAATTTATCACAACTTTTTTGCATTTCACTCTTTTTTCGTAACTTTGCAACCGAAAACGCCACTGCCCCGGAAAGGAATAAGGAACACACACAATAAACCAAAGAAATGCAACAGACAATTCTTGCCATTGCCGGAAAGCCCGGCTTGTATCGTATGGTGTCGCGCGGCGCCAACCAGAACCTCATCGTTGAGAGCCTCGACGCCCAGAAGCGCCGCATGCCAGCCTTTGCCTCAGACCGTATCACCTCGCTTGCCGACGTGGCTATGTACACCGATGGCGACGACGTGCCCCTGACCGACGTATTAGACAACGCCAAGACCGTCTATGAGGGCAAGACCACAGACTTCAACCCGAAGAAGGCTGCGAGCGACGACCTGCGCCAGGCCTTTGCCAAGGTGCTGCCTGCCTACGACCGCGACCGCGTACACGTGAGCGACATACAGAAATTCTTCACATGGTACAACCTGCTCATCGAGGCAGGCATCACCGATTTCAAGGAAGTGAAGGAGGAAGAGGGTGAAGCGTTATGAGTAATTTCAAAATAATTGCCAAGACCTTCATGGGACTGGAGCCCGTGCTGGCTCGCGAGCTGGCACAGATGGGGGCTCAGGACATTGAGCAGGGACGGCGCATGGTGCAGTTCACTGGCGACCAGGAGATGCTATATCGCGCCAACGTTGAACTGCACACAGCGCTGAAGATACTGAAGCCCATTGCCGAGTTTCAGGCTCGCAGTGCCGAGGAGGTGTATAGCGAGATACAAAAGATAGACTGGAGTCAGTACATCTCGCTCGACAAGACCTTTGCCGTGGATGCTGTGGTCTTCTCAGAGGAGTTCACCCACTCAAAGTTCGTGAGCTACAAGGTGAAGGATGCCATAGTGGACCAGTTTCGCGAGAAGACAGGTCGCCGGCCTAACATCTCGGTAAGCAATCCAGACCTGCAGCTGCACATCCACATTGCCGACACGAAAGCCACACTGTGCCTCGACTCGTCGGGCGAGAGCCTGCACCGTCGCGGCTACCGCCAGGAAGCCGTTGAGGCCCCCATCAACGAGGTGCTGGCCGCAGGCATTATCATGCTGACGGGATGGCAGGGCGACTGCGACTTCATAGACCCCATGTGCGGCAGTGGCACCTTCCTCATCGAGGCCGCGCTCATCGCCCGCAACATGGCACCAGGACTGTTCCGCAAGGAGTTTGCCTTTGAGAAATGGGCCGACTACGACGCCGAACTGTTCGACCGGGTCTATAACGACGACTCGAAGGAACGTCCCTTCAGCCACCACATCTATGGCTACGACATAGACATGAAGGCCGTCAACACCGCACGCCTGAATGTAAAGGCAGCCGGTCTGTCCGATGTCATCAGTGTGGCGCAGAAGGACTTCAAAGACTTTGAGAAGCCCACAGAGAAGAGTATCATCGTGACCAACCCGCCATACGGCGAGCGTATCACCACGCCGAACCTCCTGGAAACATACCGCATGATAGGCGAGAGGCTGAAGCACGCTCTGGCAGGCTGCGAGGCCTGGATACTGAGCTACCGCGAGGAGTGCTTCCAGCAGATAGGCCTGCGCCCCAGCATTAAAACTCCGCTCTACAACGGCTCACTGGAGTGCGAGCTGCGCAAGTATGTCATCTTTGACGGGCGGCTCAGCTCCTTCCGCGAAGAGGGCGGCATTGTCAAGACCGAGGAGGAGCTGGAGCAGATGGCAGAGAAGCACCGCTTCAAGCGCAACCGCGAGTTCAACGAGCGCCGCAACCAGACGGACTACCAGCAGCGCATGGACGAGCAGCAGCAGAACGAGGAGGGCGACATAAGGTCGTTCACCTTCCACCAGCACCAGATAGGGCGCTTTGGCCGCAGCGACGACGACGAACGCAGGCAGTTCCGCCGTGGCGATGACGAGCGCAGGCAGTTCCGCCGTGGCAATGACGAACGCAGGCAGTTCCGTCGCGATGACGACGAGCGCAGGCAGTTCCGACGCGATGACCGTGACTTCAAGCGTGGCGGAGACTTCCGCCGCGGCAGTGACAACCGAGGTGGCGGGCGCAAGGACTACTTTGGCAAGCAAGGCGGCAGAACCGAGCGCAACAACCACCGCCGAGACAGCTGACAACATAGTACATAGACACTGGCAGGCCGCTGACACCCGTCGGCGGCCTGTCAAATTGTACAAAAAGAACAAAAAAGAATTAATTATACTGCCATTTCTTTCATTATTTCGGAGATAATGGTTAACTTTGCCGCCGATTTTTCTACCTACGACAATGACGGTATTCAAACAGAACACGACACTTGTACTGCTTCTGGCCGTATGCATGCTGACCTCGTGCCTGAAGGGCAACGACGGCGATGAGGTGAGTATGTATGCCGATGCAGCCGTGACCAGCTTCACGCTGGGCACGATGAACCGCTATACATACGTCACGCGCAAGACAACAGGCGTGAAGGACTCGCTGGTGAAAACCACCTACACAGGTTCAAACTACAAGATGAACATTGACCAGAACCGCTGCCTGATATACAACAGCAAGCCACTGCCCAACGGCACCGACGTGGCTCACGTGCTGGTCAGTGTGGGAACGAAGAACAGCGGAGTGGCCACGCTGAAAAGCCTGACGGGCGACACGCTTAGGTACATAAGCAGCACGGACAGCATTGATTTCAGCCAGCCCCGCGTGATTTGCGTCATAAGCACCGACGGCACCCACCGCCGCGAATATACGGTCAGTCTGACCGTAGAGCAGGATGCCACCGCCGACAGCGCCTTTGCATGGAGCCGAGCCGAAGAGTGGCCGCAGGACGTGGAGGCACAACAGGACACGATGACCGTCGAGTGGAGCTATGACGCTGTGGCCGATGCCACATACCAGCTGCGGCTGATAAAGACGGCTGCGGCCGACAGCATACTGTGGCGCAAGATAACGGCGCCAGTGGGCGGAGGCGACTGGACGCTGATACCGCAGGAGCCTGAGAACCCGTACAGGCTGACCGCTTCGCAGGTCACAGCGCTCGTAGTGGCTGCTGAGCCAGGCGTCACACCGCTGCACAGCGTGGCTGTGGCCCTGCTGGCCGATGCCACCACGCGGGTGAGCCGCGACGAGGGCATAACATGGACACAGCCGAAGGGCTACGCACTGCCCGACGGTTGTGGCAGTCTGCTGCGCGCGGCTCAACAGCCCGACGGCACCGTCTGGATAGAAGACGAAAGCCACCGCGTATGGAGAACAGTGAGGTGAGAACTGATAGTTGAGAGCTGAGAGGTGAAAAGGGGAACGGTAAAAAGGCTGACTATGGCAGCTGCCATGCTCTGGTGGATGCCGGCACTGGCGGAGGCCAGCGCCCAAGGTGAGCCGGAGTACCGCGCCGAGATAGGCGGCGGAGTGGGCCTGATGAGCTATCAGGGAGACCTGAATGGCAGTATCATAAAGGGTCTGCAGCCAGCCGCCACGCTGATGGCCAAGTACAAGCCCAACCCGCGCATGGCGTGGAGCCTGGCTGTGAGCTACGGCAACCTGAAGGGCTGCTATGACGAGAGCGTAACCTTCCTGCCCTCTACCCCGGAACAGGGGGTGCCCGCCGAAGGCAATATGCCGAGTCTGGCACCATACGAGTTCAAGCAGGGAGTGATAGACGTGGCAGCGGGCTATGAGTACAACTTCCTGCCCTATGGTACTGGACGCGAATACAGGGGAGCAAAGCCCCTGGTACCCTTCATATCGTTGGGCCTGGGAGCGACATCGGCCGGAGCCACTGCCTTCAACGCACACCTCGGTGCCGGAGTGAAGTACAAGATGGCGCAGCGATGGAACCTGACCCTGCTATGGAGAGCTGTCTTCACCACGACGGACAAAATAGACGGTCTGCAGGATCCCTACGGCATAAAAAGCCAGGGGCTGTTCAAGAACACCGACGGCTATACCCATCTGCAGCTCACCCTGAGCTACGACCTGTGGGCAAAATGCAAGACCTGCCATAACGAATATGAGTAATCGGAGTTATCGGGAATAATCAGAGTTATCGGAATAATCGGAGTTATCGGAATAATCGGAATAATCAGAATAATCAAGATATGGACAAGACCCTACTGGACCACGAACGCATACCGCAGCACATAGCCATCATCATGGATGGCAATGGGCGCTGGGCCAACGAGCGCGGCAAGGACCGCAGTTTCGGCCACCAGGCCGGTGTGGATGCCGTGAGGAAGATAACAGCCGAGTGCACACGCCTGGGTGTGAAGTACCTGACGCTCTATACCTTCAGTACCGAGAACTGGAACCGGCCGCCAGAAGAGGTTGCCGCGCTGATGGGACTGGTACTGTCGTCGCTCGAGGACGAGATTTTCATGAAGAACAACGTGCGCTTCCGCGTCATAGGCGACCGCTCGCGCCTGCCTGGCGACGTGGCACAGAAGCTGCGCGAGACTGAAGAACACACCGCCGGCAATACTGCCATGACGATGGTGGTGGCGCTAAGCTACAGCTCGCGGTGGGAACTGGTGAAGGCCGCACAGGACATGGCGCGCGACGTTGCCAACGGGCAACTGCGTCCCGAAGACATCACCGAGAGTATGGTAGAGCAGAAGTATCTTGAGACGCGATTCATGCCCGACCCCGAGCTGCTGATACGCACTGGTGGCGAACTGCGCGTGAGCAACTACCTGCTGTGGCAGATAGCCTACACCGAACTCTACTTCTGCGACACATACTGGCCCGACTTTGACGAGCAGTGCCTGCACCAGGCCATTGCCGACTATCAGCGTCGGCAGCGCCGCTTCGGCAAGACTGAGGCGCAGATAGAACGCGAGCTGCTGTCAGGCAAGTAACCCACAACCGACAATGAAAGCACCAAAGCACATATATAATATTATTAATGTACGCGCGACGGGAACAGCCATGGGGCTGTTGCTGTCGCTCCTTCCGCTATCCACACCGGCGCAGGACGTGATGATAAAGAACCCCGACGTCAACTATGCCGGTACGCCGCGCTCGTGCATAATAGCGGCACTGAACGTCGAGGGTGTAGAGGGGTACGAGGACTTCGTGCTGACCGGACTGTCAGGACTGGAGGTCGGGCAGCAGATAGACATACCAGGTGCGGAAATCACCGATGCCGTGCGCAAGTACTGGCGCCACGGCCTGTTCTCGAAAGTGAGCATAACGGCCGACTCAATCATCGGCAACCGCGCCTATCTGACCATACACCTGGCGCTAAGGCCCCGCGTCAGCGAGATAAACTACATAGGCATGAAGAAGAGCGAGCGCGAGGACATGGAAGCCAAGGTAGGCATCATGAAGGGCTCGCAGATAACACCCAACATGATAGACCGCGCCAAGACACTGGCCAAGCGCTACTTTGGCGACAAAGGCTACAAAAACGCCGAAATAACCATCAACCAGCGCGACGACGTGACTGGCAAGAACCAGGTTGTGCTCGATTTCATCGTTGATAAGAAGGACAAGATAAAGGTGCGCAAGATCTTCATCACGGGCAACGACCACCTAAAAACACGCAAGATAAAGGGCCAGATGTTCACAAAGGGCTCGTTAGGCAAGATACACGAGGCCGGCAAGTTCTGGAACATCTTCAAGAAGAAGAAGTTCACCGACGAGCGATGGGCAGAGGCCAAGGAGCAGCTGACCGAGAAATACGCCAGCATGGGCTATCGCGACATGGAGATTGTCAGCGACTCGGTGTGGACTCACGACGAAAAACATGTCAACGTGCGGCTTGACATTCAGGAGGGTCAGAAATACTACCTGCGCAACATAACATGGGTGGGCAACACCGTGGCCTCGTCCGACTACCTGGATCGCCTGCTCGGAATGAAGAAGGGCGACGTCTATAACCAGACGCTGCTCAACAAGCGCCTCAATGAAGACGAGGATGCCGTGGGCAACTACTACTACAACAACGGATACCTGTTCTACCAGCTGGAGCCGACAGAGGTGAACGTCGTTGGCGACAGCATAGACCTGGAGATGCGCATTATGGAGGGCACTCAGGCACACGTAGCCAACGTGCGTATCTACGGCAACACCCGACTGTATGAGGAGGTGGTAAGGCGAGAGCTGCGCGTCAAGCCAGGCGACCTCTTCTCCAAGGACGCACTGATGCGCTCAGCACGCGAGATAGCCTCGACGGGATTCTTCGACGCCGAACAAGTCAGCCCCGACATCAAGCCTAACTACAACGACGGCACCGTGGACATCAACTGGATGCTGGAGCAGAAATCTAACGACCAGCTTGAGCTTTCGCTCGGATGGGGACAGACGGGCGTGCTGCTGCGCGCAGGCATCAAGTTCAACAATTTCTCCATGCGAAACCTCTTAGGCAAGAACAAGTTGCACCGAGGTTTCCTGCCTGCCGGCGATGGCGAACAGATAGCGCTGAACGCTTCGACCAACGGCAAGTACTACCAGTCGTACTCGGCATCGTACAGCACCGGCTGGTTCGGAGGCAAGAGGCCCAATGCGTTCAACGTGGGCGTGTTCTACTCGAAGCAGACAGATATATCCTCCACCTACTACAACTCGGCCTACATGAACTCGATGTACAACTACTATTCGGGCTACGGCACCTACGGTGGCTACTACAACAACTATGAGTCGTTCTACGACGACGACAAGTACATACAGCTCTTAGGCGTAAGCATGGGATGGGGCAAGCGACTGCGCTGGCCCGACGACTATTTCCAAGTGTCGGCCACGCTGGCCTACCAGTTGTACATGCTGAAAGACTGGCAGTACTTCCTGGTGCGCAACGGCAACTGCAACAACCTGAACCTCTCAATCGCCCTGACGCGCAACTCTACCGACAACCCGCTCTTCCCGCGCTCGGGCTCGGAGTTCTCGGCCTCGGTCACGCTGACGCCGCCCTGGAGTGCGTTCGACGGAAAGGACTACAAGAACCTGGCCACGGCCGAGACCTACTCTCTGGACCGCGACCGCTACTATGAGGAGCAGAAGCAGAAGTACAAGTGGATAGAGTACCACAAGTGGAAATTCAAGAGCCGCACCTTCACCGCCCTGACCGGCGGCCAGAAGTGTCTCGTGCTGATGACACGCGCCGAGGTGGGTCTGCTCGGGTCGTACAACCACGACAAGAAGTCGCCCTTCGAGACCTTCTACATGGGAGGCGATGGCATGTCGGGCTACAGCACCACCTACGCCGAGGAGACCATCGGCCTGAGGGGATATGAAAACGGCTCGCTCACACCCTACGGACAGGAAGGCTATGCCTACGACCGCTTCACCATGGAGCTGCGCTACCCCTTCATGCTGGGCAACACCACCATCTACGGACTCGCTTTCCTCGAGGGTGGTAACGCTTGGGCAGAGACACGCGACTTCAATCCCTTCAAGATGAAGCGCTCGGCTGGCTTAGGCGTGCGCATCTTCCTGCCCATGGTCGGACTGATGGGTATAGACTGGGCATACGGCTTCGACCGCGTATATGAGGGAACGTCCAGCGCACGCAAGGGCGGCTCGCAGTTCCACTTCGTACTCGGACAGGAGTTCTGATGGAGTTTAGAGTTTAGAATTTAGAGTTAAGAATTTATTGGACAAGCCAAGCGACCAAAGGTCAAGCGGCTACCGCTCTACAGTTATTTGATATTTGATGTATAATATATTAATGTATAATGTATAATGTATAATGTATAATGTTTAATGCTTAATGTTTAATTAAGGTTAACATACATAACTTCTGGCCGCTCTGAAACGTCATAGCAATAGGCAGAGGAAACTCTGCGGCCAGTTAAAAGTTTACGTACAAATCTTAAAAACCAGAACAAAGCCATGAAGAAACTGACATTGATGTTCGCCATGCTGCTCTCAGCAATGGCGGTAAGCGCACAAAAGTTTGCGCTCGTGGATATGGACTACGTGCTGAAACATATACCTGCCTACGAGCGGGCCAACGAACAACTCTCGCAGGTCTCCAAGAAATGGCAGGCCGAGGTCGATGCACTGACCACTGAGGCGCAGACCATGTACAAGAACTATCAGAACGAGGTGGTCTTCCTGTCAAAGGAGCAGAAGCAGGCCAAACAGGATGCCATAGTGAAGAAAGAGCAGGAGGCAGCCGAGCTGAAGCGCAAGTACTTCGGTCCGGAGGGCGAGTTGTACAAGAAACGCGCATCGCTGATGACGCCCATACAGGAGGAAATATACAACGCTGTGAAGGACGTGGCCGACCTGCGCGGATACCAGCTTGTTCTGGACCGTGCCAGCGATGCAGGCATCATCTTCGGTTCGCCAAAGATTGACATCAGCGACGAGGTGCTGCGCAAGCTGGGGTATAGCAATTGATAATTGACAATTGATAATTGATAATTGACAATTGATAATTCGTTGTTTCCAGACCATTAAGATAAGAAACAAAGAAGCTAAGAAACAAAGAAACTAAGAAACTTATAAACTAAAAAACTCATAAACTAAAAAATGAAAAAGTTTTTGCTTGCCATCCTCATGATGGCACCCACCGCCCTCTGGGCACAGAAGTTTGCTCACGTCAACACACAGGAGATTATTCAGGTCATGCCTGAATATGCCACGGCACGGGCTGAGATAGAGAAACTGCAGTCGCAGTATGAGGCTGACCTGAAATCCATGCAGGACGAGCTGCAGAAGAAGGGCGAGGCATTCGAAAAGGAACAGGCCACTCTGCCTGACAACATCAAGCAGCGTCGCCAGCAGGAGCTGCAGGACATGTATCAGAAGATACAGCAGAGCTACCAGGACAACCAGCAGGCCCTGCAGAAGGCCCAGCAGGAGAAGATGCAGGCCATAACAACCAAGATGCTTGATGCCATCAAGCAGGTTGGCGACCAGGGAGGCTATGTCTATGTGATGGAGACGGGCGCTGGCATACCCTACATCTCTTCTACACTGTCAACCGACATCACCGCCCAGGTGAAGCAGAAGCTCGGGCTGAAATAAGGTCTCGACATAACGACATCCAGAATAATAACCAGTTATGAAAAAGCTATTCTTTACGCTCACACTGCTGCTGGCCTGCGCCACGGGACTCAAGGCCCAGACCGCAGACGACGCAGCCGCGCAGAAGCCATGCTTCGGCTACCTCTCATACTCTGCTGCCCTGAAGGCCATGCCAGAGTACGGCGAGGCCATGGACAGCGTGGCACGCTTCCAGACGGCCTGCGATGCTGAGATGGCACGGGTGGAGCGCGACTTCAACATCAAGTATGAGGCCTTTCTCGATGGGCAGAAGGATTTTCCCCGCACCATTCTGCTGAAGCGCCAGCAGGAACTGCAGCAGATGATGGAGCAGAACGTAGCCTTCCGCCAGCAGCTGCAACAGGAGGTGAAGAAGACTGAAGCGGCACTGCTTGTACCCGTCAGGGAAAAACTGCAGCAGCAGCTGGCCGAGATAGGCGTGCAGCACGGGCTGTTGTTCATCCTGAACACCGACAACGACCAGCTGCCCTGGCTGAACGTGCAGCAGGGCATAGACGTGCTACCGTTGCTGGCACAATGATTGGCATCTTCGACAGCGGCTACGGCGGACTGACGATTTTACAGGGAATACGCGCGCTGTTGCCCCGGTACGACTATCTGTACCTGGGCGACAACGCGCGTGCGCCGTATGGCCCCCGCTCGTTCCAGGTGGTATATGAATATACCCGTCAGGCCGTCATGCGACTGTTCGACATGGGTTGTCCGCTGGTCATCCTGGGCTGCAACACAGCCTCGGCCAAGGCCCTGCGCACCATACAGCAGCACGACCTGACAGCACTGAGCGGCACGGCCGACAGTCCTGTGCAGGCGTGGCACCGCGTGCTGGGCGTGATACGTCCCACGGCCGAGGTCATCGGCACCCTGACCACCACCGGCCACGTGGGTCTATTTGCCACCGAGGGAACCATCAAGAGCGAGAGCTATCAGATGGAGATAGGCAAGCTGTGGCCAGCCCTGCACGTCACTGGCGTGGCCTGCCCCTTCTGGGTCGCTCTGGTGGAGTATGGCGAGGCAGCGTCGCCCGGAGCCGACTATTTCGTGCGCAAGCGCTGCGACGAGCTGATGCAGCGCGACCCCGCCATAGACACCGTGCTGCTGGGCTGCACCCACTACCCGCTGCTGATGTCGAAGATACGCCAGTATCTGCCACCCCACGTGCGAATTGTGTCGCAGGGTGGCTACGTGGCCGAGAGTCTGCGCGACTATCTGCACCGCCACACCGACATGGAGGCACGCCTCGGCCGCGGCGGCACTTGCCGCTACCTCACCACCGAGGACGCTCAGGTCTTTGCCGCACGCGCCCGCACTTTCCTGGGCGAGGACATTGTGGCCGAGAGCATACAGCTGCCATAGGCAGCGGCCTCACTTCTCAATACTTACCTTTAGAGGGTGCTGCAGAGCGGTCAGCTGATCCTTTGCCACCTGTTTCCACTGTTCAAAGCTGCCAACGCCGCCGCCGCTCCATGCCGACCCGAAATAGTAGGTGAACACATTGTTAGGCTGCACACGGCACACACCAACGGCATTGCCAGCCACCTCAGCAGGAATCTTCACCCGTCCCTTCATTGCGCGCGGTGCGGCCGTCAGTGCTGCCGGCACTATGCGCGGCGTACTGTCTTCGTATGGGAACAGCACGCCAACATAGACCTGCTGACCCAGTTGCTGCGGGCGGTCGGTGGGGTCGGCATATAGTATATAGTCGGGTTGCAGGTCGAGCTGCGTGGTGTCGCTGCGGTGCAGCACAACGCCAGCTGCCACGTCAACGGGGGCAGTCTGACCGAGGTAGCTGACCGAACACTGGCAGAACCACGACCCTTTTGTAATACTGATGAAGCGCATCTCGTTCTCAGTTGTGGCAGGCGACACCAATGTGTCATAGTATCTCAGCGCCACAGTGAAGCGCAGCGGCCCGTTCTCCAGTATCTCGTAGTCGTGCCAGCAATAAGACATGCGCAGCGAGTCGCCCTCCATAACTGCCGACCCGCCACAGCCGAGCGACGGTCCCACGCCGTAGGCGTCAAGGCCCTGTCCGTGGTCGTAGTGGAACGACGTGGCCCTTACTATGCTGTCGCTTTCTGCCTTGCGCCCTATCTTGTGGTAGGCCCAGCGCAGGTTCTCGCCGTACATGTGCTGCTGATAGCGGTGGTCCACCACCATCTGCGGCGTTGACTTGCTCCACACGTCGTAGCCGAAGGCCTGCTCGCCCGAGCGCTGCAGTGCCGGGCCGTAGGCACGGAAGGCCACACGGTCGTTCTCCCAGGTCATGTCGTCGGCCCGGTTGGGATAGTAGCCGCCATAGACCCATGGACCGCCCTGCACCAGCACGTCGGCCGTGGTCAGCTCAAGGGTGTATTGCGACGTAGCCAACGGACGCACCGATGCCTCGAACAGCAGTGTGCCAAAGGCCGACAGCTGCGTGGCCACAGCCTGTCCAAGGCTGTTGCGAACAACAGCGTGCAGCGCAGGGTTCTCGTCAAGTGCCGCCTTCATCTCGTTCAAGGGCAACTCCACCACCTCCTGGCGCTGCTGCGGCGTGGGATTAGTCACGGTTATGACGGTTGCGGCGGCGACGTGGCCGCTCAACATCAAGCTAACAAGGGAAAGGAATATTTTCATAGGAGTTGAGGAGTTGGGGAGTTGGGGAGTTGAGGAGTTGGGGAGTTGGGGAGTTGAGGAGATGGGGAGTAAATCTTCAATTTTCAATTTTCAATTTTCAATCTTCAATCTTATCATAAGCATGCACAGGATAGTCCACGGTATAGTGCAGTCCGCGGCTCTCCTTGCGTTCCAGTGCGAAGCGCGTTATCAGATAGCCCACGTTTATCATGTTCCTCAGCTCGCAGATGTCGCGGGTGGCCTTTACACGCTTGAAGAGGTTCTCGGTCTCTTCATAGAGCATGTCGAGACGCACCCAGGCACGGTGCAGTCGCAGGTCAGAGCGGACGATGCCCACATAGTTCGACATTATCTCGCCCACCTCCTTCACCGACTGCGTGATAAGCACCTTCTCCTCGTTGCTCATGGTGCCTTCGTCGTTCCACTCGGGCACCTTTTCGTTCCAGTCGTACAGGTCAACATGCTGCAGCGAGTGGCGTGCGGCGGCATCGGCATAGACCACAGCCTCGATGAGCGAGTTGCTGGCCAGTCGGTTGCCGCCATGCAGTCCGGTGCAGGCACACTCGCCTATGGCGTACAGGCGCTCTATGCTGCTGCAGCCGTTCAGATCGACGGCAATGCCTCCACACATATAGTGTGCAGCCGGGCGCACGGGTATATAGTCGCGTGTAATGTCGATACCCAGTGACAGACATTTCTGGTAGATGTTGGGGAAGTGGTGGCGTGTCTCCTCTGCATCCTTGTGGGTCACGTCCAGGCAGACGTGGTCCAGTCCGTGGATCTTCATTTCCTTGTCTATAGCGCGTGCCACTATGTCGCGCGGTGCCAAGGAAAGTCGTTTGTCATATTTCTCCATGAACGACTCGCCGTTGGGCAGGCGCAGTATGCCGCCATAGCCTCGCATGGCCTCGGTTATGAGATAGGCAGGATGCGTCTCGCCGGGCGAGTAGAGGGCCGTGGGGTGGAACTGTACGAACTCCATGTCCTTTACGGTGCCCTTGGCGCGATAGACCATAGCCTCGCCATCGCCCGTGGCGATGACGGGATTGGTGGTGGTCTGATAGACGGCACCGCAGCCGCCGGTACACATCAGCGTGACCTTCGACAGATAGGTGTCCACTTTCTGCGTATCAGGGTTCAGCACGTATGCGCCATAGCAGTTGATGTAGGGTGTGCGGCGTGTCACCTTGGCCCCCAGATGGTGCTGGGTTATTATCTCCACGGCAAAGTGGTTCTCCTTGACCGTGATGTCAGGGCAGCTGCGCACGGCAGCCATCAGGCCGCGTTGTATCTCGGCACCCGTGTCGTCAGCATGGTGCAGTATGCGGAACTCCGAGTGTCCGCCCTCGCGGTGCAGGTCAAACTCCCCACCCTCGCGGCGGTCGAAGTTCACGCCCCACTGCACCAGTTCCTTGATGCCCGCGGGTGCGCCTTTCACCACCTGTTCCACGGCTGCGCGGTCGCTTATATAGTCGCCCGCAATCATCGTGTCCTCTATGTGTTTTTCAAAGTTGTCAACCGCCAGGTTGGTCACCGAGGCCACGCCCCCTTGGGCAAAAGCCGTGTTCGCCTCGTCGAGCGAGGTCTTGCAGATCATACACACGCTGCCTTTCTTGGCACGCGCCACCTTCAGGGCATAGCTCATGCCAGCCACGCCCGCTCCTATGATGAGGAAATCGTATTTGTAAACCATTCTTATATTTAGATGTTAAGACAGTTAGACAGTTAGACAGTTAGACAATTAGACAAATAGACAAATAGACAAATAGACAATTAGACAAATAGACAATTAGACAATTAGACAATTAGACAAATAGACAGTTAGACAAATAGACAGTTAGACAAATAGACATTTCATGTACTGGAAATTGCACTTGGACAAGCCAAGCGCATTGCGAGTCCAATATTTCACTTTTTGTTTTTCTTTTTCCACTTCTTCAGCACCTTCTCGCCGGCATAGTTGTACCAGCTGTAGCCGTTACGACGCTCATAGCCAATGTCTGACAGCTGTCGGCGCGGCTTACCGTCACGGTCGCAGAAGAAGGGCTGGTGGTCCTCCAGGGTGTAGAAGCGCGCCCAGATACGCGGAGCATTGGGGTCGCTGACCACGCGGCGGTCTGGCTTCCCTTCAGCATTGGCGTACTCCTCCACGCGTATGCCCTCTATGGCCAGACGCTCAAAGGTCTGCAGCGCCCCCTCTATGGCCTTCTGCACCTGGGGAGTCTGCATCTCGTCGGGGAGCGACATCAGCAGCTCAACTATGTAAGCGCTCTCGCCTGTGGCCAACGACGGAAGTTCGAAGGCGCGGGCCCCGCAGGCCTGCAGTGTGTGTTCGCCATGCTGCTGGCACCACAGCGTGGGCTTGCCGTCCCACAGCACCTGTGTCTTCAGTATGCAGCTGACACCTCGGCTGAAGGCATCGGCTATGGCAGCGCGCTTCTCCCCAGTCAGCTTTAGGCTGGAGTATGGAGCCTTGCCGTCAAGAATGGCCCGCAGGGTGAAGAGCGTCTCGGTCATCGCGTTGTCGTTGTAGGTGATACGTGCCTGATAGTCGCCGCGGTTCTGTGGCCAGAACTGCGGCCAGCCACCATTCTCATACTGCCCCATCAGCAGGTAATCCACTGCGCGCAGCAGAGCCTCGTGGTAGCGGGCATCGGCCGTGGCCTCGTGCATCTTTCCCAGATAGAGCATCTCTGTGATGGTGGCGTCGTTGTCGGTGGTGGTATCGCCCAGCTTTGCCTTGTCGGCCGTCACCTGCTGCCGCTCGGCATCGGTGAGCGGCTTGTGCACAGGCTGGTTCTTGGTCCAGCCGCCACTGTTGCGCTGCCACAGCAGCACGTTGTCGGCTATGCGGCGGCCCTCAGCACTGCGCAGGAAATCAGACGTGGCACGCCGCGCTATCTGCTTCCACTCACGTGCCGTATATTCGTAGTGGGCTGCGTCGGGCACCTGCGCCATTACCACAACGTGCATGGCCAGCATCATCGTCATCAGATGGAGCGTTCTTGACATATTGCTATTTTTTACCTGAATGTCTATTGTCTATTTGTCTATCTGTCTATTTGTCTATCTGTCTATCTGTCTATTTGTCTAAATGTCTATCTGTCTATCTGTCTAAATGTCTATCTGTCTATTTGTCTAAATGTCTATCTGTCTATCTGTCTAAATGTCTATCTGTCTATTTGTCTATTTGTCTATTTGTCTATTTGTCTATTTGTCTAATTGTCTATCTGTCTAAATGTCTATCTGTCTATCTGTCTATCCGTCTAATTGTCCCAACTTGGCTGCAAAGTTAGTGTTATCTGTCGAAATGACAAAAGAAAGTGGCCCGTTTTTTGGTCGTTAGACAGATAATTGCTAATTTTGCCCCCGTTAGGAACCTGAACACAACACACACCTATGGAGAATCTGAACAATGAGCACGCAGCCCCGGCATTCCATGTCGTAGAGAACCGCCCGAAGGAACTGGAGTGCGACGTGGTGCGCTTCCAGAACAACAAAGACAAGTGGGTGGCCTTTGTCGGACTGCTTGACGGGCGTCCATACGAGATCTTCACCGGACTGCAGGACGACGACGAAGGCATAGTACTGCCCAAGAGCGTGCAGAAAGGGCGTATCATACGCCAGACCAACGCCGATGGCAGCCACCGCTACGACTTCCAGTTTGAGAACCGCCGCGGCTACAAGACCACCGTGGAGGGACTGTCGGAGAAGTTCAACCCAGAATACTGGAACTACGCCAAGCTTATCTCCGGCGTGCTGCGCTACGGCATGCCCATAGAGCATGTCATCAAGCTGGTGTCGTCGCTACAGTTGAAGGACGAGAGCATCAACACATGGACCACCGGCGTGGAGCGGGCGCTGAAGAAGTACCTGCCGGGGGAGCTGAGAGAGGAGAGCTGAGAGCAGAGGACTGAGGGATGCAGACAGAGATCTTCATCAACCGTCTGCGGCTGTATGCCCGCCACGGCGTACTGCCACAGGAGCGTCAGGTGGGCGCATGGTTCACCATAGACCTGCGCATAGGCTACGACCTGAGCCGAGCCATGCAGACCGACAGCCTGGAAGACACCGTCAGCTATGCCGACGCCTGCCAGATAGTGACGGAACAGATGGCTGTGCCGTCAGACCTGATAGAGCACGTGGCTGGCCGTATCATTGCTGCGCTGAGGCAGAGGTGGTCTGGACTGACAAGCATAGACCTGAGCATAGCCAAAGACAATCCACCCATGGGCGCAGCATGCGCCGGAGCAGGCGTGCATGTGGTTGACAACACAAACTGACAAGCACTGGTTAGACCGCATGGAAGAAGAAACACATTTCGTACAGGGCCTGTGTACGAAACGTACAAGGCCTCTGTACCATTCGTACAGAGCCTCTGTACCATTCGTACACAGGCCCTGTAACAAAAAGAAACCAAGACGGACAGACGCTAAACTCGAAATACTAACTACTAACTACTAACTGTCAACTATGAACTATAGACTATGCCTTATAGCCGCTCTGCTGCCCGCCGCCATGCAGGCCGACGAGTTGGACATGACAAACTCTATGCCAGGTGCCCCGTGCGACGAGCAGGCTGCCCAGTACTGGCAGATTGAAGGCAACACGAATGGCGTGCTGGAGTGCGACACATGGTCGGCACGCGGCAACAAAGACGGGTCGCAGATGACCACGCCCTTCATGGAGTACTGGGTCAACCAGGCCGAAGGGCCGCTGAGCGATGCCGTCATCACTCACCAGGACGTGACCGGACTGCCCACCGGCAGCTATCGCGTGCAGATGCACGTGCGCTGCTACGACGAGTCGGGCCAGCAGACGCAGCTCAGCGGTGTCACCATGTTTGTGCGTACCGCTGACGCCGACGGCCAGTCTATAGACATGCAACTGCTGTCGGCCTGCGACGGGCTGGCGGTGTCAACAGCCAGCTACAATGGCCAGACGTACAGCAACGCCACGCTAACGGCCGACTTCGACCTGACCGCCGGACAGGTGCTGCAGGTGGGACTGACGCTGCATCAGACCAACTGCAACTGGGTGGCTTGGAAAGACCTGCGCCTCATCAGGACCGACGCTGCGGCACCGCCCATTACCACCGGCACCTACTATATGCAGAACGTAGCCACCGGCCTCTACGTCAACGCAGGTCTCTATGGCGGCACACAGGCCGTGCTGGGCCAGCACCCGCAGGCCGTCATGCTGACGGGCAGCGCAGACAGCGGATGGCTCTTCGACCTGGGCTACAGCAGCGACAGCTATAACCACTATATGGGACAAGACAGCCAGAGCGGCCGCATTGCCCTCGACACGTCGCCACAGACATGGAAAGTAGCCACCGACGACGATGGCATATCCACAGTGACCGACGCGCAGGGGCAGCTGCTCGGCTACGACCCTTCGACCATGGCACTGACGCTCAACGCCACACAGAACGAGGGCACACGCTGGAAGATAGTGAGCCACAGCGAAATGCTGCGCCGACTGCTCGCCGCTGGCGACGGCCAGCAGGCCGATGCCACCTTCCTCATAGACAACCCGCGCATGGACCGCAACTACCAGAACAACCTGTGGGAGGGCAGCTCGTTCACCATCGGGGGCGAGAATGGCCTGTGGTTCCAGCCGGGCAACTACTGCGCCGAGGTGTGGAACGCCAACTTCGACGTCTATCAGGTACTGACCAACATACCCAACGGACACTACCGCCTGACGGCACAGGGCTTCTACAGGTACAACACCGACTGGGGGCGCAACACCAACAGCATTGCCCTTGAGAGCCACCAGGACGGCACCGAACAGCTATATGCCCAGCTATATGCCAACGGCCAGAGTACGCCGCTGCAGAGCATTGCCTCTGAGGCTGACAACATAGCCTTGCTGGGCCTGCAGGCGTCAGAGTCTGGACTGCCCTACTCCATGAGTGAGTCGTCGTACGCCTTCACCGCCGGACTATATGCCGACAACGCCGTTGAAACCGACGTGACCGACCACACGCTGGTCGTGGGTGTGCGAAAATACGCGCAGGACGGTTGCGACTGGACTGTCTGGGACAATCTGGCACTGACCATGCTGCAGGCGGGCGACAATACAGACTACGACCCCGACGGGCCGCAGGCCGACGACCACGACTACGACTCGGCCACGCCCGACAATCCCGTGGAACTGACAGACCTGATAGCCAATGCCGACTTTTCGTCGTCGCGCGGCTGGTCAGGCTCGCCCGGCATAGGCGGTCCGCAGGAAGACCGCAACGCTGAGAAATTCTACACCAACTTCGATGTCTATCAGGAGCTGAGCGGACTGCCCAACGGCTGGTACCGGCTGACGGCACGCGGCTTCTACCGCTATGGCGACTGCTCGTGGGAGCAGCAGAAGTCGTACTACGGACAGGGCTGGGAAGAGAACGACGCCAACAACGTGTGGGCCATGTACACCATACCCTACGCCGTCATCAGCCACCGCCTGGGAACAGAGAAGCAGCTGGCCACTCTCTATGCCAACCGCGTCGAGGCCCCCTTGCCCTCCATCTTCAGCTATGCCGTCGTGCCCACCGGCGAGTCCGCCGACATCGCCGACCCCTGGAACTGGGTGGAAACGGAGTTTGGCTGGGTGCCCAACAACCCGACGGCCGCCGCACAGTGCTTCGCCATGCGCCCCGACAACACCACGACGCTGCTGGTGCCCGTCAGCGACGGCAAGTTGCGCCTCGGCGTGAAGAAGCAACTGGGATACAAGAACGACTGGGCCGTGTGGGACGACATCCACCTGTACTATCTGGGCAAGCAGGACTTCCATCTGGTGGAGGGCGTGAGCCTGCCGACCAGCCTGACGCTCAGCGCCGGCCAGCAGCAGACGCTCAGTGCCGTGCTGTCGCCTGCCGACGTACCGCTGGCCGACAGCACCCTGATATGGACATCGGCCAACACCAACGTCGTCAGGGTGAGCCAGCAGGGCATAGTGACGGCCGTGGCACCAGGCAGCACCACGGTCACCGCCTTGGCTCCAGGCAGCATGGGCGGCAGCGTGGCCGCACAGACCAGCGTCA
>FLNV01002112.1_pt1 | contig 25026 bp, 25 predicted proteins | sample 1140351 | NCBI WGS metagenome assembly FLNV01 (sample SAMEA3878207, study PRJEB12797) | bioreactor metagenome | biome: Moose rumen | place: Sweden | collected 2011-10
TTAATAAGAAAGAGAAACTCACCGAGCACTTGGCTTCGCCGAGTGTGGCTTCGCTCAGCCATTCGAGCGAGCTCAATGGCCTTCGCTTAACGCCACACTTTACGCTGGGAGAGATGACGAAGACGAGTTATAAGACTAAGGATGGGAATATTCCGAGTCATGTGGCGATAGAGAATCTTAAGAGGGTTTGTAGATGGCTGGAGATGCTTCGCGAAGTGTGGAACGAGAGATACGGCGATGGCGATGACCCGATAATCATCAACTCCGGCTATCGCTCTTGGGAGGTGAACAAGAAGGTTGGTGGTTCTTCGACCTCGAATCATCTCGTAGGTTGTGCGGCTGATATCAAATGCTTAGGCAAAGAGCAAGCCCTCCGCTATGCGGTTATCCTGCTCGATATCGCAGATCATAGGCTACGGGCAGGCGACGGTACGTCGGGAATGTCCCGAGAGGATTTCGATGAATTGATTATCGAGGTACGAGGCTCGAGGGTGTGGGTGCATTTTGCGGTTCGTTCAAAGGGAAATCGTAGAAAAATACTCTTTGATATCAAGTAATGTAGCAATTAAGGATGACAAATGCTCAGAAATTTGGTTATTTCGGTAAAAGGTTGTACCTTCGCCGCAAAATTAAGCTATAGACGTTTATGATTGTTGTAATGCTTACTCTCTTTGCTCTCGTGATGGTAGGATACGTCGCAGGCAAATTAGGTTACTTAGGCGGGGATTTCGACAGACAGTTGTCGAGGCTGGTGATAAACATCACCTGTCCGGCACTCATCCTCTCTTCTGCGATGACAGGCGAGTTGCCAGACAGCAGGTATATCATCCCTCTGTTGCTTATAAGTACCGTGACGTATATTCTCTTGGCCGGTGCAGCGTTTCTCCTGCCAAAATACATTACAAAGGACAAAGAAGACCAGGGGCCTATCGGGTTTGCGCTGATGTTTGGAAACGTGGGGTTCATGGGCTATCCTGTGGTGGCATCGATATTCGGGCACCAGGCTGTGTTCTACGCTGCTGTGCTCAACGTGGTGAATACCTTTGCCGTATTCACCATAGGAACGATACTTATGACAGGTTCCAACACGAACAAAGAGCGCTTTCAGAAGAAGGTGCTTTATTCTACACCCATGCTCGCAGCATACCTCACGATGGTTATCGTGGCTCTGAGGATAGACAATATACCCGCTGCCATCAGTCAGCCGCTGACGATGTTGGGAAACGTCACCGTTCCTGCAGCCCTGCTGATAATCGGCAGTTCGATGTCGAACCTCTCTCTGCGTAAGATGCTCGGCAACGGACCTGTGTACGTTACAACAGTATTACGACTGGCGATACTGCCCGTGGGAGTGCATTTCCTCATGGGGCTTCTGGGGTTCTCGCCCTTTGTGGTAAACATCAACACCCTCGTTATTGCTATGCCCGTTGCCACCTACGGCACCATACTCTGCCTGAAGTATAACAAGGACACAACGCTGATCACCGAGGTGACGTTTATTACCACCTTGGCCTCAATGATAACCATACCTTTGCTCGTGATGATGATGGGATAGGGGGATTGCCCCCTATTTCATCTCATTTCATCTCAATCAGACCCTGAAGACGGATAATCTCATCGCGATACTGTGCTGCCTGCAGGAAGTCGAGCTGCTTGGCGGCTTCCTTCATCTTACGGGTGGTCTCAGCGATGAGCTTCTCTACCTGCGGACGGGTCATGTGCTCGATGATCGGGTCGGCTGCCATTGATGTGCCTGCGCCTTCGCCATCAGCGGCAACACTGATATTACGGATAAGTTCCTTGGTGTCAGCACGGTCTTCCTTCTTAAGGGCCCTGATGCTAATATTCTTTACAATCTGTTTCGGAGTGATGTGATGCTCCTCGTTGTAATGCATCTGTTTCATGCGACGACGAAGGGTCTCGTCGATGGTGAGCTGCATGGACGATGTGATGGTGTCGGCATACATGATGACCTTGCCATTAACGTTTCTCGCTGCACGACCTGCTGTCTGGGTAAGGCTTCTGTGGCTGCGCAGGAATCCCTCCTTGTCGGCATCGAGGATGGCTACAAGGGATACCTCGGGGAGGTCGAGACCCTCACGAAGGAGGTTTACTCCTACGAGGACATCGTAGACTCCCTGACGAAGGTCGGCGAGGATTTTCACTCTGTCGAGGGTTGCCACATCGCTGTGGATATAGGCAGTCTTAACACCATGATTAAGAAGATATTCCGAAAGTTCCTCTGCCATTCGTTTGGTAAGGGTGGTGACAAGCACTCGTTCACCTCTATGACTACGGGTGAGGATCTCATCCATAAGGTCGTCGATCTGGTTCTCGCTCTTACGGACCTCTATCTCTGGGTCGAGAAGACCTGTGGGCCGTATCACTTGTTCCACTACAACTCCCTCTGCTTCAGCGAGTTCGTAGTCGGCGGGGGTGGCAGAGACATAGATCACCTGATTGATCATCTCATGAAACTCCTCGAAGGTGAGAGGACGGTTGTCGAAGGCTGCTGGAAGACGGAAACCGTATTCCACGAGGTTGGATTTCCTTGAGCGGTCGCCTCCATACATCGCACCTATCTGAGGTATCGACACATGGCTCTCGTCGACAATAAGCAGATAGTCGTCGGGGAAGAAATCGAGGAGGCAGTAAGGACGTTCGCCAGCCTTGCGGCCATCGAAATAGCGGCTGTAGTTCTCGATGCCGGAGCAATGGCCCAGCTCCTTGATCATCTCCATGTCGTACTCCACACGTTCCTTTATCCTCTGGGCCTTGACAGGGTCGCCTGCTTCCTCGAAGAAGGCTATCTGTTTGACGAGGTCGTCTTGTATCTCACGAATGGCGATATTGGTCTGTTCCTGGGAGGTCATAAAGAGATTGGCGGGGTAGAGCTTATACTCCTCGAATCGGGCGAGTCGGTCGAAGGTTATTGCGTCGACTTCTTCCAGCGAGTCTATCTCATCATCCCAGAAGGTTACACGGAGCACCACCTCGCTATATGCCATCGCGATGTCGACGGTATCACCTTTGACACGGAAACAGCCTCGTTGGAGGTCGATATCGTTTCTTATATATAATGACGATACTAAATTTCTTAACAGTACGTTGCGGTCGAGCTTCTGTCCTACACGTAAGGAGATGACATTCTCCTGAAGAGCCACAGGACTGCCCATACCATAGATGCAGGAAACCGAAGACACCACCACGACATCTTTTCTTCCTGACAACAGGTTGGAAACGGCAGAGAGACGCAGACGGTCTATCTCATCGTTGATGGCGAGGTCTTTCTCGATATATGTATCTGTGGTGGGGAGATAAGCCTCTGGCTGGTAGTAGTCATAATAACTGACATAATACTCAACGGCATTCTGAGGGAAGAAACCCTTCATCTCTTCGTAAAGCTGTGCTGCAAGTGTCTTGTTGTGACTCAGGATGAGGGTAGGGCGGTTGACGTTGGCTATCACATTTGCCATCGTGAAAGTCTTTCCTGACCCCGTTACACCCAGGAGCACCTGCGACCGGTCACCGCGGAAGATTCCGTCGGTGAGTTCCTTGATAGCTTCAGGCTGGTCACCTGTAGGCTTATATGGCGAAGTAAGTATAAAATCACTCATATCAAGGTGCAAAGATACAAAAAAAAGATAAATGATAAATGGTAATTGATAAATTTGTTCAAAAAACCTTTGTTTTTTACCAAAAAAGCAGTAACTTTGCACCCCGATATGAAGAAATGTATCTTAATATGTTCGTGCGCGGTGCTGCTGATGACCAGCTGTGCAGGAGAATTCAATAAGGTTTATAAGTCGACAGACAACGACTATAAATACGAATATGCAAAGGAGGCTTTTGCCAACGGTAAATTCCAGCAGGCAGCAACGCTCCTCGAGGATATTATTACCCTGAAGAAAGGTACTGACGATGCTCAGGAGAGTCTATACATGCTGGCAATGGCCCAGTACTGCAATAGTGACTTTGAAGCTTCTTCTGTTACATTCAAGAAATATCTGAGCAGTTATCCACGTGGCATCTATGCTGAGTCGGCAGGATTCTATGTAGGACAGTCGCTCTATGAGAGTGCCCCGGAGCCTCGTCTGGACCAGACGCCTACGATAGGAGCCATCAATGCTTATCAGCAGTTCCTGGATCTCTTTCCTGACTCGAAGCTCCGTGCCAAGGCGCAGAGTCGTCTTTACGAGCTTCAGGACAAACTCGTCACAAAGGAGCTTCTGTCGGCAAAGCTGTACTTTAATCTTGGCGGATATTTCGGAAATATCAACAAGAACGATGAGAGTAACTACACATCGTGTATCATTACTGCTCAGAATGCCTTGAAGCAGTATCCCTATTCCAGGCATCGTGAGGACTTTGCGCTGCTCATCATGAAGAGCAAGTTTGAGTTGGCAGAGAACTCTACAGATGAGAAGCGTCTGGACCGTTATCGTGATGCTGAAGATGAGTGCTACGGATTTATCAATGAGTATCCAGACTCAAAGAATGTACGTACTGCCGAGAAGTATATCACAAAGTGTAAGAAAGTAATAAAGGATTAAATAAAGAAGATATGGATTACAAGAAGTCAAAAGCACCGGTAAATACCGTTACCCGCAACATCATGGATCTCTGCGAAGATACAGGTAATATCTACGAGAGTGTTGCCATCATCTCAAAGCGTGCAAATCAGATAAGTGTTCAGATCAAGGAGGACCTCTCAAAGAAACTTGCAGAGTTTGCATCATACAATGACTCTCTGGAGGAGGTGTTCGAGAATCGTGAGCAGATAGAGATCTCACGTTATTATGAGAAGCTCCCGAAGCCAACTCTTCTGGCTACACAGGAGTTTATAGAGGACAAGGTATACTGGCGTGATCCGATGCGTGATAACCTGAATCAGGATTAAGAGGTATGATTCAGCGTAAACAAACACTTTTCATCATGGCGGCCATAATATTGACCGTCATGTGTCTTTCTATGCAGATAGGTACGTTTGAGGTGGCTAAGATAGGTGTATCTAAAGTGTATAATCTGTGGTTTACAGATCCGCTGGGCAAGCATCATCTCGACACATGGCCCCTGATGGCGGTGCTGCTGCCTACGACAGTGATAGGCTGCTATACCATATTCCTGTATCATAACAGAAAGACTCAGGCTATGTTCTGTCTGCTCAATGCCTTGCTGTGTATAGGATGGTATATCTGTTATTTCGTGGTAGGACAGGTGGCTGGCGACAAGTCGCTGGGTACTGTCAGTTTCACTCCGGAATGGCCAGTGGTGCTGCCTGCTATAGCGGCAATACTGTATATCATGGCACGTAAGGCTATTCTCGCTGACGAGAGACTTGTAAGGTCGATGGACAGAATAAGATAAGATATAAAAATAAAAAAGCCTCGCAGTTCGCGAGGCTTCTTTATTTATTTGTTTTTCAGTGCTGCGATGCTTTCCTTAAGCGAAGCAATCTTCTCTTCTGAATCACTCTGCTTCTTACGTTCGAGAGCAACAACCTGCTCAGGGGCGTTGGCAACGAACCGCTCGTTGGAGAGCTTCTTCTTGACACCAGCGAGGAATCCCTCCAAGTGCTGCAGCTGAGCCTCCATCTTGGCTATCTCTGCCTCTACATCGATCATGTCGCCAACAGGTACTGCAAACTCGTCTGTGCCTACCATAAAGGCAGAGGCGGTAGCATCCTTCTCGACAACGATATTGATAAAGCTCAGATTGGCCATCTTTGTGATAACAGAGTAATAATCCTCGTAGTTGTTATTGTTGATGACCTGCAGTTCTACCTGTTCCTTTGGAGCGATGTTTTTCTGGTTACGGACCATACGGACACCAGATACGATCTGCTTAACGAGTTCGATGTCGTTAGCGAGTTTGTTGTCAGCATCCGTTGGAGCAGGCAACTCAAGCTTATCGCTCATGATACTCTCACCATCCTTACGGTCATAGAGGTGCTGCCAGAGCTCCTCGGTGATGAATGGCATGAATGGGTGGAGCATCTTCAGTAGATTCTCGAAGAACTCGAGGGTCTTGTCGAAAGTCACCTTATCGATAGGCTGGGGCTCACCATTGATATATGCTGGCTTGACCATCTCCAGATACCATGATGAGAACTCATCCCAGAAGAGCTTGTATACAGCCATCAGAGCCTCAGAGATACGGTATTTCTTGAAGAGATCATCTACCTCGGCATTTGTCTGCTTCAGCTTTGCGTCAAACCATGCGGTAGCAATCTTACCAGCCTCTGGCTGTTCGATATCCTTTACCTTCCAGCCCTTAACCAGACGGAAGGCGTTCCATATCTTATTGTTGAAGTTACGTCCCTGTTCGCAGAGGGCCTCGTCGAAGAGGATATCATTTCCTGCAGGAGCAGAGAGCATCATGCCCATACGGACACCATCGGCACCGAACTTGTCTATCAGTTCGATAGGATCAGGAGAATTTCCGAGCGACTTAGACATCTTACGTCCCAACTTGTCGCGAACGATACCAGTGAAGTATACGTTCTTGAACGGATACTTACCCATATACTCCTCACCAGCCATAATCATACGGGCCACCCAGAAGAAGATGATATCCGGACCTGTTACGAGGTCTGAGGTGGGGTAGTAGTAGTTGAGCTCCTCGTTGCCGGGATTGTTGATGCCGTCGAAGAGTGAGATAGGCCAAAGCCAGGATGAGAACCATGTGTCAAGTGCGTCCTCCTCCTGACGAAGGTCGGCATCTGTAATCATAGGATCCTTCTGCTGAGCCAGTTTCAGAGCCTCCTCACGAGTCTCGGCCACTACGAAATCATTCTCGTTGTAGTAGTATGCAGGAATACGGTGCCCCCACCAGAGCTGACGTGAGATACACCAGTCCTGGATATTCTCAAGCCAGTTCTTATAGGTGTTCTTGTATTTCTCTGGATAGAAATTCATCTCGCCGGTCATTACTGGTGGAAGAGCGATGTCTGCAAAGTGCTGCATTTTAAGGAACCACTGCAGTGAGAGACGCGGTTCGATGGGGGTGTCTGGGTTACGCTCAGAATAGCCTACCTTATTAATATAGTCCTCGATCTTCTCCATCAGACCAGCCTCCTTAAGGTCTTTGCTGATCTGTTTACGACAGTCCATACGATCCATTCCTACATAGAGAGGACTCTGCTCAGAGATGGTTCCGTCAGGATTGAAGATGTCGATGGTCTCGAGGTCGTGGGTCTTACCAAGCATGTAGTCGTTGGTGTCGTGGGCTGGTGTAACCTTCAGGCAGCCGGTACCGAACTCGATGTCTACATAACGGTCCTCAATAACAGGAATGACACGATTCACCAGAGGAACGATGACCTTAAGCCCCTTCAGCCACTGGTTCTTCGGGTCCTTAGGATTGATACACATTGCGGTATCACCCATGATGGTCTCAGGACGGGTGGTAGCTACTACTGCGTAATAGCCCTTCTCATCCTTGTGGATGACGTTACCCTCTGCCTTGAGTGCCTCTTCGTTGTCGAGCTGGGTGAGTCCGTCAACATAATACTTCAGGTGGAAGAGATGGCTCTGCTCCTCTTTGTAGATAACCTCCTCTGTAGAGAGGGCTGTGAGGGCTTTCGGATCCCAGTTTACCATGCGGAGTCCACGATAGATAAGGCCTTTGTTATATAGGTCTACGAATACCTTGATAACGCTCTTACTGCGAGTCTCGTCCATAGTGAAGGCAGTGCGGTCCCAGTCGCAGCTGGCACCAAGACGACGAAGCTGCTTAAGGATGATGCCACCATGCTCGTGGGTCCAGTCCCAGGCATGCTCGAGGAACTGCTCACGGGTAAGGTCATGTTTCTTGATTCCCTCGGCAGCGAGTTTCTTTACCACCTTTGCCTCAGTAGCGATAGAGGCGTGATCAGTGCCAGGTACCCACAGGGCGTTCTTACCCTCCATACGGGCACGACGGATGAGGATATCCTGAATGGTGTTGTTCAGCATGTGACCCATGTGGAGCACACCTGTTACATTGGGGGGCGGAATTACGATTGTGTAGGGTTCACGTCCATCGGGTTTACTGGCGAAGAGCTTGTTGTCAAGCCAGTACTGATACCATTTCGATTCGACCTCTTTTGGGTCGTATTTACTTGCTAATTCCATATGTTATATTATAATATTTTCAAAAATCGCTGCAAAATTACTAAAATTACAGCAAAAAGTATTATCTTTGCCCCATAATTTAAGGTTTATGCACACAAAAGAGGAAAAAATGCAGGCTTTCGGGCGCTTTCTTGACGTGCTGGATGCGTTGAGAGCTAATTGTCCGTGGGATAGGAAACAGACAAATGAGAGTCTGCGGCCAAATACTATCGAAGAGACCTATGAGCTCTGCGATGCCATCATCAAGAATGACGTTCACGATATCTGCAAGGAACTTGGGGATGTGTTGCTGCATATCTGTTTCTATGCAAAGATTGCTGAGGAGAAAGAGCAGTTTGATGTGGCAGATGTATGCGATGCCCTTACCCGTAAGATGATCACCCGTCATCCTCATGTATATCATCCTTCGCAGATAGATGCGGAGAATCCCAAGCCATTGCCATATGTACCAGAGGAGGCTCAGGGAGCCAGTGGTTCCGGTGAGGCAAAGGTATCCACAGTCTCTCAGGTCTTGGAGAACTGGGAACAGATAAAGCTGAAGGAGAAAGACGGTAATAAGACAGTGCTCTCAGGTGTTCCTGATGCATTGCCGAGTATGATAAAGGCATACCGTATTCAGGACAAAGCACGTAATGTGGGTTTCGACTGGGAGGACAAGCAGGATGTGTGGTCGAAGGTTCGCGAGGAGCTCGATGAACTGGAGACGGAACTGCGTAAGGAAGACAAGGAAAACTCGACTAAGGAACTTGGCGATTTCCTCTTCTCTGTCATCAATGCAGCCAGACTATATAAGCTTAACCCGGACAATGCCTTGGAGATGACTAACCGTAAGTTTATCGAGCGTTTCAATTATATCGAGGCGCATAGCATCAAGGTTGGCAAGCCATTGAAGGATATGACGTTAGACGAAATGGATAAACTGTGGAATGAAGCAAAGAAAGTGTTGAACAATTGAAATAATTAAGGACATGAAGAAATTAGCATTTTTTGGAATGATTGCTTTCGCGATGGCGTTTGGCGGTTGCGGTGGTGGAAACCAGCAGCAACAGGTTGCTGAGGATGATGATGACTCAACAACCGTTTACATTCCACGAGATCAAACTGTTTATGGTATCTGTGGTAATGGAACAGCTATGAACACTCTTCAACTGTTGACCGATAATGGTGACACCCTCTCACTCGACCTTACAAAGGCCCAGGAGAATAATCAGGTCTTTGGTGGTCTGCAGGCGGGCGACCGTATGGCTGTGCTTCCTAATCAGTTGAAGACGGAGGCCGTTATCGTTATCAACCAGAATACTCTCTTAGGCGACTGGGTAATGCCTAATCCCATCGATGGCAGTTCTGAAGTCGGCATCCGTATCAAGGAAGGCGGTATTGCTGAGAGCATCGATCAGAGCAGCATCATCTACAAGACATGGAAGATTTTCAATGGCAGGCTGGAGATCCTTTCCCAGCGTGACGGTGGTGGCGATATAGAAGAGGTTACCCTCTACGAGATAATCAAGTTAGGCGCTGACTCTCTGGTATATAGGACCGTGGGAGTGGAGAAACAGGATGTGGAGACCTTAGAGTATAGCCGTTGGAAAGAGAAACCTGAAATGGATCTTCACGGACTGAAGCTAGAGGACAGCAGCGACGAGTTCCGTATAGACAACTAACACGTCGTGAGTGTGGAACCGTTTAAGGTACATATCCTAGGATGTGGAAGTGCTCTTCCCACCCTGCGTCATTATGCATCCTCACAGGTTGTGGAGGTGCGTGACAAGGTACTCATGCTCGACTGTGCAGAGGGTACTCAGATGCAGTTGCGACGATGTCATGTGAGGTTTACCAAGCTGAGTCATGTGTTTATCACTCATCTGCATGGTGATCACTGTTTTGGACTTATAGGCATGATATCCACTTTCGGACTCCTGGGGCGCATCGCCACATTGCATATCCACGCTCCGAAAGAACTGGAGCAGATGCTCCGGAGTCAGATAGACTTCTTTACTCACGACTTGGGGTACGGGATAGAATTCCATCCTGTAGACACCACACAGAAAGCTGTCGTGTACGAAGACAGAAGCATCATCGTTGAGAGTGTTCCTTTGCAACACAGGATGCCTACCTGTGGATATCTGATACGGGAGAAACAGGGCCTTCCGCATATCCGTAGGGAGATGATTGACTTCTATAAGATTCCTACAAGTCAGATCAACAACATCAAGAACGGTGCTGACTGGAAAACAGACGACGGTGAGGTTATCCCAAATTCACGTCTGGTGAAATCTGCTGATACAGCCAGGAGCTATGCCTATTGCTCTGATACAAAGTATATTCCAACGCTGCATGAGATGATAAAAGGAGTAAGCACTTTGTATCATGAGAGCACCTATGGCGAGGATCATATCCTTCAGGCAGAGAAATATTATCATTCCACAGCTCGTCAGGCAGCAATGGTGGCTCGCGATGCCGGGGTGGGGAAACTGCTCCTGGGACATTACAGCTCACGTTATGAAGATGAGAATGTGCTCTTGAATGAGGCGAAAGAGGTGTTTGAAAACAGCTTCCTGACCTCAGAAATGGAAGTTTTTGATGTGTAAAGTGCACTTTTTTCCGTAAAAGTTTGGTTTTTTCAGCCAGAATAGTTAATTTTGCAGAAATTATAAATCATTGTGTATGATAAAAAGACTACTCATTATATCACTTTCTATATTGTTCACCTGGCTGGCTCCAATGGATGTTAGTGCCGCCCCAGAATATATGGCGGGCATTATGGAGATAGCTTTTGACGATGAGCCAACAATATCATATAGTGATGGCACACTGAATATTATCGGAGGTGAAGGGCAGACGTTGGAGGTTATCTCACTGACAGGAAAGAAGGTGATGACAGTGGCTATCGACAGTCCTGCACAGAAAATTGAATTAAACATTCCAAAAGGGTGTTACATCGTAAAGGTGGGCAAAGTGGTTCGCAAGGTTTCTGTTCGTTAGCGGTATTATTACTGACGACTGCCTGTCTGCTCATGGTTTCTTGCTTTGAGGGGAACCGGGAACTCTCAGAAGCAGAACAGTCTGCATTCGGTACTTATGTTGATTCGCTCGACGTTGAGCTGAAGGGTCAATGGTTTGATCGTATGGGTGTCTCTCAGGATGCAGACTCCTTGCTGTCGTTCCTAAGACATGAGCTTCCTCGTAACGGCTTGGATCCGACAGCCTTCTTTATTCCACAGATAGAAGAGGATCTCGACATTATCCATAAACTGGCATTCGACTCTTTGGGAGTAAACATCAATGAGGTTCTCAAACGCCTTGACGATAATCTCACAGAGGCCTATGTGAGTTATGCCACAGGTCAGAGATATGGTTTCGTACGTCCCGACAAGTTGTTGAACCGTCTTGACATGAAGGCAGACAGCAGCGGATATGCGCGTCTCTTTGATTATGATATAGAGGCTCCGGACGAGAAGGAGGCAAGAAATAGGATATCATTATCCGACAGACTCGGGTATCTTGTAGAGTCAACACCAAAGAATCATGTCTATCGCATTCTTCAGACAAAGCTGTCAACCACTTCGGATAAGGCCTTCCGACAGAAGTTGGTTGTAAATATGGAACGTTGTCGCTGGAAGATAAATCATCCAGAGGAGAACAAGCGTATGATACTGGTAAATATCGCTGCACAACAGCTATGGGCGGTAGGTGCTGACTCTGTGTTGAATATGAAGATATGCTGTGGTGCTACAACGACAAAGACGCCTCTCCTTTGCAGTACCATCAACTATATTCAGGTTAATCCGGAATGGATCATCCCGGGTAATATCATAAAGACCGATGTGGCCCGACATGCCGGCGACTCAGCCTACTTCGTACGAAACAATTATTATGTCATAGAGCGCAGTTCCGGTGACACGCTTAATCCTGTGATGGTTTCTTCGGATGACTTGAAATCCGGTCGTCTGCGTGTTGGCCAGAAGGGTGGGGCAGGTAACTCCCTGGGACGTATCGTCTTCAGATTCCCAAATAATTTCTCTGTCTATCTGCACGACACGAATAATCGGGGAGCCTTCAGTCGTGAGCGTCGTACTCTGTCGCATGGATGCGTGAGAGTACAAAAACCCTTTGAACTGGCTTGTTTCCTCCTTCCTGATATCGACGAGTGGGCAAAGGATAAGCTCCGTATCTCTATGGATATCACACCAGAGACAGAGCGAGGGTTGACATATATAAGGGAACATGCTGAGGATCCACGTCCTTTCAGACTCTCAACATTTCACGATGTCAGTCCCCGTGTGCCTGTATACATTATTTATTTTACCGCCTATCCGAATCCGGAGACCGGGGCAATCGACTCATATCCTGATATCTATGGATATGATAAGGTGATTGTCGATGAGATGACAACAATAATGAATTAATGGCTAATAACGACGATAAGCATCTGCAAGAGTTACTATCACAGGCCGAAACCCAAAGGGAAGGGTTTGAGTTGATGGTGCGGAAGTATAGTGAACAACTATATTGGCAGGTGCGTCGTATCGTACTTACTCATGAAGATGCCAACGATGTGCTGCAGAATGCGTATATCAAAGCCTGGAACGGTCTTGCTTCTTTTCATGGCGATTCCAAGATACTTACCTGGCTATCACGTATCGCAATCAACGAGAGTATCGATTTCCTTCGCAAACAGAAGAACATTACAACGGTAAGTACAGATGATACTGAGCTGTCAGTGTCAAACACTCTGATGGCGGATGAGTATTTCGATGGTGAAACTACCGAGGCGCAGCTTCAGGAGGCGATAGCTTCGCTGCCTGAGGTGCAGCGCACAGTCTTTACTCTTCGCTATTACGATGAGATGCGATATAATGATATGAGTAAGCTGCTGGGCACCTCTGAGGGTAGCCTGAAAGCATCATATCATATTGCTGTTAAGAAGATAACGGAATTTTTTAAATCACGTGATTAAACCTTTTCTATTTTAGTACGTCAATATAGTATGAACGAAGAACAATATCTCATAGAGAAAGTAGGCAAAGAGAATCCTTTCAGGGTTCCGGAAGGCTATTTTGACACACTTGCAAGTCAGGTGATGTCAAGGATAGATGCTGAAGGCAATAAGCCTCATGATGTGCCTATGATAGAGAAGAAAGCGAAGACGGTATGGCTCCGTCCTGTTCTCTATGCTGCTGCCAGTGTATGTGCATTGTTCATAAGTGTAACGGCCTATCAGCACTTTTCTGCAGAGCTTGTTGACAATACCACAGAGCAGGTGGCTGTATACTCCGATGACTCTTTCGATGAGGCAGCTGATTATGTGATGATTGACAATCAAGACATTTATGCATGTCTTATAGGTGATTATTGATATAGGAAATGATGATAAAGAATAGCTATAGCCGATACTTCGTGATGAGAGTGATGATCGTTTTCTTCGCTCTTAATCTTTGTATACATACATCTTCTGCCCAGCAGAAATTCTCTCCTGAGAAGTATCAGGCAGACGTGGAGGAGTTTATCACTAAGGAGGCTGACCTTAACAAGAATGAGGCTACTGCCTTCTTCCCCCTGTTGCGTGAGATGCAGGAGAAACAGCGTGTCATATTCAAGCAGCTGAGAGCTGAGGGCAAGTCAAAGCCTGCTGATGAGAATGCTTATAGGAAGGCTATTCAGAAGCGTGACCAGATGGAACTGGAACTGAAGAATATCCAGCAGACATATCACAACAAGTTCTTGAGTGTATTACCAGCCTCAAAGGCTTATAAGGCTATTCTGGCAGAGGAACGTTTCAATCGTCGCATGTTCCGTAACTGGGGCAAGGGCAAGGGGCATATGGGCGATAACCATCCCCGTGTCATGCCGGTTAAGAAGTAACTACCCCAGTTTCGACCCCTCTATATTCTTTGCACAAAGATGCTCTATGTCACACTTCTCACAGTGTGGCTTCCTTGATGTGCAGATATATCTCCCGTGAAGCAATAGCCAGTGATGGGCATTGGGGATATCCTCCTCCGGGATATGTTTTGTCAGAGCCATCTCTACCTTGTATGGAGTGTTGTCACGCTTGCCAACAAGTCCTAAACGATGGGCAACACGATACACATGGGTGTCAACAGCAAGCGTAGACTTACCGAAGGCAACACTCTGAATTACATTCGCTGTCTTACGCCCTACACCAGGCAGATCCAACAACATATTCATATCCGAAGGCACCTCGCCGTCATGTTTCTCTACCAGGGCTCTTGCCATCTTCACCAGGTGGTCAGCCTTGGCATTAGGATAACTCACACTACGGATGTACTCAAGAACATCCTCTGGCTCAACATTAGCCATAGACTTAGCATCAGGGTAGTGACGGAACAGTTCCGGAGTAACCTGGTTAATACGCTTGTCTGTACACTGGGCGCTGAGAATCACAGCCACCAGAAGCTGGAAAACACTTCCGAACTTCAATTCCGTATTTACATTAGGCATCTCTTTGCGGAAATGCCCGAGTATTTTCTCGTATCGTTCTTCTTTCTTCATCTTGGCTACAAAGATAGTGCTTTTTTATAGAATAATTTGCAGAATTCAGGAAATATTGCTATCTTTGCGGAAAATTATTAAAAAAGTAATCTAAAACGTTAGTATGATCAAACAATTATTTATGTCAATGGTCTGTCTGGCAGCCTCTTCAGTATATGCTCAGAAGTTGCCCGTATGGCAGGACCCCAACGTGAATCAAGTGAATCGTGTAGCTCGTCATGCTCATTTCTTTGCTTTCGAGAGTGACGAGATGGCTCGTCAGGGCGACAAATCAAAATCAGAGCGTTATCTCTCGATGGAGGGAATGTGGAAATTCAACTTCGTGAAGAATCATCAGGAGGCTCCCGCAGGATTCTACGGATTGAAGTACGATGACTCTAAGTGGGTGGATTTCCCAGTGCCAGGGCTCTTCGAACTTAATGGCTATGGCGACAAGATATATAAGAATATGGGTTATGCCTGGAACACTACATTTAAGAACAACCCGCCATACATCGGTGAGACAAACAATTATACAGGCTCTTATCGCAAGACCTTCGAGCTGCCGGCAAACTGGAAAGGTCAGGAGGTGTTCTTCCATGTAGGTTCTGCTACAAGCAACCTGTCTGTGTGGGTGAATGGCAAATATGTGGGTTACTCTGAGGACTCAAAGGTAGCAGCAGAGTTTAATATCACAAAATATCTGAAGCCAGGCAAGAACCTTATCGCCATGCAGATCATGCGCTGGTGTGATGGTTCGTACCTTGAGGATCAGGATTTCTGGCGCTTCACTGGTATCGCCCGCGAGGTCTATCTCTATTCCGCACCTAAGGTTCGCATACAGGACTTCTTCATCACTCAGGACTATCAGGATGGCAAAGGTATCCTTGGCGTTGATGCGAAGATTGTTGGTGGCAAGGCTCAGCTGGAGTCAAAGTTATATGATGCCGAGGGTAAGCTGGTGGCAGAAGGATTGCAGGCTACTGTCGATAATGCTAAGGCGTGGACAGCAGAGACACCTTATTTATATGTGTTAGATCTCCAACTTAAGAAAGGCGACAAGGTGCTGCAGGCTATCCGAAAGAAGATCGGTTTCCGTAATATCACTATCAAGGGAGGACAGCTGCTCGTCAATGGCCAGCCGATACTTATTAAGGGTGCTGACCGTCACGAACTGGATCCCGATGGCGGATATATTGTTTCCGTAGACCGTATGATTCAGGATATCAAGATTATGAAGTATCTCAATATCAATGCTGTTCGTACATGTCACTATCCTGACGATCCTCGTTGGTATGATCTCTGCGACGAGTATGGTCTATACCTCACGGCAGAGAGTAACCTTGAGAGTCATGGTATGGGCTACAAGGAGAAGACCCTTGCCAAGCGTGCTGATTTCGAGAAGGCACATATCGAGCGTCAGGAGGGTAATATGATTACCTATAAGAACCACCCGTCAATCATCGTGTGGAGCCTTGGCAACGAGGCTGGCTATGGTCCTAACTTCGAGAAGGCTTACGACTGGGTGAAGGCTTACGACACGACACGTCCTTGTCAGTATGAGCGTGCAGAACTGGCTGGAAAGACCGATGTCTTCTGTCCGATGTATATGGGTTACGAGGATTGTGAAAACTATTCTAAAGGCAATGCTGCAAAATATAAGGGCAAGCAGGTAGAAGGTAAGAGCGATGTCAAGCCACTTATCCAGTGTGAGTATGCCCATGCTATGGGTAACTCCATGGGTGGCTTCAAGGAGTACTGGGACCTTATCCGCAAATATCCTGTATATCAGGGTGGATATATCTGGGACTTCGTAGACCAGGGTATGCGTGACAAGAGCAAGGTCACTGGTAAGGAGATCTTCACTTTCGGAGGCGACTACGGACGTTATCCTGCTTCTGACTACAACTTCAACTGTAACGGTATCATTGCTCCCGACCGTCGTCTGAATCCTCATGCCTACGAGGTACGTTATTACTATCAGAACGTATGGGTATCGGATAAGGGCTTCAAGGAAGGTAAGGTAGAGATCTACAACGAAAATTTCTTCAAGACTCTCGACGATCTTGAGCTCGAGTGGTTTGTTGGGGGGGCTTCTGGCAAACATCATCACAATAATGCTAACCGTCCTGAGGGAATGACTTTCGGACATGGTGGAAAGGTAGATGTTAGCGGTATCGCTCCCCAGCAGCGCAAGGTCATTACCATCGAGGCTCTGAAACAGGTGGCAGAGAAAGTGCTCGGACATCATGGCGACCAGGAGATCTTCGTTATCTTCCAGTTTAAGACCCGTGAGGCACAGCCTTTGATCGAAAAGGGCCAGGTGGTTGCCCGTCAGCAGTTCATCCTCAATCCATATCAGTTCCCGGAGATAAAGGCCGAGGAGGCAAAGGTTCAGAAGGAGGAGACAGAGAGCTATGTTAAACTGGATGCTGCCGGTACAACTCTTACCGTTGGCAAAAGGTCTGGTTGGATAGACTATATCGATGTAGATGACGAACCGATGCTCGTTGATCGTGAGTCTGTCACTCCAGAGTTCTGGCGTGCGCCTACAGACAACGACTATGGTGCTTGGCTTCAGCAGAGGTTTGGTGTCTGGAAGAATCCTCAGATGAAACTGAAGGAACTTGATGTCGATTATAACCAGGTTAAGGCAACGTTTGAGATGCCTGATGTAAAGGCAGAGCTTAAGATGACATATACTCTCGCAGAGAACGGTGAGATAATCGTCCGTCAGCAGCTTAAGACTGATAAGGAAGCAAAGCTGAGCCATATGTTCCGCTATGGTATGCAGCTTCAGATGCCAAAGAAGTTTGATGAGGTGAAGTATTATGGTCGTGGTCCGATAGAGAACTATTGCGACAGAAACTCAAGTGAGTTTATCGGAGTATATAATAATAAGGTGGCAGATGAGTACTTCAACTATATTCGTCCTCAGGAGTCAGGTAATCATACCGACATCCGCTGGTTCCGTGTTATCGACAAGGAGGGCAAGGGGCTGGAGTTCTATTCTAATGCTCCCATGGAGGTAAGTGCCCTTAACTATCTGATGTCTGACCTCGACGATGGTGCCACAAAGGATAAGAAGGTGGGGCATCATTCTGGCGACCTCATCGAGCGCCCGCTGACACAGGTTCATATCCAACAGCGTCAGATGGGTCTCGGTTGTGTTAACTCTTGGGGAGCATGGCCGCGTGCAGAATATCTCGTGCCTTATCAGGATTATGACTTCACTTTCGTCATCAAACCGGTGAGGTGAGTTTGCAAATTGATACTTAAAGCGGTTGATTTTTGTCAAAAAGAACAATAATTTCTGTATTTTTATAAATTTTAAGTAGTAAACCGTTGGTGGGAATGTTATAAATTACTACCTTTGCAACCGAAAAGATGATGATTTGATAGCAAATCTGTTTTGAGGTAACAAAAAATTTAGAGAGAGATGAAAATGAAGAAGAAGATGGTGCTTATGGGAGCTATGCTCTTCTTTGGCACAATGACGCTAAATGCAACGGAGAATGTCGCAAGTCCCAATGATGTCGACACTACTTATATCAAACTCGATGAGAATCGTGAGCCTATCAATCACGTAAACCTCACCCTTGATGAACTCAAGGCTAAGGTAGGCGAGTTGGAGACAATTCTAGAGACAGAGAACTTCCAGTTGTATGCAGCTGGTGATTACACCTACAAGATTGAGGGTGGGGTAGTGACATCAATGGCTATCCAGATTCCTGATGACAACAACGATAAGGTTGTATATAATCAGATCCTTAATGCTCTTGCAAAGAGTAAACCTATCAAGGATACCCACAATACCGGTGGTAATTACTATCTGTATTCCAATTTCCAGGTTCAGTTCGACGACTTCGAAGGTTATGAGAAGCTGACATTCTCGGTGATTGCAGAGTAATATCCTTTCAGGCGATAAAGAATCAGGCCTCGCATCACAATGCGAGGCCTTTATTATTTGAATAAAAAGAATCCCGAGGGGAACCCTCGGGAAATCTGTTGTTATAATAAATAATGATGCCTTACAGCTGTTCTGGAGCTTTCTCTGCAGGAGCGGCGTCGAGAGCCTCGAGAACCTCAGCCTCGTCAGCAACCTCAGCAGCAGCCTCAGCGGCAGCAGCCTTTGCGTCAGCAGCAGCGCGGATAGCCTCCTCTGCCTCAGCAGCAGCCTTCAGCTCAGCAGCATTCTCAGCAACAACCTTTACAGGAATCTCAACCATCACCTCCTTGTGGAAGTGAACAGTAGCTACGTAGTCACCAATCTTCTTTGCATCCTTCATGGTGATGATCTTACGATCAACCTCCTTACCGAGCTTAGCGAGCTCCTCAGCAACCTGAGCAGCACCAACAGAACCATAGAGCTGACCTGTAGCACTAACCTTGGCAGCAATCTCGAGAGCTACACCATTAAGAACAGCAGCCTTCTCCTCAGCGGCAGCCTTTTGAGCTGCGAGCTTGTGAGCCTGCTGCTTCAGGTTCTCAGCAAGAATCTTCTTAGCCATTGGTGAAGCGATAACACCCTTACCCTGAGGGATGATGTAGTTACGGCCATAACCAGACTTTACATTCACGATATCGTTCTTGAAACCCAGACCGATAATATCTTCTTTCAGAATAATTTCCATAATCTTGCGTCCTCCTTAATTATTTCATCAAATCGGTTACGTAAGGCAGCAGTGCGATCTGGCGGGCACGCTTAACGGCCTGAGCCACGCGACGCTGATACTTCAGAGATGTTCCGGTGATACGACGGGGAAGAATCTTACCCTGCTCGTTGAGGAACTTCTTGAGGAACTCGGGATCCTTGTAGTCGATATACTTGATACCACTCTTCTTGAAGCGGCAGTACTTCTTCTTCTTTGTATCGATAGAAGGAGCATTCAAATAGCGAATTTCAGTTTCCTGTGCCATAATTTAAGCCTCCTCTGTTTTTGCGCCAAGCTTGTTGCGACGCTTCTCAGCGTACTCTGCAGCATACTTGTCGAGTTTAACTGTCTGGAAACGGATAACCTTCTCGTCACGACGATAGGCAGTCTCCAATGTCTTAATCACTTCTGGCTCAGCCTTGAACTCTATCAGGCAGTAGAAACCTGTAGATTTCTTCTGAATAGCATAAGCCATCTTCTTCAATCCCCAGGCCTCTTCGCTCAGGATCTCAGCACCTTTATCGGTGAGAACCTTCTTGAATTTAGCGGCCGTTTCCTTCATCTGGTCATCAGACAAAACGGGAGTCAAAATGAAAACGGTTTCGTATTGATTCATAATGAATTTAAAATGTTTATAAATGTTATTTTGCAAAATGCGGGTGCAAAGGTACAAAATTTAGTGAAGAGTGAAGAGTGAAGAGTGAAGAATCGCCCCAATCTTTAACTATATTTAATACTTTTCGTCTGATTTTGCGAATTTTACATGCATGATGATGCCTATTATGATGATAATGAGGGCGATGAGCAGCACGATATTACTCGATGTCCATCCTGCCATATATGCCATAATAAGAAAGAGAGCGCCGATGATTACCAGCGCCACTCCTGTCAGTTGTCGGATACTGTTCATTCTGCCTCTTCAGGGGTAATGAGTTTGTAGCCCTTACCGTGGATATTGATAATCTCTATCTGTGGGTCGTCCTTCAGGTGCTTACGCAGCTTAGTGATATACACATCCATCGAACGGGCATTGAAATAGTTGTCGTCAATCCAGATGGTCTTCAGGGCGAAGTCTCTCTGTAGTATCTCGTTGGCATGGCTGCAGAGCAGTGCCAGGAGCTCGTTCTCCTTTGTTGTCAGCTTGCGCTGGTCGTCACCGATGCAGAGCAGCTGTTTCTGGGTGTCGAAGGTAAACTTTCCGATATGATAGAGAGTCGACTCCTTGCTCTTCTTCCCCTTGGTACGGCGCATGATAGCCTCAATACGGAACACGAGCTCTTCCATGGAGAATGGTTTGGTGATATAGTCGTCGGCACCGATCTTGAATCCCTCGAGGATATCCTCCTTCAGAGTCTTGGCAGTAAGGAAGATGATGGGCACGTCGAGATTAGAAGAACGGATTTCCTGAGCCAGTGTGAAGCCGTCTTTCTTAGGCATCATTACGTCGAGCACGCAGATATCAAACTTTGTCTTCAGGAAAGCCTTGTAACCAGCCTCACCGTCGGCACATAACTCTGTTGCATAGCCCTTGGCCTGCAGATACTCACGAAGCAGCATTCCGAGGTTCTCATCGTCCTCGCAAAGCAAGATTTTCAGTTTGTCGTCCATAATCGATTTCTTATTTAAAAAGTTAATACTATATTTTCTTCAATCCTTTGTCTCCTTTAATATTGGCAGGGTGACGGTGAATGTCGTTCCCTTGCCGAGCTCACTCTCGCACTTTATCTCGCCTTCATGGAGATTGATGATCTTCTTGACGTATGCCAGACCCAGTCCGAAGCCCTTCACGTCATGGACATTGCCGGTGTGAACGCGATAGAACTTGTCAAAGATCTTCTTCACATTCTCTCTCTTTATGCCAAGACCCGTATCGCGGATACTGAAGCATAGCTGTTCCTTCTCGTTCCATGTCTTTATATACAGGTCGAGGGGTTGGTCGGGCTTACGATACTTCACCGCATTGTCCATCAGGTTTGTGATGGCATTCTGGAAGTGAACCTCGTCTACGAAGATAGCAGAGTCTACTGCCTCTATCTCAGTGTATATCTTACCTCCGGTATGCTCCACGCGAAGCGAGAATGTGGAGGCGATGTTCTCGAGCAGTTCGTTCAGGTCGAGTTCCTTCTTTTTGAATGATGCTGTCTTCCTGTCGAACATCGACATCTGGAGCACCTTCTCCACAAGGAATCTCAGACGCTTCGACTCGTCGTTGATGACACCTCCGAGATGCTTCATCATCTGCGGACTCTTTGATACGGAGTCGTCGTTAAGCATCTGGGCCGCCAGGGAGATGCTTGAGATAGGTGTCTTCAGCTCATGGGTCATGTTGTTTATGAAGTCATTCTTTATCTCAGAGTATCGTTTCTGTCTGAATATCACCACGATGGTAAACACAAACGTGATAAGCAGTACGATGGTGAAGATCATCGAGGGGATCATAAACCTCACGCTCGAGAAGATATAAGAGTTCATGTCGGGGAAGTGTATCTTCACGATACCCATCTTGGGAGAGGGGTCGTTGCGGAAGAGCACCTGGGTATAGGTATTCTCCTTACCTTCTTCTATATAGTCAGGGCAACGGTAAACCTCACGTCCGTCGGTAGTCTCAACAGTAAAGTGATATGGTATATTGATGCCGTTATTTAATAGTTCTGCGTGGATATCCCTGTCAAGCAGCTTGAAGTTCACACGCTCTTTCAGAGGCTTGTCGGAAGCAGTATACAGGATATTATACACCACCTCGTCGAGCAGTGCCTTCTGATATACGTATCTGTTGCGTACTATCTCCTGCAGCGACTTCGAAGCATCCAGCAGTGAGTTCTTGTCCGAGCGCAGTATCATGGCCTTCGGTACGTTTGCCGGCTTGATGGCGAAGGTCTTCAGTTCGAAAGATGAGAAGACGGTACCGTCGTCGGCTGCCACAGCAAACTGGTGGGAGTGTCTTATCGTACCGTCAAGGTCGTCTATCATGACAGAGTCCTGTTTGTAAGCTTTGCGCTCAGTCTCCTTTATGTCTTTCTCGAGATAGCGCTGTGTCTCGTTCATCTCCAGATTATGCGATGCCTGATACAGGCTACGGTATACTGACTCGTCGAACTGCTCTTTCTTCATTTTCGCCATCTGTTCGATGTACGAGAGCTGAAGCAGCAGCAGACCGACGAATGCCAGTCCCATAATAGTCGCTATAATCCATATTGTACTTTTCTTCATTATATCTTTTGCTTTCTGGCGACAAAGGTAGACAAATTATAAAAGAGTAATAGCGATTTTGTTAATTAATTCTGTTAAATTTAACAAGATTAACACGTTTGTTTTGTTTTAGTTGTTAAATTGACAACTATATTAACTATGCCTTAACGTTACATCTGCCTCACATCGTATTCGAGTGCCGATGTGTGGCAAATCCAGTGCTCCGTCTCTCTGTGCTCATCAAGGGTTGTTCTGCTCTACCCTAACACTAAAGGCCCTATAGTATTAGGGTAAAGGGTGTTTAGTGTTAGGGTTTGGATGCTTTCGTCACAAGGGACGTCACAGAGGGTACAGGCACGGTGTGACTGACATAATAACGCAGTGAAGGCTCGCCGCTGCGAGCCCTCTCTAACCAATTAACTAACAAAAGCAAAATGAAAAAACTATATCTTATATCGTATGAATCTTTTGATGTTGCAAAGGTACGGTGAAAAAACGTCGATTCCAAATATTCCTTCAGATTTCTCCCCAACTACTTGCGACACACCCGGATTTTTGCGACAAAACCCACAAATGCCCTCAATCTCTGTCGCAAATGTCCTCAAAAATATTCTCCAAAGTTTGGATATATGAATAAAAGGATGTATCTTTGCAGCAAACTCAAATAATAGAAAAGGGAACCAAAAGCGGTTCCCTTTTCTGTTTTCCTAATGTGCCTTGAAAGTTAAAAGGTAAAGTCTGTCTTTACGACTCCCTCACCGTAGATAGTCTTGAAGTCATCACGCATCGAGATGACATGATAGCCGGCCTCGCGCCACTGCTCGCCAAGCTTGAGGGCCTTCTCGCGGTTGGCATGGTCTCTGTCTTCGTCGTCGGCTATCAGCATGAAGGTTACCGAACGGTGAGGACTGCTCAGACAGTAGTTATGCATTGCACAGTCACCACTGCTGTTGCCAAACGAGATGACTGGTATCTTGCCTATCTCCTGAGAGATCTGGAACACCTTGTTGGCCTTCAGGTTCTTGATGATGAGTTCGTCAGTGCGGATAATGTCTTCCTCCTTACCCATCGTATAGTTGACGCCTGTCACTTCTCCCTCCTTGGATGTGCGCAGCTTCACGTCCATGCCGATAACACGGTTGGGACTGATGCCGACAGACTCTACCAGTGCCCTGCAGATGAACCTGTCGGAGCCTGATACAACATAGAACGTAAAGCCGTTGGCCTTCAGATAGTCGAACACTTGCAGCATCGGCTGAAAGAAGCTCTGTCCGTAGGTCATGCCCTTGAAGCCGTTGGCCTGCTTGGCGGCATAGGCCTTCACATAGGCGTCAAACTCAGCCAGTGTCATGCCGGCATAGGCCTTAGCTGCAGCGTAGGCATGCTTCATGTCGAAGTGGTCGGGCAGCTTCTTGCCGTTTCTTACGAAGTCTCTGATGTCTTGGGCTGCCTCCTTCACGTCAGCGGGAGCCTTGTCCTTGTAGGTCGGGTCATCGAGCACACGATACTCCAGAAGGTTATATTCGAAGTAGGTAGGGTAGAGCTCGCCTACGAAGGTGCCATCCATGTCGAATGTCGCTATGCGGTCTTCTTCCTTGATGTAGTTCTTCGAGTGGGGGTCTGTTACGTCCTCAACGTATGCTTTCAGTGTGGTGATCGCTTCACATGCATTCCACTTGGTAAAATGGTCATTCTTGACCGGAGCACTGTTGTCAGTATTACTACAACTGCAGAGGATGCTGATGTAGAAAATGACGATTGGGAATAAGATTTTCTTCATACCTTGTTTTATTTATATAATTACTGAACTTTCGCAAGTGAATGATTATTCATCACGCTGCGTATAATTTATACATTTGATAGAGTTTATGGAACTTAGGATTGACATCAATAATTGCAGAAAGCAGCTCGCTGGCCTTGTCGGTCTTCTTCATGGTGTACTCCTTGATGCGCTCCTCAACACATTGCCCAGCGTAGTCGGCAGAGAAACGCTCACGGTGCTGTTTATCCGTCAGTCCCTGCTTCTTGTCGGGCTTCCGGCCTTCCTCTCCGTGAAGAGAGAAGTCGAGGAACAATTGGCTAAGTCCATCGCTCAGCAGAAGCATCAGGCACTTGTAACCCAGAATGCTCTTGTGCTCAAGGTGAGAGAAGATCTTGCCAATGAGTTCACTCTTGCGACCGCTCTTCGGAGCGTCCGTGTCATCGATAATCAGGCAGACAGGCTTGTCATGCGGGGCCTCTGTTCTACGGCTGATTTTTCGGAGCAGCTGGAGATTCATCGCATAGAGCAGCTTACGCCATTTGATATTACCATCATTCATAAAACGATAGAACATGTCTTTCTCACAATTGAACAGGCGGCTTAAGGAAGAGCCTGAGTACCGGTATGCATTCCTGACAACGAAGAACGGGAACAGCATCAGAAGATTCAGTACCTGCACTTTCGTGAACTTGCAGTTCTCCTTCTTCTCTGTTCCGATTTGGCTCGGACGTATGTTTATGCACTCCATGACTCTTTTTTATTCCTATTTTATGTTAAATTATGCAGGTGCGCCATCACTTGCGAAACTTTAGTA
>FLNV01000232.1_pt1 | contig 24967 bp, 26 predicted proteins | sample 1140351 | NCBI WGS metagenome assembly FLNV01 (sample SAMEA3878207, study PRJEB12797) | bioreactor metagenome | biome: Moose rumen | place: Sweden | collected 2011-10
CAGGCTCAACATGCTGCTGGCAGTTCTGGAAAAACGAATCGGATTCAAACTGGCTCAGAAAGACGTCTATATGAATATCGCCGGAGGCATACGCGTGACCGACCCCGCCACCGACCTCGCCGTCATCTCAGCCATCCTGTCGAGCAATGTCGACGCCGCCATCGACCGAAAGACCTGCCTGTGCGGAGAGGTGGGACTCAGCGGAGAAATCCGCCCCGTTAGCCGGATCCTCCAGCGCATAGGGGAGGCGGAAAAGCTGGGATTCCAGGACATCATCATCCCCCACTCCAACCTCCAGGCTGTAGACACCGCAAAATTCAGCATACGCATACATGGTGTCAGAAAAGTGGAGGAAGCTTTCCGCGAGCTGTTCGGATGAGGGGAATTCTATAGGTTCTATAGATTCTATAGGTTCTATAGATTCCATAGGTTTCATAGATTCTATAAATTCTATAGATTCCATAGGTTTCATAGAAAATCTAATGTTTCTGGCATTTTCCGCAAAAAATGTCATTATTTCTTTTGGAAATTAAAAATAATCCGTATATTTGCACCGATTATAGACCAACACCAATTATTTATTAACCCATTAAAAAATTAAGAGACATGAAAACAATGAAGAACAAATGGCTGACAATAGCATTGCTGTTGTTCGCACTCTCAACCGCATCCGTAGTGGCACAGCCCAGCATTCCACGCCGCGGACAGCGCGCAAACCGAGGGTACACCCAGTCGCCAAGACGCAACAGCCGTGTGGCTTGGGGTACACAGTACGACTGGTTGTCGCAGCGCAGGGCCACCTACCGCGACGTGCAGTACAAGGACAGGGGGCAGGTACGCGTGCTCCTGAACTCCATCTACGCCCGCCACGGACGCTATTTCAAGGACCCTAACCTCAGCGACTACTTCTACTCTCAGAGCTGGTACAGGCCCTTCCGCAGCGAGGTGCCGGCAAGCTCGTTCAACTCCATCGAGAAATACAACATCAACTTCCTCTCGAAATATGACTAAGAAAGGATATTTGCTCTGCAGCGCCATAGCAGCGGCAGCGACCCTGCTCACCAGCGCCTGCGACAAGGGCAACGCAAGGACGACAGACTCAACCGAGCCTGTCGCCGTTGCTTTTGAGAAAAACAACGAAGAACCACCCACCGACGCCGCCCCGGATGCCGACATTCCGAAAGGTGCTCAGATCCTGATGAAATGCTACCCCGACTTCGTGAAGGGCTACAAGGACGGACGGCTTCAGATGAGCGACGGAAGCACCCTCACCTATGATGACGGCCGCAACAAGAGCTTCGAGCAGAAGCTCGACGACGCCGACCCGGAGGACATGTTCGCATTCCGTTATGACCGCAAGACCACAACTCCCGAATATCTTCAGGACGCCGGCCGGAGCCGTTGCGAGGCACTGTTCAAGAAAATGTACGGATCAAGTGCCCAGCAGGTGCAGTCCAAGCTGGTCAGCGTGAAGTGGTTCGACGCCAACGGGAACTACGGCGGTGCGACCGTGAAGTTCACCCCGGTCAACGGTGCGGCCGACCATCTGAAGGCAGTGGCATCCGAGCTGGCGAAGATGCCTCAGTTCAAGAAGTACTACAAGTCGGAAGGGACGTTCTACTGGAGGCAGGTGCGCGGAGCCAAGCGGCAGAGCGCCCACTCCTACGGCATGACCATCGACATCGGAGGCAACTACAAGACCTCCTGGCTGTGGTCGAATCCGGGCGCGAAGGAGACCACCCGTATCCGCTACGAGAACAAGATGCCGATGCAGATTGTGGAAGCCTTCGAGCGCCACGGATTTATCTGGGGAGGGCGATGGTACCACTACGACACGATGCACTTTGAATACAGGCCTGAAATCCTCATGGACAACCCATAGCCTGTGGATTTCACATTCACCCAAAAAGTGTGCATTTTACAACTACTTAAATTTTAGCGTTTTAACAATATTTTATAAAAGTGAGTGCAATTTTATTTGTTGCATTCACTTTTTTATTTTAACTTTGCAAAATAATTTGGGAAAAAGCGATAATGCTACATTCATTTTTGATTAAGACATGGCAATATCCAAGACTAGAAGCACATTGATTGACTGCGCCAGGGTTTTGTTTGCGAAACACGGTCTCGAAGGCACCACGATGAACGACATCGCGGTGGCATCGGGTCGTGGCAGGCGGACGCTCTACACTTACTTCAAGAGCAAGGAGGACATCTACCTGGCGGTGATTGAAACGGAGCTGGAGCGACTCTTCTCCAGGCTGGAGGAAGTGGCAAAGAAGAACATCCCGCCTGAAGACAAGATCGTGCAACTCATCTTCGCCCATCTCGAGGTAATCAAGGAGGTGGTACTCAGAAACGGCACGCTGAGAGCTGAGTTCTTCCGGGAGATATGGAAAGTGGAGACGGTGCGCAAGAATTTCGACCGGACTGAAATCGCCCTCTTCCGCCGAGTGCTCAACGAGGGGAACGACGACGGGGTGTTCGACATCATGAACGTGAAGCTGACGGCTGAAATCATGCACTACTGCCTGAAAGGCTGCGAGGTGCCGTACATCTTCGGCCGCTACTCCGGCCGCGGACCGGAAGACCTCTATATCTACGTACGCACGATGGTGACCCGCCAGCTGCAGAACAAGCACACCACCCTCACCATCAACAGCTAAAAGAAGCTTATCCTAGAAATCCCAGCCCCCTAGAAAATCCAGACATCCAGAATATCTAGAATCACTCTCAACTCTAAACTTTTTTAAAAAACTATAAACAAAAGAAACATGGGTTTACTTACAGGAAAGACGGCGCTGATTACAGGTGCCGCACGCGGTATCGGAAAGGCTATCGCACTGAAATTCGCGCAGGAAGGCGCAAACATTGCATTCACCGACTTGGTAATCGATGAGCTGGGTCAGGAGACGGAGAAAGAAATCGCCGCTTTCGGTGTGAAGGCAAAGGGATATGCCTCCAACGCCGCTGACTTTGCGCAGACCGAGGAGGTTGTCAGCAAAGTGAAGGAAGAGTTCGGTTCAATCGACATCCTCGTGAACAACGCCGGCATCACCAAGGACGGTCTGATGCTGCGCATGACAGAGGCACAGTGGGACGCTGTGATTGCCGTGAACCTCAAGTCAGCATTCAACTTCATACACGCCTGCACACCGATTATGATGCGTCAGCGCGGTGGAAGCATCATCAACATGTCGAGCGTGGTAGGTGTACACGGAAATGCCGGACAGTGCAACTACTCAGCCTCAAAGGCCGGACTGATCGCACTCGCCAAGTCGATCGCACAGGAGATGGGTGCCAAGGGAATCCGAGCCAACGCCATCGCTCCGGGATTCATCGAGACCGCGATGACCGCACAGCTGCCCGACGACGTACGCGCTGAGTGGGTGAAGAAGATTCCTCTCCGCCGCGGCGGTACAGTGGACGACATCGCCAACACGGCTGTTTACCTCGCATCCGACCTCTCAAGCTATGTCAGCGGACAGGTTATCCAGGTTGACGGCGGTATGAACATGTAAGGCATCAAGGCATAACCACACATATAAAAGGAAGTCACAGGAGACAAAAATCTACTTAGACTTCCTTTTTCTATTTTTATATAGACAAAAATACATATTTGATTTTGAACTTTCATTTATTTATCGTATTTTTGCATCACGGAAGAAAAGTCACAATTTATGAGCAATATTCAAGACATATATAAGGCAATTGCAACGAATGGTTTTTCCGAAGTCACAAATCAAATGATTGACAACTACACAAATGAAATAATTAATGGAACCACAAATTTTTATAGATACAATACTCCAGAGCATGCAGGACTCTGCAAGGCAGGTCAGGTCCTCATTGGGGCGTCAGTCGTCGCGAGCTACGCGACAACAAGCCTTACGACAAGTGGAAATGTTGGAGAAAGCAAAATCAGCCCAAGTAACTGGGAAATAGACGAATTACAAGAACGTGCCATAGAGAAATGGGCAAGAGAGGCAAAACTATGGGTTGAAAACGCAGACATGGTTTTAACCGAAACTTTTGGACCAATGATAGCCCAAGGCGCTGAGGCAAAAGTTTACTATAGAGGGGGGGACACTTCCGTAATAAAAGAACGTGCATCAATTTATTCTACGACACAAAAAGCCCTTGATGCAATTGTTCTACACAATTATTTATTTCCGGAAACGGCTATGCACGTGATTGGATTCACCCGTGACTCCGATGGTCTTATGCGTATTATTCTCACTCAGCCCTATATTCGATGTTTACGCCTTGCAAGCAAATCAGAAATTGACTCATTGGTGTTTGCCAAAGGATTTCATGATAACTGTTCAGGGCAAGGAGTCAATTATATTTCCGACAGAATTATCTTAGAAGACATGCATCCGGCAAATGTGTTTATCGACGAAATCAGTTCAGCTCCTATTTGTATTGACTGTATCGTAAAATTTGTTTGATTATCACAACAACATCATGGACATCATCTACGAAGACAACCATATCATCATCGTGAACAAGGCTCCGGGCGAGATTGTGCAGGGCGACAAGACGGGCGACCAGCCGCTGTCCGACCTGGTGAAAGCATATATCAAGGAAGCTTACGCGAAGCCTGGCGAGGTATTTCTGGGCGTGGTCCATCGGTTGGACCGTCCGGTAGGCGGTCTTGTGGTGTTCGCACGCACAAGCAAAGGTCTGACGCGCATGAACGAGCTGTTCAGGAAGAGCGAGGTGAAAAAGACCTACTGGGCCATCGTGCCCGTGCCGCAGAAGGAGTCGGAGCGTCCCCTGCTCCACACGCCCGTCCGTCTGGAACACTGGCTCGTGAGAAACGAGCAGCAGAACAAGTCGTATGCCTACGACCGTGAGGTACCGAAAAGCAAGAAGGCGGTGCTCGACTATCAGTTCATTGGTCTGGGCGAACGATACGGTCTTGTGGAAGTGAACCTGCACACAGGTCGCCATCATCAGATCCGGTGCCAGCTGGCGAAGGTAGGCTTCCCCATCAAGGGCGACCTGAAATACGGAGCCCAACGCAGCAATCCAGACGGCAGCATCTCCTTACTGGCCCGCAGCATCGACTTTGTCCATCCCGTATCAAAAAAGCAGATTCATGCAGTGGCCCCCCTGCCGGAAGGACTGTGGCAATCGCTGGCCGGGGAGATGGCATAGAGAGTCTATAGAAACTATAGAATCTATAGAAACTATAGAATCTATAGAGTCGGAAAAACTGGTCTTTCCAGCTCCTACTCAAAATAGAATGTGATGATGATCATCTTCGACTTTCCCTTGTCGATGGAGTTTGTGAAGATGAGCTGGTCGGGGTTGGTCAGGTCGTTTCGTTTCTTGTTGATGATGTTGGAGAGTCCGTAGGCGAACTTGATTTCCGGGATGAACTTGAAGAAAGGCCCGTAGAAATCGCATCCGAATCCCGCTTCCAGATAGCAGTCGAAGCGGTTGAGCAACAAGTTTTTCTGTTTTTTTACGGTCAGGTCGTACATGGGGTTCACACCCACCACGGCATAAGGACGGTAGTTGTTGAACCGCTCGCCGGCGATTTTCAGGTCGACCGGCAGTGAGATATAGGTTGACTTCACGTTCTGGATTTCCGTAGCGTCGTTGAGGTGGTTGATGAACTTCACGTCCTTTGACCCGAAATGCATGGAAGGGATGACACGTAGCGAGAAGTTGTTGTTCAGCCGGTATTCCGCCAGCACGCCCACGCTGAATCCCGGCTCGTAGTTCGGTGCGTCGGCATACCAGTTGTTGCCGTTCTCGTCCACGAATCCGTTGTTCACGAGCTCAATGTCCTGCAGATGCACTCCGGCGAAGAAACCGTAATGGAGCTGCCGCTGGTCAATATAGGGCCGGTTCATCACCTTCCGCTTCTGGGCGTAGGCAGACGGCACAGCCACCAGCGCCAGCACTGCCGCCAGCGCCAGCCTCAATACCATAAGCTGAAGAGGTCGGAGACCGTTTTTATTATGTGAAATTGTTATCAAATGCGGTTGTTTTTTCGTTTTTGCTATATTTTTAAACGTACCAAAGCGAATTTTATTGCAAAAAAATTGTTATTTTGCTTGTTTACTCATTTTTTTACATTATCTTTGCAAAATCAAAATGCGGAGGGATGGCTTTTGCCGCCCCTGACCGCCAACAACAAATACGGTAATAAAAGATTAAGTAACTTTTTTAAACAACAAAACTATGGCTTACGTAATTAGTGACGATTGTGTAATGTGCGGTTCTTGCGAGGCTGAGTGCCCTTCTGGCGCTATCTCTGCAGGTGACAGCAAGTATGAAATTGATCCGGATGCATGCGTTGACTGCGGCACTTGCGCAGACGCTTGCCCTTCTGGCGCAATCAACCCGGGCGAATAATCACCCCGAGTGAAGATAAACGTCGAAAAAAAGGTGTGTCATGCGTGACACACCTTTTTTATGTTTTCCAGAGGGGGATTTCGAAGTTTAATATTCCGAATTATCGAACCTTCCCCGCCCAGCTAAAATCTCATTCAACTTTAAACTTTCATCTTTAAACTGAAAAGAAATCACACAGCCGGCACCATCTTCTCGTTGTTATAGAATACGGAGTCGGTGTAGCCGATGGTAGGCTTAGCGATGATGGTAGGCTCGTCGTCTATAATCTTGCAGAACCGCACGATATCGAGGAAGCTGTATTTCTCCTCGCTGATGAACTTGAAATGGCCAGGCAGCGCACCGCTGATGATGGACTTCTGGTTCTCGTTCACTCCGACCACCATCCAGTCGTAGCCCATGATATTGGCACCTTCCATCATCTCCATGCAGATGATGCGGATATTGCCCTTCCCTTTCGGCATGGAATAGAGGTACATGTCCTCAATCTCCTGCCTGAAGACGATGGCCTGCTCCACGATGGCCATTGACAACTCGCTGCGTCCGTCTGTGCAATAACGGTTAAGCGCGCGCTTCACTCTCTCTTGTGCGTCGACATCGAAATAGGATAGGATACGTGGGATGTCGGTTTCTGTGATTTTATTGAAAGGTACCATATATTATGTCTTTTTTTGCTCATTTAGAAAAATTATGTGCAAATATAAGACTTTTTATTGCACACTTCCAAGTTTTTTGTGAAAAAAGTTAATAAATCTGAAAAAAAAGCGACATTTCGATACAAAATGAACAAAATAATGCGAATGTATTGCATGTTATATTTCCCAAAAAGGAGTTGGAGTTATTCATCCTAGTCAAGGTACTACATATAACGAAAAGGAAGATTCCGACATTGAAAGAATTCTTTATATACATAGTAAAGAAAAAAGACGATACAAATAGAGATAAAACTCTAATTTTCAAAATTTTATTAAGAAATATTAAAAACAAAGAATCATTTTGTTGTTTCAAATAAATTACATAAATTTGCAGCGATATATCGATCCTGCCATTTTGATTTGTCATTCTCAAATTATCATTAATCTATTATGACAAAAATTCGTTTACGGAACAAGAGGAAAAAGATGCAACTTGTCATCTGGTGTATATGGTCCGGGCTAGTTCTCGGAACAATTATAGCAGTCCTGTTCAAAAAAACAGAATGGAACATAGGTATGATTACTATGTCTATTGCTCTATTGTACCTTATTCTGATCTCATCTGCCGAGATATTTAAGATAGAAAGCTCGAACAAAAATTTACACAAGCTGGCACTGATAATTGACAAATATAACGAATGGACAGATAATAATAAGATTTTAAATACTTTAATTACATTGGGGATACTGTTCTTGTTCATCTTTATAGCATATCTCACAAGAGAAATAACATTATAGACAATACGGGAGATGTGTTAAAAACACATCTCCCGTATTACTTTTCCCTTTACCTGCTATTACAGCTTCGACACGATGTTGAGGGTGTCAGTGGCGATCATCAGCTCCTCGTCGGTAGGGATGACGCATACTTTCACCTTGCTGTCGTCGGCCGAGATGGTCATCTCCTTGGCGCGGCATCCGTGGTTCTTCTCCACGTCCATCTTCACGCCGAGGAACTCCAGCCCGTCGGTAGCGCCCTCGCGCACCTCCCACTGGTTCTCGCCGGCACCTCCGGTGAAGACGATGATGTCCACACCGCCCATGGCTGCTGCATACTGTCCGATGTACTTCTTGATGCGGTATGTGTACATCTCCTTGGCCAGGCGTGCGTGGTCGTTGCCCTCCTCGATGCCTTTGAGGATGTCGCGGAAGTCGCTTGCGCCGCCGCTCACGCCGAGCAGGCCGGATTTCTTATTCAGCAAGTTCGAGAGGCCTTTCGTGTCCAGTCCTTCCTTGTCCATGATGAAGGTGACAGCCCCGGCGTCGATGTCGCCAGAGCGGGTGCCCATGATGAGTCCCTCAAGCGGTGTGAGACCCATGGAGGTGTCCACGCACTTGCCGTCCTTCACGGCTGCGATGGACGCGCCGTTGCCGATATGGCAGGTGATGACTTTCGTGCCCTCAGCCTTTTCGATGCCCAGGAAGTCGAGCACGCAGCGGCTCACGTAGCGGTGGCTCGTTCCGTGGAAGCCGTAGCGGCGCACGCCGTATTTCTCGTAGAGCTCATAGGGGGTGGCATACATGTAGGCATAGTCGGGCATCGTCTGATGGAAGGCGGTGTCGAACACCCCCACCTGCGGTATTTCCGGCAGCAATGCCTTCACGGCGTTCACGCCCTTGATGTTGGCGGGGTTGTGGAGCGGTGCCAGGTCGTTGCAGGCAGCGAAGTCGCGCATCACCTCGTCGGTGATGAGCACGGACTCACTGAAGCGCTCACCGCCGTGTACCATGCGGTGGCCCACTGCGTCGAGCTCGTGAAGGTCCTTCAGCACGGCATTCTCGCCTTCCGTGAGCACACGGAAGATGAGCTGCACACCGGCGGTATGTTCCGGCACGGGCTCGTCCATCTGGATTTTCTTGCCGTTCACCTTGATTTTGATAAAAGAGTCTGGCAGTCCGATTTTCTCGATGCCGCCGGATGTCACCACGCTGTGGTCATCCATGTCGTACAGCGCATACTTAATCGAAGAGCTGCCACAATTTAATACAAGAATTTTCATATAACAGTTGAAAGTTTAATGTTTAATGAGAAATGTTATAGCAAAGGGATAAACTTTAAACTAAACAGTGGCGTCCATAGCCTGGCAGGCGGTGATGGCGATCATCTTGTAGATGTCGTCCACGGAGCAGCCGCGTGAGAGGTCGTTCACGGGGCGTGCGATGCCTTGGAGGATCGGGCCGATGGCGTCGGCGTTGCCCAGGCGCTGCACGAGTTTGTAGCCGATGTTGCCTACCTCGAGGTTCGGGAAGACGAGCACGTTGGCGTTGCCGGCAATCTCGGAGCCTGGTGCCTTCTTCTTGCCCACACTCGGAACGAGGGCGGCGTCGGCCTGCAGCTCGCCGTCAATTTTCAGCTCCGGCTCCAGCTCCTTGGCAAGCGCTGTTGCCTCAATCACCTTGTCGCACACCTCATGCTTTGCACTGCCTTTCGTGGAGAACGAGAGCATGGCCACGCGGGGATCGGCAAATCCAGCTACCGAGCGTGCGGTCTGCGCCGTGCAAACGGCAATCTGTGCCAGCTGTCCGGCATCGGGCATCGGAGTGACAGCCACGTCGCCGATGACGAGGACGCCGTCCTCACCGTACCGAGGTGTCTGGGTGATCATCAGCATCGCGCCACTTACGCAGGTGATGCCCGGAGAGCACTTGATAATCTGGAGGGCAGGACGCAGGGTGTCGCCGGTTGTGCTGAGCGCACCTGAGATTTGTCCGTCTGCGTCGCCGCTCTTGATGATGAGGCAGCCGAAATACAGGGGGTCGAGCACCTTCTGCTGAGCCTGCTCCAAAGTCATGCCCTTCTTCTTTCTCAGTTCGAAGAGCAACTGGGCATATTCTTCGCGTTTCTCACTCGTGGCAGGGTCAATCAGCGTGGCCTTGTCGATGTTCTTCAGTCCGAGCTTGTCGGCCAGTGCGTGGATCTCGTCGATATTGCCGAGCAGGATGAGGTCGGCAAGGTCGTCGGCCAGAGCCTGGTCGGCTGCGGTGAGTGTACGTTCCTCCGTTGCTTCAGGGAGGACGATGCGCTGCTTGTTGCTTTTTGCGCGCGCAATGATTTTGTCAATCAAGTTCATAATTATGCTAGTATTTTAAGTGAATATATTAAGAAATGATTATATCTTTTATTTGCTAAATAGCCCCCAAAAATGAAAAGCAGAAATAAGATGGAATATTTTTGGACTAGTGACTTCGGAGTTATTCGATTACAATCCAAACACCTTTTTTGGTGCTTCCCACTCTTTTTAAAAGACCTACTGTTTGCATTTTTTTTAAGTTATACTTTATGCCATCATCTGATGCATGCGGGATAGCATGATTCAGTTCTTTACGAGTTGCATTTGGATGTTCCTTTAAATAGTTCAAAATGAGTTGTTGTAGTTCTGTCATTCTTTTTGTTTTGCCATGTTTCTGTTGAGAAGCAGTTTTTTCGGTTTCTTGGGTAGCACTTTCGGTTTGGGGGGTAGTTGTTTTTATTTCTTGGGTAGAATTTTCAATTTCTTGGGTAGTACTTTTTGTTTCTTGGGTAGTTTTTTTTGTTTCTTGGGCAGAATCAGTACTTTCAGAAAACTTAAAAACTGTCCACAAACCTCCATCATAGTAAAATTCCGGTTTGGGTATGCCGGCATCACGGCATGCAACCATCATTCTTTCTATGCCCCTCCCCCATGTTTCGATCTCGCCAGCCCGAAAGAAAGCATTGGCTATATTTGGATTATAGGGATGGCTTCTATGCCTGCCAACAATATTATCTATAGTCCAGCCATCGGGCAATACACCCGTATTCCAAATTTCAAGCTTATCGTCAAAGACTGCAATCTGAATAGGAATATTAGATTCGTAAGTCTTATGCACGATGCTGTTGAGCAATGCCTCTCTCAAAGCTTCCTTTGGCACAGGAAGAGTCTCAACTCTTTGAATACCCTCATAGCTGATTTTGGCACGCATATACTTTGTTGTCAGTAAATCCATTACATTTCTCACCTGATGGAACAAATTACCATGTACCTCATCTTGATAAATCAAGTCCGAACCTTCCCTAAAGAAGCCAATCTTCACAAAAGCACCAGTCACAAATTTTTCCGGATCGTCATAAAACAACAAAGCAGCGGCTTTTTTCAGCATGCCGTCCTCTATCAGACGCAGCTTGTCCAATAAATCATAATTATCGTCCATCAGGTCGTACTCTTCCATTCGCCCGCTCCGCATCGCTTTTTTACGAAAAGCAGCAAAAGCTGAATCGTCTAAATCTTCTATATTCAGATTAGGTACAGAAAGGCCATCCCAAGTTTTGCCCTGTTTTTTTAGAAGGAAACGATCGAGGGCTGCACCTTTAAGTTCCTGTTTAGTGGAGCCACTACGGTAATGATATATACCCTTATAGCTGACAGGATAGGGGTATGGTTTGGTTACGATTTCCAGATACTGTTTCTCATCTTCCTCATGCAAATTAACATCAACAAATATCCCCATAATATCACGAACTTTATTAGGAATGTCCTCCATCAATTTTTTAGAATCGTCAATTCCGCATATTCGACCATCGTCGTCAATACCTATATATATAGTACCACCATTTGCATTGGCAAAACCACATATCCATTTCAGATATTCGTCTCGCCAACTTTGTTTAAATTCTATATTCTGGGATTCGTTCATATATAATTAAGAGAAATGAGCAAATTAGATTTTTACTAATTATTTGCAAATTAACGAAAAAAAAATGAGATATGGAAATTCGTGGGAAGGTTTTTGAAAAACAGAAGCATGGCATGGATTCCACAGACCGTTTTTCCAGCCTATTGCATCTCTGTTTCCTCGGTTGTATGGCTCTCTCCAGGGCAAGCGATAAGCCCGGAACTGCTAACCATATTTTCTCACGATCTCGTTGAGTCTGCCAATAAGATAGACTGGAAGATTAATAAGACGAAACAGGTACTTCGTCTAATTATTGTTGCAAATTACGGGGTACTTTAACATTTTTTGTCGCAAATTACGGGGTACTTCATCGTTTTTTGTCGCAAATTACGGGATACTTCATCGTTTTTTGTCGCAAATTACGGGATACTTTATTAATTATTGTCGCAAATTACGGGGTACTTTATTAATTTTTGTCGCAAATTACGGGATACCGAAAACACATCCCACTGTAGGGACTTACTTTATGTATGTCCGCCATACGTCATGCGCCATACACCATGTGCCATACACCATGTTTCATGTGCCATTCATTCTCATTCCCTTACACCATCCCGACACAGCCACCCTACCATGCTCATTTCCCATCATACCCTTACACGACTTGGCCTCCCCAGTCCAGGTGTTCCAACACGCAAAGTCTTCATAAACCTCAAAAAAGAGCCGCAGCACTCAGTGCCACGGCTCTTTCAAATTTTATAGCGTTTTAATTTTCGCGATTACCACAAGTTGGAAGTCTTTCCCTCATCGATGTCCTTCAGAAGCTGGATGATGGCGGCTTCCTCCTCTTCTTCCTCCTCACGCAACTTAGCGTCATAAGGTTTGCTGGGGTCGGCCGAACTTTCGCTTGATTCCAGTGCGAACTTGCGTTGCATCAGTGCTTCAACCTCATCTGTCAATGGTCTCTTATATATCTTTTTCATATTTAATTTATGGTTAGAAGCATGGGGACTAAGCCCCATGCCGATTTTTATTAATTAATCATCAATCACTTTACAAGCACCTTGCGTACAGAACCGTCTTTCATGCGAACCACGTTCGTTCCCTTCTGCAGTCTGCCGATTTTTGCACCTGAGAGGTCATATACGCCTTCGATATTAGAGAAGTTGAATCCGCCCTCGCTGATTGCATTGATTCCAGTCGGAGTGTCGTCGTCGGCAAAGCCGATTTCCTTCACACCGTCGCCAACCTCGCTGCCCTTCAAGTAAGCACGATAAGCAGGATAGTTCGTAATGTCTGAAGCAACCTTGTAGAACTTCTGACCGTTTGTAAGAGTCTGCAGGACATAGTTGCCAGCCGGAACAGTATTCTCATCTGCCAACGTACCTACAAGCAGGCCCTTCTCAACAGGTTCGAGTGAAGTGGCTGTACCATATCCCTCAACGTCCTCACCGATTTCGGCCTCTTCTGAGTAAAGGATATAAGGTGTGTTGGCCTGAGGATCAGAAACCTCCTTCAGAACAAGAGAAGTTCCGTTCATTTCCTCAACTTCGTAGCATACCACGCCCGAAGGAATCTCCGGCTTGAACGGGAACATACGGGTTGCATAGGCACCCTCAGCAATAGCAACCTCAATCACTGCAGGCTCAGCCAGCTGAACAGTGAAGTCGGCGTTGCCAGCCTCTGTGTAGATGTTACCGCCATCCTGACAAGCGATAGTGCTATTAGTAATGGTGTTCATAATGTTTACCACGTTGTTTCTGCTCGTTGCCACAATCTGGAACTCACCGGCATTGTCAACAACTGTAGTAGCCTGAATCTGGGTGTCTTTCCAGCTTGCAGCACTTCCGTTGAGCGCACCGTAAGTGAGATAAACATTTTCGTCGTTCTCGTTGGTGTAGTAGAGGTTGTAAGTGTTGAGTTTGCCTTCCACAGCCTTGAATGCCCATGCCTGAGCAAGGTTCACGTTAGGCTCAGCAGATGCATTGAAACCATAGCCTGTAGGGTTGTTGTTTGAAGGATTGCCAGCCTTTGCAACCACAGCGTTGCCAGCCTTTGCATGATTTGGTGTAGCCACCACAAGTGCATAACGTGAGTTTCGTGCAGGAGGATTGAGTGTCATCATACGATCATAAGCAGCCTGAACTTCACTAACTGAAGCTCCAGTATATTGGTTAACAGGTGTTGCCTGAGTAAGACCAGTAGCCGCATCAATATTGTCTTGATTGTACTGGAATACACCATCGCCAATATTAGAAGTAGGAACATTTTCTGTGATGTAATCTACATTACCAACTTCGGTAGCTGTTGCCTCACAGAGGTAGAAGTCGTCAAAACCAAACTGATTACTCAACCAACGGAATTTAATCTGCAGGAACTGGTATTCCTCATCATTGGTAAACGCATACTTAACAGTAGCCCACTGACCTTTATTCACAGACGGAGTACCCAGGACTTTGGTTTCTGTACCCTTTTCATTCGTAAGAGAAGTTACCAAATATTGATGATTTCCGTCTGCGGCATTTAAATTCTTAACTCGATAAGAGAACACGTATGACTTTCCTGCCTCGATAGGCCATGCCACACCAAGAGAGCCTTCTCCACTAGCTCCTTCGTTAACTATGCCAACAAGATATTTGTTCCCATCTTCTTCAGCGACATTGAACTTTGCAGAAGTTATCTTAGTCGTGAAGTCTTTTGCCTGTGTCCAGTTGTAGAAAGCATCAGGATATTCGAATGCACCGTTCTTGATGATGTTTTCACCTAACGAAGAGTAAGTACGCTTCGGCCCGTCGTTCACATAAGTAATCTCAGGAATTTCGGTTTCATCAAAAGCAACTGTCACAGAAACAGTTTTTGCCACCTCTGCATTAACAGCACTGGCAACAGTAATATTAGCTGTTCCTGGAAGAACTGGTGTAACAGTACCATTTGCATCCACTGTCACCACTTCCTCGTTGTCAGAAACGAAGGTTACAGTCTGAGCAGCGCCCTCCGGTCCTACTACTGCCGTAAGAGTTACTGCTTCGCTGATTTCAAGTTCAGTCACTTCCTCCTCGCCATTATAAACAGCGATAGTCTCAGGAAGGACTGCAGGCTTAACGACCGTCACGTCAACTGTAGCAGAAACATCTTCCATCTCAGCAGCGACTGTGATAGTAACTTCACCTTCTGCGACGGCTGTAACTTGTCCATTCTCGTCAACGATAGCAATTGACTCGTCAGAAGATGTATAAGTCACTTTGTCGAATGAAGCATTCTCAGGAGTTACAGTAGCTGTAATCTGTGCATTATTGCCCTCTTCAATCTCGTCATTGTCGATTGTAGCTTCAATGGAAGTTACAGGAGTGTAGTCAATCATTTCAATGGAGAAGTTATCCCAGATACACCAAAGTGATGTGTTGCTTTCGTTCTTTGCACCAATAGTGAGTTTATGGTCAGTCACAGTAACAGTAATCGGCTCACAGAAGTACAATCCAGCCAAGAATGAGCTGGATGCTGCATTCATGGTATTCTCACTTCCTGTTCTCACAGGGAAAGTCTGTTTCTCGTCATTTGCGAAGAAATAAGGAAGGTTTTCGTTATCATTTCCATCCTGACGGTAGAATCCTTGAGCCTTCACTTTGTAAACACCGTTAGGGACATCGAGTTCTTGGCTCATGTTGAAAACTGCATGATAAGATTCCACACAGAAGTTGGTAACATCTCCTGCATTGTTTTTATTTGAAGCTTCAAATGTCCACTTTCCATAATAGCCATTGTTTCTACCAAAATTAGGGTCAAGTGCATAATATGTTACATCGACTGGATTTGTCTCAGAGGCATTTGCAAGAAGTTTTTTTGCATCGTCCTCACTTATGAAATACCATTGTGCCAATGGGCTTGAAGCATTCACATTTGCATACGATAAAGTAGTGGTTCCAGCAGCTGCACTCAGCAACTTACCGTCATAAGCAAGAGTGTATGCACCATTTTCCTGTTTTTCTGCCGTTAAGCCTACAGGAGTTCCATTATCAGTAAAGCAATTGGAACCAAGTCCTGAACTTGCTGTAACTATGTCCGTTAATTTATATGCTCCGTCACTAAGCTGCACAGTCATCATTACACCATGGTCGGTTAACGACGCAGCAGTACCCCAAGCATTTGCAGCACCTAAATACTTTCCAGTTGCAGCATTAATTACTAAGAATTTTCCTGCTGATATTTCTGAATAGACATCTGGAGTTACAACAGTATTTTTAACTGTCACATTGCAAGAAGCTGTTACGGATGTTGCGGCATTGGCAGTTGCAGTGATAGTAGCTGTTCCTGCGCCGACAGCAGCAATCACGCCATCAACAACTGTAGCCACAGAAGGATCAGAAGAAGTCCACGTCAACGACTTGTCATCTGCATCAGAAGGTAAAACCATGGCTGTGACTGTTGCAGAGCTGCCGACATTAATTTCTACGGACGACGGATCTAAAGTAATGTCAGTTGGCACATGTCCCGTCACTTCTGCAATAGTCACGTCTTTGATGGCCACCCAGTTAAGAGCACTATTTGATGCAACGGAAATACCAAATTGAAGCACACCATTGTTGTCAACAATTCCCTTAACAGTGAAAACACCAAATTTGCCTTTATCTGCAAAGGTTCCAGTGCATTGAGAACCATTTTCTGAAATACTAATAGACTCCTCGTTCACAAAGAATGAGCCGCCGTCAAGACTTCCAGCAGATTCGTTGAAAACACGGGTACGAGCTGTCACATTATACTCTTCTCCAGGATTTAAACCAGAAAGTGTGTAATAGAGTTTTCCTTCTCCTAACGGAGTACCTGATGGTGCCCAATCCTGAATAAAAGGTGTGGTCATGCCAGATCCGTCAGTATCAGCTTCAACCGACCAAGTGTTGCAAGCCAGACTTCCAGAAGAAGTGCTGATGGCCCAGCCATTTGCATTATTTGTGGCGATTGTACCGGAAGCAATTGTCTTATAACTTGCTATACTGCTTTCTGCGTTTGATGTTGCTGCTGTTAAAGCATCAATAGCTGTGTTCAGAGCATCCTCAGAGGTCTCGTCAACAGTGCTGTAAGTACTAATAGCTGTATTTAAGGCTGAAGACACCGCATCAGACATTTTATCAGTTTTTGCTGCAGTAGTCCGAGCAGAAGTAAGGGCTGTATTGTATGCATTGATAAGATTTGTAAGTGGAATAGCGCCTGTACGAGTCAATTGATAAATTTGAATCGTGTGCCACTCTGTCTGGCCAGCCTTTGCCAACGCAAGTCCAATCTCAAGAGTACCGTCACTAACAGTAATATCACTGATAGTCACCTTGTACGGTTCATCTGCACTCATTCCAGGATCACGGCGTGCCGTAAAGTACTTTGTCAAAGTCTCTCCATTTGCCAAAGTGTAGATATAGGCCACATCATCAGCATCAGACTGAAGGTTGGCACCGCCTCCATTCCAGGCATTATGAGAAGTGGCGAATACGGTCACTTCATATATTCCTTTGTCAAGGCCTGTTACCGTTTGCTTCATTTGAGTGATGGCTTCGGAGTTGCCATAACGCTCAGCCAAAGGGGTTGTTGTACCAGCATAAGTCGTCACACTGCCGTAAGTTCCACTTCCGCCCCAATTCGCTTGTGCGGTTCCTACTTTCGACGTGTAATCCTGCGCGCTCATCGAGAGCGCCCCCACGATGCAAAGCATCATGAAAAGTAGTTTTCGTTTCATTTTGGTTTTTTGTTAAGTTAAAAAATTAGTTAAGAATTTATTTAAAGTATTATTATTCCGAAAAGTGTCGTTTTAATCAGTCAGTTGCTTTCAGTCAGCTATTAGCTTATAAACATGCAAATTTACTAAAAAAAGTGAAAACCGCCAAACGAAATCGGCGGTTTTCAACACCATAAGGTAAAATATGTAAATTTCAGAGAAGTAATGCCTTCCAAAAGATGTAACTATTCAGTTTTCGGCCGGGACATTCCTTTGCAAAACAAGGTAATAACATCCATGCTATCAATAGTGGAAGAATGACGCCCGAAATGTTAAAAATTTTCAAAAATCATTTATTTACTTATATAACTTCTTTATTTTAATAGAAAAAACGTATCTTTGTAGAAACATAAAACCATAATTATGAAAGAGAAAAAGACCAAAGAAAAAATTGATTTTCCTGCTATAACTATAACAGTGAAAGCTACACCCTGGGAAGAAGGTCATGTGGCACGATTCACCTCTACGAGGGCAACTCCATCCAAAGCAAAACCACGCCGCCGTTCCATCACTTCCAATATTCTTCCCTGATGAGTATCTTATTCAAAAGCTTCGACAAACGTCAAGATGCAATAATCACAACCTGTTTCGTTGTTATGCCAGAGGGCATCACAGACAAACAGGGAAACCGACGCTATTGTAAAATAGAGAATGCCGCATGGGACACAGGTGCCACCAACACAATAATCACACCGGAAATTGTGAAAGCATTAGAACTAGAACCAAGTGGGAAATATGCTGTTTCCACATTTAACGGTATCGTTGAAGTGGACACATACAAAATTGATTTATGTTTTGAGAACGGATATAAAATCACAGATTTACAAGTGCTGAGCGGAGCTGATTACGATGACTTCGACTATGACGTTCTCATTGGCATGGACGTAATAACAAAAGGAGACTTCTGTGTATCGACTATCAACGGTAAGACAAACTTTTATTTTAGAATGCCCGCACAAGGAATTCAATTAGAATAATTTAAGGGGGAGTCTATAAATTCTGATTTTGTTATGCTCTTACTAAATGGAAGTCTCATTCTATTGCTTTTGATTTTCTAGTCAAAATTTTCTTTTAATTTTCTTTCTAAAAAACATCCAATTTCCTGCCCATTTTCATTCTATTAAACACCATTATTTCCTACCCTCCCAGCAGCGACAGTACGCCGATTTCATTGAGCAGTATGGCGAATATGGCGATGGGCGCTACATAACGCAGGATGAAGATAAGGAGCTTCACGTAGGGAGCACGCGACTCCCCGTAGTTCGTGATCTCGTCGCGGAAGAGCTTCTTGTCCAGATACCAGCCCGTGAAGAGCGAGATGAACATGCCGCCTACCGGCAGGCAGATCTTCGCTGCCACCCAGTCGAACATGCCGAAGATGTTCTGGCCGCCTACGGTGATGCCGCTGAGCACGCCGAAGGAGAGGGAACAGAAGATGCCGAAGAAGATGATGCCGCCGGTCTCCCAAGCCGCCGCCTTCTTCCTTGGCATATTGAACTCCTCCGCCATATAGGACGTCACCACCTCATGCAGCGAGATGGTGCTGGTCAGAGCCGCCACGATAACCAACAGGTAGAACATCACTGAGAAGATATAGGCAATCCAGGGTGCTCCGGCAAACGCCTGCTGGAACACATTGGGCAACGTGATGAACAGCAGCGCCGGTCCCGACTCCTCCGGCTTGATGCCCACGGAGAAAGCGGCAGGGAAGATGATGAATCCAGCCATCAATGCGATGACAGTGTCGATCACGCACACCTGAACCGCCGTCTTGCCCAGGCTCGTCTTCTTGTCGAAATAGGAGGCGTATGTGCAGAGGCAGCCCATGCCCAGCGACAGGGAGAAGAAGGCCTGGCCCATCGCACTGAGCACCACGCCGCCGTCCATCTTCCCCCAATCCGGCTTCAGCAAGAATTCCAATCCGGCCGAAGCATTTGGCAACGAAACGCTGCATCCCACCAGAATCATGATGATGATAAACAGCATGGGCATCAGCACCTTCGACCACCGTTCAATGCCTTTCGTCACGCCCTTCACGATGACGAAATGGGTCATCAGCACAAACACCACCATCCAAAGCAGCGGAGTCCAAGTGGACGACGAGAAGTCGTTGAACACCTGTGCGAACTGCTCTGGCGTCTTACCCGCAAACTGGTTGCCGATGGCCAGCACGGCATATTCGATGGTCCATCCGGCGATCACTCCGTAATAGCTCATGATGAAGAATGCGGTGAACACGCCCAGGCGCCCCACCCACTTCCACTGGGTGCCGGGAGCCAGCTTCTGGTAAGCACGGGCAGTGTTCGACTGTGTGCTCCGCCCAATCAGGAACTCACTCATCATCAGCGGCAGCCCGAACAGCAGGATACACGCGATATACACGAGGATGAACGCGGCACCACCGTTCTTACCCGTCTCAATCGGGAAGCGCCATATATTGCCCAGACCCACAGCTGATCCGGCAGCGGCCAACACCGCACCTATCTTGGAACCAAAATTCTCTCGTTTCATATTTTTTATTTATTTTATTATAATCCTGTCCTGCTTATTCTCTGAGTAATCTGAGGACTCTGAATATTCTGAGGACTCTGAGTGCTCTGAAGACTCCGAGTACTCTGAATACTCTGAATACTCAGAACTCCTATCCAAACACCCCGAACTGGTCGAGGAAAATCAGCAGGATTCCCACAGGCGCCACATACCTCAAGATGAATATGAACAGAGGGAAGAGACGCACACGGAGCGTACCGTTGTTGGTGATTTCCTCCTTCACCCACTGTCGCCTCATGTACCATCCCACGAACACGGAGATGAGGATTCCGCCTATCGGCATGCAGAACTCGCAGACGATCCAGTCGCAGAAGTCGAAGATGGAACGTCCGAGGATCTTCACATCGTCGAGCACACCGAAGGACAGGCAGCACAGCGTGCCGATGACGACACATCCGGCTGTCTCCACGGCAGCGGCCTTGGCACGGGTCATATAATGCTCCTCCTTCATGTAGGAGGTCACGATCTCATGCATGGAAATGGCGCTGGTCAGTGCCGCGATGATGAGCAGCAGGAAGAACAGCACGGAGAAGACGTATGCCAGCCATGGAAGGCCGGCGAACGCCTGCTGGAACACATGCGGGAGGGTGATGAATATCAGCTCCGGCCCCATCGTCCCGGAGTCAAGCGGCATGCCGGCCGCTGAGGTAGCGGGGAAGATGATGAAGCCTGCCATCAACGCAATCAGCGTGTCGACGGTGATGACACTCATGGCCGTGTTTGGCAGGTTGGTCGTCTTCTTGAAATAGGAGGCGTAGGTGCAGAGGCATCCCAGTCCGATTGACAGCGAGAAGAAGGCCTGGCCCAGGGCGCTGAGCACCACGCTGCCGTCCACCTTCGAGAAGTCGGGTTTCAGCATGAATGACAGTCCTTCCGACGCTCCGGGCAGCAACACACTGCACACCACGAGCACGACGATAATCACGAACAGTGATGGCATCAGGATGTTCGCACATTTCTCGATTCCTTTCTGGATGCCGAGCATCACCACGAGGTGGGTCAGCGCCAGCATCAGCAGCAGGTAGGCGAGGGATTCCCAGGGGTTCGACGCAAAGTCGGTGAAGAGTGTGCCCAGCTGGTCCGGCTCCACGCCGGAAAACTGGTTGCCGATCGCCATCACCGCATATTTACCCGTCCATCCTGCCACCACGGAGTAGTAGCTGAGGACGATGAATCCGGCAAACACCCCCAGCCGTCCCACCCATTTCCACGGGGTGTTGGGAGCCAGCTGGTGGTAGGCACCGGTCGCGTTCGTCTGGGTGTGACGGCCGATGATGAACTCACTGAGCATCAGCGGCAGACCCAGCAACAGGATGCAGCCGATATAGATAAGGATGAAGGCCGCGCCACCGTTCTTTCCCACCTCAACAGGAAAACGCCAGATATTGCCCAGACCGACCGCCGAACCGGCGGTGGCGAGTATCGCCCCGAATTTGCTTCCAAAATTTTCTCTCTCCATATTCAAGGATATAATTTCTTTCTCGGACACCACCCGGTAGACTTAACCGGATGACTCCGCTTAAAATCTTGCGACCATAACTCCGATTACACGGATTTTTTCATTACCGATCAACCATAATACGCATAAATATGCAAATTTACGAAAAAAATTTCGTAAATTTGCATAAAAATTCAATTTTAGTGAAATTATGATGAAAATTAAGCGTTATTGGCTCTCCATACTGGCCACAATCGTCATTATCGTGATATGTTTGATTCCATTACCTAAATTTCCGAAGCTGGCCGACGTACCCCTGTGGGACAAATGGGTGCATTTCGTCATGTACGGATTTCTATGCACCGTCTACTGGTTCGACTTCCACCGCAACGGACACTCCGTCAAGCAGATAAAGAAATGGTTGCTGTGGATTGTGGCGGTCCCGATGGCGATAGGCGGTCTGGTGGAGATAGCCCAGGGCACGCTCACGCCCAACCGCAACGGCGACTGGATTGACTTCCTGGCCAACTGCATCGGCGTGGTGCTGGCCCTGCCGCTGGGTTTATTCCTGATTCCGAAGATGTGCAGGAAAAGAAAGAAATGAACTACGGAACTGAAACTTACCGAACTACAAAACGGATTTTTATGTTACTAAAAGAGCTCAGCTTTCGCTGAGCTCTTTCAGAAATGCGTTTTTCCAGACGCAGTATGGCATTCGCATCAGGTGGGAGTTATAGAAGCGTCGGTCGCCCGTCAGCTCCTTTCCGAGAAAGTCGGGCTTCTCGTACGCCTCGTCCTCACTCTTCAGCTCTATCTCAGCGATGACGAGCCCCTCGTTGTCACCGTGAAACTCATCCACCTCCACCGTATGGCTGCCGCTCTTGACGAGCCATCGGGTCTTGTCGATCCTGCCGGGCCTGCACAGCTTCATCAGCTGATGGCCGTCTTCTATCGGCACCTCCGTCTCAAACTCATAACGCTTGAGCCCCTCGTTGTCAGAAGGGCCCTTGATCGTGAGATAAGCCTTGTCGTCGCGGATTCGCACACGGATGGTCTTACCAGGTGCTGACTCAAAATAGCCCTGCTCTATATGGCTGTGGCTGTAGGCCTTCGACTTGAACTCGCCCACAACCAAGAACTTGCGTTCAATCTCGTAATTCATTGACTTTTTTTTGAGTTTTTTAAAAAAAGAAATAGATGTTCTAGATTTTCTAGACGTTCTAGATTTTCTAGATACTCTAGATATTTTCATTTCAGCTTCTCAGCCGCATGGCCAAATTTCAAATTTCAAACTTCAAATTTCAATTGCCCTGGCTTCCCTCTGCGGCGAACTCCATGAGGTAGGCTTTTATGAAGTCGTCGATTTTTCCGTCCATCACGCCGGTCACATCGGAAGTCTGGTAGTTCGTACGGTGGTCTTTCACACGGCGGTCGTCGAAGACGTAGGAACGGATCTGGCTGCCCCACTCTATCTTCTTCTTACCGGCCTCAATCTTCTCCTGCTCCGCCATCTTCTTTTTCAGCGCACGGTCGTAGAGCTGTGAGCGCAGCAACCGGAGGGCGTTCTCGCGGTTCTCAGTCTGCTTACGGGTCTCCGTGTTCTCGATGAGGATTTCCTCCTCCTCCCCTGTGTCAGGATCTGTATATTGGTAACGCAGACGCACACCGGTCTCTACCTTGTTCACGTTCTGTCCTCCTGCCCCGCTGCTTCGGAAGAGGTCCCAGCTGATCTTGCTCTTGTCGATGACCACCTCAATGGTGTCATCCACCAGCGGGGTGACGAAGACGCTGGCAAAGCTGGTCATGCGCTTTCCCTGGGCGTTGTAAGGGGACACACGCACCAGGCGGTGCACTCCGTTCTCGCCTTTCAGGAATCCGAAGGCCTGGTCGCCCTCTATCTCCATCGTCACCGTCTTGATACCGGCTTCCTCACCGTCCTGGTAGTTGCTGATACGAACCTTATACTTATGGGACTCAGCCCAGCGCTGGTACATACGCATGAGCATCTGAGCCCAGTCCTGGCTCTCCGTGCCTCCTGCGCCTGAGTTGATTTTCAGTACGGCATCCATGCTGTCGGCCTCGTCGCGCAGCATGTTCTTCAGCTCGAGCGACTCTATGAGCGACAGGGCGTTATGATAGTCGGTGTCGACTTCCTCTTCCGTCACCAGCTCTTCCTTGTAATAGTCGAAAGCCAGCTCAAGCTCGTCAACGGCATTCTTCACCTCTTTATAACCGTCAATCCACTTGCGCAGGTCCTTCACCTTCTTCATCTGGGCTTCCGCCGCCTTCTGGTCGTTCCAGAAATCGGGGGCTTGAGTGCGGAGCTCTTCTTCCTCCACCTCCACCAGTTTCTGCTCGATATTCAGGTATTTGTAAAGCGCGTCGGTGCGCTCCTTCAGGTTTTTCAGTTGATCTGCTGTAATCATAAACAATATTTTTTGCAAAGTTACGAAAATTATTGAAATATCCGATAAAAATCCGTATCTTTGCACAAATCAAAAAGAATAAAATCAACAATATGAGAAAATTAATTCTGTCTGTAGCCATTGCGCTGCTTTTGCCGCTCAGTGCCGACGCGCAGTTCTTCAACTTCGGATTCGGCGACGATTTCTTCGACTCACCCTTCCAGCAGCGACGTCAGCGTGAGCAGATCACCCAGCCTCAGTACGACGGCGACAAGGAAGACATGGAGCTCTTCATGAAGGACCACTTCAAGAACCCCGTGGGACAACGTGAGGTTGAAGGCACCATCATCATCGCATGCATCATCGACGAGAAAGGGAAGGTGGTGGAGACACACGTGGTGCGGGGACTGAAAGAGGAGTTCAACAAGGAGGCTCAGCGTGTGGCATCGAAGATGAAGTTCAAGCCTGGTATGCGGGGAAAAGAAAAAGTGAAATCGCGCTTCGACGTCAGATTTCCCATACGTAAAGGGCGCCTCAGCTTCCTCGACCTGAAAACGACGGACGTCTGATGGTTTGAGGTTTGAAATTTATTGGTTAGGCTGAAAGGCCTAACCTTTTTTATTTCTAGGGAAACTAGGAAGACTAGGAGAACTAGGGGAACTAGGAAGACTAGGAATACTAGGAAGACTAGGGGAACTAGGAAAACTAGAAAAACTAGCTCCCCCCCAATAACGCAGAAAAGCATCCCTCTGGTGGGATGCTTTCTGTTTGGGAAAAAAGGCGGCGACCTACTCTCCCGCATTGCGGTGCAGTACCATCGGCGCGCGCGGGCTTAACTTCTCTGTTCGGGATGGGAAGAGGTGGGACCCCGCGGCTATAGCCACCTGATTATTCTTTCGCGGAACTAAGTCCTGTATGGGATTGACAACGTTGGAGAAAGAGAGACGCTTTCACGTGCTTTAACGTATGCGTGATTTCCAGTCCGCGCGTACAGCGTGCGTCACTCACGATGTGAGAACAACGCCACGGCGGCGAAGACGGCGGGCAATTAGTAAGGCTCGGCTTTGACATCGCTGCCTTTGCACCTGCCTCCTATCAACGTCGTAGTCTGCGACGG
>FLNV01000178.1_pt1 | contig 24806 bp, 26 predicted proteins | sample 1140351 | NCBI WGS metagenome assembly FLNV01 (sample SAMEA3878207, study PRJEB12797) | bioreactor metagenome | biome: Moose rumen | place: Sweden | collected 2011-10
AAAAATAAATGAAAAAAGTATTATTAGGAATGAGCGGAGGAGTAGATAGTTCTGTATCAGCACTTCTATTAAAAAAAGAAGGTTATGATGTTGTAGGAGCTACTCTAGAATTATTTGCTGGTAGCAGTTGTTGTAATATAAATACATATATAGATGCTAAAAATGTGTGCAGTCAAATAGGAATTCCGCATTTCACATTTAATTACAAAGATGAATTTAAAAAATATGTAATAGATGATTTTATAAATTGCTATGCAAATTGCAAAACTCCAAATCCATGTATAGAATGTAACAAATATATGAAGTTTGGTATAATGTATGAAAAAGCAAAAGAAATGGGATGTGAATATATAGCAACAGGACATTATGCAAAAACAGAATATAGTGAAAAATATGGAAGATGGGTATTGAAAAAATCAAATGCAGGCAAAAAAGATCAAAGCTACGTATTATGGAATATTCCAAAAGATTTAATAGAGCATATAGTATTTCCACTTGGAGATTTTGAAAGCAAAGCTGAAATTAGAAAGATTGCTTCTGAGAATAATTTAAAAGTAGCTAATAAACCTGATAGTGAAGATATTTGCTTTATTCCAGACGGAAATTATAAAAAGTTTTTAGAAAATAATTCTGATATAAAGCCAAAAGAGGGAAATATTGTTGACAGTAAAGGAAAAGTTTTAGGAAAACATACAGGGTTATATAATTACACGATAGGCCAAAGAAAAGGACTTGGAATTTCAAATCCTGTACCACTATTTGTTTTAGGTTTTAATCCTTTAAAAAATGAAGTTATTGTAGGAGAAGAAGCGGAATTATATAAAAAAGAAATAACTGTTTCAGATATTAATTTACTACTTGTTGATGAAATAAATGAATGGATGGATGTAACAGTTAAAACAAGATATTCTTCAAAAGAAGCAAAAGCAAAGATAATTCAAGATGGTTCAACTATTAAAGTTATATTTGACGAACCTCAAAAAGCAATAACACCAGGGCAATCAGCAGTTTTCTATATTGATGATATTGTTCTTGGTGGAGGAAAGATTGAAAAATAAAAAATGTCATGATATAATAAAAAAAATAGTATTTATAGAAAAGGTGAACAATGAATACGGATAATCAATTAGTAAAGTATAATAATAATTCTATTAAAAAATGGTTTACTAATATTTTAGAAAAAATTAAGAGAAAATTTAGATCGGATAAATTATTGGATAAAGAAATCGAAGAAGAGATAAGTAGAGTATTTCCCAACGATATAGAGCAAAAAGAAGCAAAAGAATTATTACAAGAATTGCTAACTAGAAATAATTGTTTATTGGAAACATTAGACATCAAAATGCTAGCTAAACAATATGTTGATTTATTTGGAAAAGCTAAGTTAGAAAGAATTATTACTTCCGAACTTATACAAAAAGATATATTAGAATTATCAAAAGAGGAATTACAGGTTTATAATTATATTTTGAATTATAATTTGGTTGATTTTAATGAAAGAATTGCAAATTTTTATACATTTTTATGTAAAGATATTGATTTAGAGAAGCTTCAAAGTTTAAGTGAAAAAGATAGATTAAAAGCAATAAGCATAATACTAAGCAACAGTGAGTTTTGCTTAAATGATTTAGATAAATTAGATAGTTACTATGAAAACAGAAAAGCTATTTGTAAGCAAATAATAGATAATCCTATATTAGTTGACGAAGAATATGAAAAAGAAATGGAATCAGAAGAAGAGATTACATTTTTCCCTTTTGGAATTCTAGATGAAATGAAAGAATTAAGTGACATAGATAGAATTAAGTATGCAATTATTGAAGCCAAATATGGGATGGATTTAGAAAAAGCAGAAATTTTATGTAGTGTTTTCGGACAAGATATAGAAGAGATTGAACAATCTGAAGAAACAAGAATAATTAAAGAATTAAAAGCTATTTTGGAAGAGGTCAGTATTGATAGCTTAAGAAAAATAAATTTAGATGAAAATGAAGCTAATTATAAAGGGACTATTAATATTTTACCAAACTTAAAAAATGCCTATTTACGTAAATATAAAGAAACATTATATCAAATTAATGATGAAGATTATATTGGTACACAAAGTGTAAAAACAAAAGGAAAAAAACATGATGTAAAAATATATAATGTTTTAGGAAAAAATAATGATAGAGCAGACTTTAATATGATTGTAACTGCATTAGGTGGAATTTATTTTCTTAATCATAATTATGATGATTTAAAAGCTGATTGGGATCGTGCAGATAATAATCATACTATATCATGTTCATATATAGGAAATGATATGCTAGGAGTTGTTTATGATGGCTATTTATTAGCATTCTCTGATATTGAAGAAAATGAACTGTTAAGGATGCGTAATCAAGATGATGGAACTGGCGATTCGCCTTTTGAAATAATTGAAGATTTATCCCAAAATACATTTTTAAAACCACAGAAATTAAAAAATTCTACAAAAATATATAATGAATTATTGGTTGAAAGAAAAAGAGAAAAAGATGGCAAATTGGTAAATAGAACTCCCACTTTTGCAGTATTTATAGCAGAAAACATTGATGATATTAATGATGATAAAAACGAAAGATGGCTAGAAACAAAAAGATTAGCAGCTGAATTATGCATACCAGTTGCAGTAATAGATGGGACGCAATGTACAAAATTAGAATATGAAAAAATACAAGAAATGGTAAGATGTGTTAAAGAGAAAAAAAGAATGGATTTGATTCCTGATATTATTCACAAAATAGAAAACAATAGAGCAGCTCAAAGGGGTGTGCTAAAAAATACAAGAAATGAAATTTTTTCTAATGAAAATATAAAAAAGATGTTAGAAGAAATAATGGGAACGATAATAACTTCAGATATTAAAACATTTAATCAAGGAATTGAAGAATTTGCAAAAATAACAAAAGAATTAAAAAAAATTTATGAACAAAACTCTGATAGGAATTTAGAAGAATGCAAAACTTACGATTATGATGCCTATTTAGAAAAGCTAAAAGTTTTATTTAGTTCCAGAAATGGATTAAATGGAGAAATTTCTTCAAAAACAAAAGAAAAAGCAATCGATAGTAAATCAGAAATAAGAGAGTAATAAACATATTATAAAAAAGCAGGAAATATAGATATATATAATTATCTGCTTTTTTATTTTTTACAGTTATGTTATCTAATTATTCATATTTTTATATAGAAAATAAATTGTGATATTGCATAATAAGTCAAATTTGTAGTATACTAAAAATGTATTTTTTTACAAAGAAAGGAAATAAAAATGAAACAAGGAATAAAATTACACACAATTAATACAAATAAATTCAAAACAAACTTAATAGCTATGTTTTTAAGCATACCACTAACAAGAGAAAATGTTACAAAAAATTCATTGTTAGTATCAGTTTTAAGAAGAGGATGCGAAAAATTTAAAACACAAGAAGAGATAAGCAAAAAATTAGAAGAAATGTATGGGGCAGAATTTAACTGTGGATTAGATAAATTAGGAAAAAATCATGTACTTAAGTTTTATATAGAATCTATAAATGATGAATTTCTCCCACAAAATGGAGAGAATATGTTAAAACAAAGCATAGATATTATCTCTGAAATAGTGTTTAATCCATTAGTTCAAAACAATGGTTTTGATGAAGAATATATTAATCAAGAAAAAGAAAATGTTAAGCAAATAATAGAAGCAAAAAAAGATAATAAGGCAAGATATGCATTATTTAGATGTGTTGAAGAAATGTATAAAGATAGGCCAGAAGGATTATATAAATACGGGTATGTAGAAGATTTAGAAAAAATTAATGCTAACAATTTATATGACTACTATATCCAATTAATAAATACTTGCAAAATAGATATTTTCGTTTCAGGAAAATTAGAAAATATTGATGTGGAAAATTTAATAGAAGAAGATGAAAATATTTCAAAATTAAAAGATAGAAAACCTGAATATAACATAAATAAACTAGAAACTAAAAATAAAATAGAAGAAGCAAATAAAGTCGAAGAAAAGCTAGATGTAACGCAAGGAAAATTAGTTATAGGTTATGATGTTGAAGCAAGCAAAGAAGATATAGAAAACAAAAAATTTAGATATATTGGTATGTTATATAATGCAATTTTAGGAGGAACTGCTACTTCAAAATTGTTTCAAAATGTTAGAGAAAAAGCAAGTTTAGCATATACAGCAAGCTCAAGTTTTTCGTATTATACAGGAAATATTTTTGTAAATGCGGGAATAGAGATTGATAATTTTGAAAAAGCAACAGATATTATAAAAGAACAAATAGAAGCAATGAAACAAGGAGATTTTACAGAAGAAGATATTCAAAATGCAAAAAAAGTAATTGTATCAAATATTGCGGGAATATCTGATGAACAAGATACAGAAATAATTTATTTTTTAGGACAAGAATTAAGTGGCAATAATATATCTTTAGAACAATATGCAGAATTTATACAAGATGTAAATAAAAAGGAAATTGAAGATTTTGCAAAAAAGATTAATATAAATACAATTTATTTTTTAAGAAATTAATTTTAATCAAGAGAAAATAGGGACAATAAGAGCTCAGTTGGAAAAGAGAACCGTCCCATTTTCCACGGTTGGAAAAGAGAACCGTCCCATTTTCCAAAAAGGAGAGAAAGATGCAAGTTATAGAAAATTTGAAAGTTAAAGAAAAAGTTTATATAGAGAAATTAAAAAATGGACTTACTGTAATGATTATTCCGAAAGAGGGAATTAAGAAGAAATATATTATATGGGGAACTCATTATGGATCAAATGATAGTAAATTTATAGTTCCTGGAGAAGAACAAATAACAGAAGTACCAAAAGGAGTTGCACACTTTTTAGAGCATAAAATGTTTGAACAAGAAAATGGAAGAAATAGTTTAGATGTTCTATCTAGTCTTGGAGTTAATGCTAATGCTTTTACAACGAATACACACACAGCGTATCTATATGAATGTACAGACAACTTTTATGAGGCGTTGGATGAATTTATGGACTATGTCCAACATCCATATTTTACAGATGAAAATGTAGAAAAAGAAAAGGGGATAATTGGACAAGAAATTATGATGTATGATGATTATCCTGAGTGGAAGGTATATTTAAATGCTTTAGAAGCGATGTATCATAATCATCCTGTAAAACTTGATATTACTGGAACTATTGAAACAATAAGCCATATAGATAAAGAAATTTTATACAAATGTTATAATACTTTTTATAATCCTTCAAATATGTGCCTTGTTGTTTGTGGAGATTTTAAACCTGAAGAGATTTTAAAAGAAATTGAAAAAAGATTGATTGATAAAAATCCATTAGGAGAAATAAAAAGAGTATATGAAAATGAGGAAGAATCAATAGTAAAGCCACAAGTGCAAAGTAAAATGGAAGTCAGTATCCCTTTGTTTACTATTGGTATAAAATGCATTCCACCTAAACAGAAAGAAAAAGTAAAAACGCATATTGCAATAGATATTTTATTAAACATGATAATTGGTGAAAGTTCAAAATTATATCAAGAATTATATAAAGATGGAATAATACTTGGTATGCCTTCTTTTGAATATGAGTTTACAGATGAATATGCACATATTCTAATTAGTAGCAGTTCAAGAAATCCAGAAACATTCTATAACAAAATGGTAGAAGAATTTGAAAAAATGAAACAAAATGACATTAATAAAGATGACTTTGAAAGAACTAAAAAAATGATTTATGGTGACTATATAAAAGAATATAATGATGTATCAAATATTGCTAGAATGTTTTTAGGGGATTTTATGAAAGGAATAAATAGTTTTGAATATATAGAAGAAATTACAAGTTTAGATGTTGACTATGTAAAACAAGTTTTGACAAGCAATTTTAAAAAAGAAAAAATGGTTTATTCTGTAATTAAAAATAGCTAATTGTCGATTGCTGTATAATGCTGAAAAATACAGTGTTTTAAGGTCATACGAAAGTTAAGAAAAATTGATGCAAATACTTGACTATGGTCGATTTCTATGTTACGCTAATTATAAATGTAATAAAAACAAGATTTTTATCAACTTGTATTGCTACAAGGGGGAAGATTTAGAATGTTAAATGATGAAATTTGTAAACTAAGAGATAAACTAAACAAAAGCATAGAAGAAAACGCAGATTATGATGAGATATATAAATTAAGTATTGAGCTAGATGAATTAATAGCAAAATATTATAAGCTAAAAACTACTTAATGCTTGTTTATATCTAAGAAAAGCAAAATATTAACGTTTGAACAGATAGGTCAAATTATTTACAAAATTTTAAGTTTATGTTATAATAATAAACGATGGTGCATTATTCTAGTCATAGTACTTATTACGAGGGTGGGGCTAAAAATCCACTAAAGGGCGTATCGATGAAGTTTCTTATATGTGCGCAAAATGCCAGTTTTGCGTGTGTATAGGGAGTAAAGAAATTAGGGTAGTATGTAATGGCATATATATAATCCCTGATTTCGCGGAGGCTTAAAATAAATTTTTAAGTAAAACCTATATTGAGTGCCAAGACACAAAATATATAGCGTAGCCTGTTTTGAGTGAATGTATTGGGATTAGAAAATATTTTATGAAATTGCATTTGCAAAAGAAACTAGTAATATTTAAACTGTGTTAAAGGAAAACTTCTAGGGTGTCTGCCTTGTAAAAGGCAGGGAAATATAAGGATTAAGGTACGGATTTAAGTGGCGATCTGGTGTCTATTAAATAGATGTTTTTTTTAAATGGAAACGGCTGTGTAGTAATATATAGTAGAAAACAGAGAAATTCAACTAGACCTAAACCGTAAAATTTACTTATATTTTTACCATCTTATTATATAAATGGAAAAATAGATTAAGTTCTAGTTTTCCATTTTTAATATACTAAACTTCCTTTACTATTTTTCGATATAGTAAAAGATTATTTTTTAAATAGAGAATTAAAGAGGAGAAGAAAATGAAACAAAAAGATTCTAATTCAAAATGGATTATAGAGGCATTTATAATAACATTTATATTATCAGGAATAATATCATACATATCATCTAATGGTGTATCAAAATTGAATATAGGATTTGCTATAATTATATTGATTTTAGTAGTATTTTTAGGTATTATATTCGATATAATTGGAGTTGCAGTTACCGTTGCAAATGAAGAACACTTTCACGCGAAAGCAACTAAAAAAGCAGATGGAGCAAAATCATCACTTAATTTAATTAAAAATGCATCAAAAGTTGCAAATATTTGTGCAGATGTAATAGGAGATATATGTGGTGTAATAAGTGGAGCTATAGGAACAATGATAGCTTTAAAAATTGCAAGTACATATGGCGTTTCTTCAAATATACAATTTTTAATAAGTGCATTTATAGCATCAATTACTGTTGGAGGTAAAGCAATTGGAAAACAAATTGCATCAAATAATTCAACAGAAATAGTTGATAAGGTAGGATTAATAATTAGTAAATTCAGCAAAAATGGATAAAAATACCAAAAAAATATCCAAAAACTATTGCAAAATCATATTTTTGTAGTATAATAGACTTTGACTGTGTAAAATAGGAGAAAGGAGTGGAGGCTTGAAAACATTTTTCGATGGCATATTTATAGATGGCAGCGAACCAGATGAACAAATAGAATATCCTATTAAATTAGAATATTATAAAACAATAGAAACGGAAGAAAATGTTGAAGCCAAATACGGTATAGAAGTAGTAGAAACTGAATTTATAGAAGGAAAAATTAATATTGAGAATAAAAAGATAAAAAATATTGCAAAAACATCAGAGGAAATCGGTAGAATTTTAGGAGTTTTGAGAGACAATAAAGTTACACCGATTGGCATACAAGATGCTATAGACGAAATGATATAAAATACTTAAAGCAAAAAAGATTCAGATATTGCACTGAACCTTTTTTTTCGTTTATAGGAAAATTTGCATTTCCCTATTATGAGGCAATAGCTAAGAAAACTAGCAACATCCACCTCTATTTCCGCCACAACAACAGCAGATTAAGATTATAAGAATTATTATCCAGCAGCAGTCATCACCACCAAAGCCAAATCCTCCACAGCCTCTATTTTCTTGCATATATTTCACCACCTTTCAAAATTATTTTTAAGTATTTACAACAAGGCAATTATGGATTAATTAGAGTCGCAACAGGCTCTATTACCACATCCACCACAGAAAAGAAGTAAGAATAAAATAATGAACCAAAGGATTACATTATTATCATTATTACAGCAACACATAATGACCTCCTTGTAATTTGTTTGTTATGATATATAATATGAAAAGTAAAAAATTGTGTTACAGTTTACAAAGTAACATGGAAAGTTACAGTTCAGTAAGATTAATTTACTGAAAATACCTATATTTTCAAAGATTTATAAAAATACTTTCATACTGAATTGAAAAGAGTTAAAAGCTATGATATAATTACAGTATAAATATTAAAATACTTGAAAGGATTGAATTGTAAAATGAATGTAAAAAATCCAAAGTTTGAAATTTCGGCAGTAAGTCCCAAACAATATCCAAAAAACGAATTACCACAAATAGTTTTAGTTGGGAAATCTAATGTGGGAAAATCAAGTTTTATAAATACAATGATAAATAGAAAATCTTTAGCTAGAACAAGTAGCGAGCCAGGAAAAACCAGACAAATTAATTTCTATAATATAGATGAAACATTTTATTTTGTTGACCTTCCTGGATATGGATATAGCAAAATGTCAAAACAAGAACAAGATAAAGTGGGTAGTTTTATAGAACAATATTTAGTAAAATCACAAAATATTGCTCTAGTAATATTTTTAATAGATATTAGGCATAATCCAACTGAAAATGATAGATTAATGTATGATTATATTATCCGTTCAGGATTACCATTTATTATATTGGCAAATAAAGCAGATAAAATTGCACCAACAAAAGTTGAAGGAACAGTAAAAGATTTACAAAAACAAATAAATCCGATAGGAGATAGCACAATGCTTCCATTTTCAGCAGAAAAGAAGATTTATACAGAAGATGTTTGGAATATAATTGATGAATATATTAAATAATTTGTAGAATAAAGTCGAACGATTTTTAGAAAAGTTTTTAAAAAATAGTTGCATTTTATAAAAAATATAGTATAATAATATTAGAATGTAGTCATAAGTTTCAAATGTGAAAATCACAAACAAAAAGCAGATGCCCGGTAGCATCTGCTTTTTTTGTAAAGACTATTAAAAGAACAAACTAATAATAGCTTTTAATACTTTACATATATCATAAAAAATCTTTACTGCTTCAAGTATTTTATGTAATATTTTATGAATTGTAATAGTATTTTTTTCTTTTGTACTTTTCTCATTTGATGTAGTCATAAGTTTCGCCTCCTTTCTTCCGAAGTTTCGGCCGAAATATTATATCATGTAATTTGTGCAAAGTCTGTCGAAATTTGCATGTAAAATAAGAAATTTTAAAGTTTTTGTTTTTGCCTAAAACCCGTTGAAAAAAGAATATCGGTATGATATAATTCGATTATAAAAAATAGGACAGAGGTAGAAAAATGTTAAATAAAAAACAAGCAAAAAAAAGAATAGAAGAATTAAGAAAACAAACAGAGTATTATGCAAATAAATACTATAACGAAGATAAACCAGAGATATCAGATTTTGAATATGATATGCTTATGTTAGAGCTTAGAAATTTAGAAAATGAGTTTCCTGAATTTGTATCAGAAGATTCACTTACTCAACATGTTGGAGGTAAGGCAAAAGAAGGTTTTAAAAAGGTAGAACATAAGATACCACTTTTGAGTATGCAAGATATTTTTAATATAGAAGAAATATTAGACTATGTTAATAAAATTAGAGAAAGAGCAAAACAAGAAAACATAGAAAATAACAATTTTGTTGTAGAGACGAAGATTGATGGATTAACAGCAGCATTAGAATACAAAAATGGAGAATTTGTAAGAGGGTCTACAAGAGGAAATGGATTAGTTGGAGAAGATGTTACAGAAAACCTAAAAACAATTAAGAATATTCCTCAAAAACTAACAGAAAACATTGATATTACAGTTCGTGGAGAAGTGTTTATATCAAAAGCGGATTTTGAAAAAATGAATCAAGAAAGAGAAGAAAATGAAGAAGAACTATTTGCAAATGCCAGAAATGCAGCTGCAGGTTCATTAAGACAGCTTGATAGTTCTATTACAAAAAAAAGACCACTTGACATTTATGTATATAATGTTCAAGAAATTACAGGCAAAGAATTTACATCACACTATGAGGAATTATTATACCTAGAAAAATTAGGATTTAATGTAAATCCTATTAAGATTTTCTGCAAAACACCGGAAGACGTAAAAAATGCAATAGAAAAAATAGGACAAGATAGAGAAAATTTAACATTTGGAATAGATGGAGCTGTTATAAAGGTAGATGATTTAGCTTTTAGAGAAATTCTTGGAGCAACTGCAAAAAATCCAAGATGGCAAATTGCATATAAATATCCACCAGAGAAAAAAGAAACAAAATTAATAGATATAGTATGTAATGTAGGAAGAACTGGAGTTATTACACCACTTGCAATATTGGAGCCAGTACAAGTAGCAGGTTCTACAATCTCAAAAACAACATTACACAACCAAGATTTTATAAAAGAAAAAGATTTAAAAATCGGAGATACAGTTGTAATTCAAAAAGCTGGAGATGTAATTCCAGAAATAGTTGAAGTAAAAAAAGAAAAAAGAACTGGAGAAGAAAAAAACTTCGAAATGCCTACTGTATGCCCAATTTGTGGAGCACCAGCTATAAGAGAAGAAGGAGAATCTGCAATAAGATGTACAGGAATAGAATGTCCTGCAAAACTATACAGAAATTTAGTACACTTTGTATCTAGAGAAGCAATGAATATAGATGGACTTGGAGAAAGCATTATAGATCAACTTATGAGTAAAGATTTAATTAGTAATATTGCAGATATATATGCATTAAAATTTGAAGATGTAGCATCTCTAAAAAAGAATGGAAAGAAATTTGCAGAAAATCTTACAAATGCCATAGAAAACAGTAAGAATAATGAGCTATACAGATTGATTACAGCACTTGGAATTAGACACGTAGGAAGTAAAGCAGCAAAAGTATTAGCAAGAAAATTTAAAACATTAGACAATTTATCAAATGCAGATTTTGATACATTAAGTGGAATTAATGATATAGGACCAATTGTTGCAAATAGTATTGTGGATTTTTTCTCACAAGAACAAACAAAAGACTTAATTGAAAGACTTAAAGGTTATGGCGTAAATATGGAAGATGCAACAAAAGAAAATGAAGATAGTAGATTTGAAGGATTAACATTTGTATTAACAGGAAGTTTAGCTGAGTTTACAAGAGATGAAGCAAGTGAAATAATAGAAAACTATGGCGGAAAAGTATCAGGCTCAGTTTCAAAAAAGACAAGCTATGTGTTAGCAGGAGAAGATGCAGGAAGCAAACTTACAAAAGCACAATCTCTTGGAGTTAATGTAATTTCAGAAGAAGAATTTAAAGAAATGATAAAATAAAGTTCAACGAAAAAGAACCGACACCAACAAAAAAGGAAAAAGGAGAACAAAATATGGAAAACTATACATTTGAAGATATGTGGCTAGATTTGAAAAACGGATATCAAATATATTATACATATGTAAAAAATAGATATGTACTTTTTAAAACTGCCAAGAATTGTTACACTCAAAAACTATTAACAGATAACCCTAAAAATCCACATCCAAGAATGACAGTTTTAACTTTAAAAAGAGTAAAAGAAATTTTTCCTTTTATGGAAGATATTGAGTATAAAGTTGGAACAGAAGATTTTAATTAGAAAAAAATAAAAAATAAAAAAATCAATAATTTAAATAGTTTAAGTTGTTGATTTTTTTTGTAAGAAAAATTTTTAAAAAATTTTTTTTACTTTAAGCTAATTTTAAGGAAAAGAAATTAAACTACAATTAAATAATAAATAGGGAGGAAAAAAATTATGAAAAACAAAAAAATCTTTTTAACAATATTAGTAATTCTAATATTAAATATTTTATTAGGTATGTATAGCTACATTTATGCAGCAACAGATACAACATACATTTCACTCAGTAATGATGGAATAAAAGTAAATGGAGAAAGTATTTCAAATAATACAGAAGGTGCTGTATATTTAACTTCATCAACAAATAATGGAGGAACAAGTAGTAGTGCAACATCTGCAAATATTGAAATAAAAAATGTTATAAATATTACAAAAGCAGGAACTTACGAATTTACAGGAACGTTAACTGATGGTCAAATTTCAGTTAATTCAAATAACATAAGTGGAGATGTTATAATAGTTTTAAACAATGCAAGTATAACATGTGAAAATGCACCAGTAATTATGGCATATAATAAATCAATTACAGATACAAAATGCAATTTAATTATTAAAACAGTAAATGGAACTACAAATACATTAACAGGTGGAAAAATCAAGCAAAGTGTACAAGGATGGGAAGATCAATCATCAATTTTATATTATATAGAAAAAGATAATGATGATGAAGGAAATTATTATGAAAGATATAAATATGATGGAGCTATTAGTTCTGATATTGCTATAACATTTGAAGGAGAAGGAAAATTAATTGTAAATTCTACAGCAAAAGAAGGAATAGAATGTAAACAAAATATTACAATAAATAGTGGTAGTTATGAAATAAATTCTAAAGATGATGGAATTAACGCATGTACAGATAATACAAGCATAACAATAAATGGTGGGACAGTTTTAGTAAATGTACAAAAAGATGCTGAAGAAGGAGATGGAATAGATTCAAATGGTACTATATATATAAATGGTGGAAATGTATATTCTTTTGCTGCAGAAACTAGTGGTGATAATGGTCTAGATTCTGACAATGAAATTTATATTAATGGAGGAAATGTAGTTGCAACAGGAAATATGGCAGATGCAATAAATTCAGATTCAAAACAAAGCTATTTACAATTAAACTTTAATGATAAAGTTACAGCTGATACTTTAATTACAATTTTAGATAGTAATGAAAATGCACAAGTTGCATTTAAATCTGACAGAAGCTATCAAATACTTACAATTAGCACATCAAATTTGGATACAAATAATTTTAAAGTATACGAATCAGGTGATATAGTCGGAGAAAATGAAAACGGACTATATACAAAAATCACTTCATATACAAAGGGAACAGAAAAAAGCTATAGTAATACTTCAAGTGGACGTATGCAAAGACAATTTGGTGAAAAAGGAGATAGAGATATAAAAAGTGAATCTGATTTCAAAGTTTTCTATATTGTTTTAGCAGTTTTAGGAGGTTTGTTAATTATTGTAATTATTATAACTATAATTACAAATAAAAAAGAAATGAAATCTTAAGCTATATTTAAGGATTTAAATATATAATATAATTAAATAAAAGATAAGGAGGAAAAGAATATGAAAAATAAAGTTTTAACATTTATTATAGGAGTATTAGTAGGAGCAATTATAGCAACAGCAGGATTTTACTTCTATTCAAAATCAAATAATAACAATAAAGGTGGAATGCAAGGAGGAACACCACCACAAATGATGCAAGACGGAAATGGATTTAATGGTGGAACACCACCAGAAAAACCAGATGGTGATCAAAGTTCAGATGGACAGACACCACCTCAAGCACCAGAAAATAATAATCAAAATACAACAAGTCAATCATAGAGTTTTTAGAGATGTAAGAGCTACATCTCTCTTTTATTTGAAATTTTATATATAAAAATTGACTCATAAACATAAAAATGCTAAAATTAATTATATACAAATTTATTTAAATAAGGAAATAAAATGGATTTAATAAAACAAAAATGGACAAGTAAAGATATTAACGAATTTAATAAATATATAGAAAGTATAAAACAAGAGGAAAAAATTGATTTTACAAAACGAATAGTAAATACGAATATGGAAGTACTTGGAATACCAATTCCTAAACTTAGAGAAATAAGCAAACAAATAGCAAAAGGAAATTATATGAGTTTTCTAAATAATAAAAACAATAAGTACTACGAAAATACGATTGTAAGTGTTTGTTTAATCAATTTAATAAAAGATTTTGAAATAAAAAAACATTACTTAAATGAATTATATATAGACAATTGGTCAACATGTGATACATTAACTTTTAAAGTAAAAGGACAAGAAGAAAAGTTTTGGAAACTTTCTCAAGAATATTTAAAAAGTAAAGAAGCATTCACAAGAAGAGTTGGAGTGAGAATATTATTTAGCTATAAGAATAATACAGAATATGTTGATAAAATTTTTGAAACTATAGATAAATTCTATAATGAAGAAGAGTACTATGTAAATATGGCGATTGCATGGCTTGTTTGTGAGCTAATGATATATAATCGTGATAAAACTTTAAAATATTTAGAACATCATAAATTGAACAAATTTACAGTAAATAAAGCTATTTCAAAGTGTAGAGATAGTTATAGAGTAAGCAAAGAAGATAAAGAATTGTTATTAAAATACAAAAATATCGAAAAACAATAACTAAATATTGACAAACAATAATATGTATGATACAATGCTTCCATAATAAAAAATTATGGAGGTATTTTTTATATGGAATTATCAGGAAAAAAGGGAGTAGGAAATATATTAAAAATATTTTTACAAGTATGCTTTTATGGAGGGATTATAGTTTTAATATTTTTACCATTTGCATTTAATGCATTAGGCTTAAAATTAAATTCTTGTATGTATGTAATTTATCCAAACGGTATTGTAATGCTTTTAATAACACATAAATTTATACAATTATTTAATAGCTTAAAAAACAATAATCCATTTTGTGAAGAAAACATTACGATACAAAAAAGTACTGCAAAACTTTCAATAATAGAAGCAATATTATGGTTTGTTGATTTTCTATATTCAGTAGTATTAGTAAAATCTGATGATCCAGTATTAATATTAGGATTAGCATTTTTAAGTATTCTATTTTTTGGAGTTTCAATTGCATTATACATTTTATCAGAATTATTTAGAAAAGCATATGAATACAAAGAAGAAAATGATTTAACTATATAATTAAGGAGAGGGGAAAGTTTAATGATAGTTGTAAATTTGGATGTTATGATGGCAAAAAGAAAAATTTCTTCGTATGAGCTAGCTAATGAAATAGGAATAACACCAGCAAATCTTTCAATTTTAAAAAATAATAAAGGAAAAGCAATTAGGTTTTCTACATTAGAAAAAATATGTGAAGTCTTAAAGTGCAAACCAGGAGATATTTTAGATTACAAGGAGGAAAAATAATATGATTTTACTATATATTTGTGGAACAATAATTTTAATAGGATTGCTAATGGCAATAATAGGAAAGATTTTTAAATTAAAAAAATTAAAACTAACTGGAGTATTAATAATAATTACTGTAATTGTAGGATTTACAATATTTACAGCATTTGAAATAGAAAAAGATGAGGTAAGAAACGAAAATAGACAAATTTCAGAAACAAGTGGAATTTTAAAAGTTCCAGATAGAATAATATATAAAAATTCAAATAATCAGTATTATGTTTTAGAACATGAAAATTCAGCATTTTCAACGATATATTCTGAAATATTTAATAGAGTTACTGAAAACAAAAATGGAGTTGTTTTAAAAGAAGAAGAAATTGATGATATAAAAGAAAAAGAAAGTTTTGTAGAATTTGACTATTTATCAAGAAGCAAGAATTTTATATTTCCATTGCAACAAGAAAATATTGCAATGATACAGATGTTTACAGAAAATGGTCAGGTAAAACAAACTAAAATTAATGATAAAAATAAACTAATAAAACAATTAGATAATATAACTAAAAAGATGAATTCATATACATTTGAAAAAGAACAGATATACACTTCTACAAATTTGTTAGATAGTTTACCTACAACTATTGGACTTTTACAAAAAAATGCAGGAGTATATCAAAAAATAATTTTAGCTGAAAAAGAATATAAAGATATGATAGAAGAGACTAGTTTTACTGCAAAAGAGAAATTACCTGAAATTAATTTTTTAAACCAAAAAGTAATAGTTACAGTATCACAATATAATGTAAAATCTGCAAAAGTAAACATTGGTAATGTAAAATACAAAATGTCACCAATACAAGAGAAATATATTGTAAATCTTCTTGTTGTAAGCAAAATAGTAAATACAGATTGTGTATATATTGATTTCGAGAATAAAGGACAAGAACTTATACCAAATGAGCAGACTAATTTAAATAATAATCCAACTGTTATAAACACAACTGTAAGTGGAATTCTATTAAATAAAGGCACAGATATGATTGAAATAGGATATTCTACGAGCTATTTTACACATATAGTAGTTGTAAATAATAAAACAGAATTTATAGATTATCAAACAAATAAAAAAATTGATTTTAACGATTTAAAAATAGATGATTGTATTTATATAGAAGGTATAAACCTTAATCCAGATAATGATTTGAAAAAAGTAGAAGCAACAAAAATTTATGTGTGTAGTAGGCTAAAAGTAAAAAAAGAAGTTGAAAAATCTTTAATAAATACATATAGAATCGATGGATTTGGAATTGAATATGTAGATGTAAATAAAAATGGAGATGGCAAAATAGTAGTTACTGCTCAATTTGAAAAATTTATATATCCAATTATATTAAAAGTAAATAAACAAACAGAATGCTATTTAGGTATGGGAAGACATTTACAATCAAATTATGGATATCAACTTCACGAAATGTGTGATATAACTTTAGAAAAAAAGATTTTAGATATAGATAATATCGAAGGAAATGTAAAAATGATAGAATATATAGCTGATTAGGAGGAATAATATGAGTTCATTATTAGGGCTTTTGTTTTTATTTTCATTTTTGATTTTACCATGGATATTAACAGTTTTTAACATAATAAATTTATTCAAAAAGAAAAAGATAAAAGAAGGCTTAATAGATTGTTTAACATTTGTATTGGGAATAACTTTTTCAATTATTTTATATGGATTTCTTGGATTTAAAGATTACAATGAATCACTTCTGATAGGTGGAGGAGAATTAGAATTACATTCTCCAATAGCTTCATGGAGCTTACCAACAGTTATCTCAATTTATGCACTTGGAATAATATCATATATTTTAATTAGAATAAAAAAATTAGATTTACCACCACTTGTAGTTGTTGGAAGTATGTCAGGAATATTTATATGTTCAATATATATGATAGTTTTTCTAATACAATTATCTAATAATATGCCAAAAGCAGGTGGAATACTACAATATTTTATATTATTTCCTTTAAACTATATTCTATGTTCTATAAGAGCAGAAATAAAAATTATGAAAAAATATAAAGAGCAGGGAATAGGTGGGAAAAGTGGATATAAAAATAAATTTTTAAACAAATGCAACAAAATTCTAAATGATGTAGATAATTGGCCAATCATTTCTGTAATTTTAGCCATTCCACTTTTAGCTATATTAATATGTATTTTAATGATATTTGGACAAAGACCAGATGAAGCAATAAAAGCTTTCTTAGAAACAAGTGACTGGACACTATCTCAAAAAATATCACCACCACCAGTTACTTATGATGCACATTATTTATGTACTGTTTCATTAAAAGGTCATAAACAAATAGTAAAACCTACAAGAATGGGAATAAGAAGAGGAGAAAAAATAGTTGTAAATAGACAACTATGCATAGCCAACGCATTTGAAGATTTAATAAAAGAAAAAACACCAAGATTTCATCATTTTGTTAGATACATATACGATAAATATGGATATCCATTGTCAAAACATATAAACACAGCTTTTCAAGCAGACATTACATATATTTTAATGAAGCCATTAGAATGGATATTTTTAATAACATTATATTTATTTGATATAAAACCAGAAAACAGAATTAATTTGCAGTATATTGGAAACAAGGTTACTTTTGGGGACGGAGAAAAAAAGTAACCTAAAATATCAGAATGATACTTTTGTTTATAAAAGTAACCTAAAAGGAGCAAAAAATGAAATTAATAAAAAGATTAATAATATTTATAATTTTAGTTATACTAATTATAGGAGTAACAATAGGAGTGATTTTTGGAATACCTGGATATAAAATGTATGAGGATGCTTTGGAAAAAGAGCCAATAGAGGATAAAATTGCAAGCATAGAAAAAAAGAAAAATTATTCAGAATTTTCTGAATTGCCAGAAATGTATGTAAAAGCTGTAATTGCAACAGAAGACCACAGATTTTATGAACATAAAGGAATAGATTTTATATCTGTTATAAGAGCAATTTATAATGATATTAAGGCTAAAGATTTTGTTGAGGGTGGAAGTACAATTTCTCAGCAACTTGCAAAAAACATTTATTTTACACAAGAAAAAACTGGCAAAAGAAAAATTGCAGAAATACTTATGGCTAGTAAATTAGATAATTCATTAAGTAAAGAAAAAATTTTTGAATTATATGCAAATACAAGCTATTTTGGAGATGGATATTATACAGTAAAATCAGCATGTAAAGGATATTTTAATAAGGAACTAAGAGAAATGACAGATTATGAATGTATAATGCTTGCAGGAATTCCAAATGCTCCAAGTGTGTATGCACCAACAAAAAATCCGGATTTAACAGCTAAAAGAGCAAAACATGTTATAAAAAAGATGGTTGAAAATGGTGACATTACACAAAAACAAGCTGATAAGATTTTAGAAGAAGGAGGATAAAATTATGCAATTTTTAAAAGAAGAAAATAGAATTTATGCAATGAACAATAATAATGAAACTATTGCAGAAGTAACTTTTTATGAAATAGAAAATGGAGTATATAATATTGACCATACATTTGTAGATGATTCTTTAAGAGGACAAGGAATAGGAAGTAGACTTGTAAAAGAAGCGGTAGATACAATAAAAGAAAAAGGAGCTAAAATTCAAGCAACTTGTCCATTTGCAAGTAAATGGATAGAAGATAATATGTAAAATATATATTTTAAAAAAGAATCCTAAAATTTGGGGTTCTTTTTTTGTCGAATTTTTGTTGACTATTTTTTTTCATAGTGATAGAATTGTTACGGAAAAATGGAGGTAATGAAATGATAATATATCCAAAAACAAGTGAAAATTTACAAGGATTAGAATATTTAAAACAATATGTTGAAAGAGATAAGGGAATAGAAATACAACTACTTTCTTATGAACAAACTAAGCAAATTACGTATAAAGTTATAAAACAATTAAAGCTTGAAATACCTCAACTAGAAGAAGTCACAATACATTTACCAATAAGAGAAGATTTTAATTTTGAAGCTTTAGCATTTTCTAAATTAGATGTAGAAAAAGAAAGATTAAAAATGATATGTGAAGTATCACAGGAATTTAATTTAAAATTAAACTTACTATACCATACTAGATGGAACTATATTAGCTGGAATAATAGTGGTGCAATAGACAGAATGAAAGAACTTTTAGAAATAATTCAAAATACAAATGTAAATATTTTGATAGAGAACATATATGCCTTAGTTGAAAGAAAAGAATGTGCAGTTTTAAAAGTTGCAAAACAAATAGATAATGAGCATTTAAAAGTATGTTTAGATATTTGCCATATACACTGTGTAGCAAATATGTTTAAAACACATTTAAATGAATACTTAAGTACATATTTAAATAAAGAGGATTGTCAAAAATATATACAACAAATACATTTTGCTGGAACATTAAATGAAGATGGTTATATTGATAAAAAAACACATGGAAGAGTACATGATTCTTGGGAAAGTTTTGAAGAAGATTATAATATTTTAAAAAAATTCGGAATAGAAGATAAAATAATAGTGGTAGAAGTTTCTGAAGATGATTATTCTACACGAAAAGATGAAATAAAAGAAATAGAGATGTTACTTAAGAAAGAAAAGGAAAAATTAGTTTAAGTTGATTTATTAATAGAACAAGAATATGAATTAATCAGTTGGAAATAAGAATAAAATAAATAATGAATTAAAATTTAAATAAAAGCAGATAATAAAATAATGGAGGAAACGAAAAGTGTTAATCGAAATTATTAAATTTATATTATTTGCTTTTTTTATTGTATTAATTTCAAAATATATATTAGTTACAACTTTAAGAAAATTAGCAGAAAGTTTAAATTTGAAAGCTAAAACAGTAGGAGATATTGCAGGTGCTGCAACTTCTGTACCTGAACTACTAACTATAATAACTTCAAGTATAAGGGGATTGCAAGGAGCAAGTATATATAATATTTTAAGTTCAAACATTATAAATTTAATTCAATTTTTAGGAACAATTTTTTTAAATAAAAATACTGCAAAACTAAAAAATCGTGCAATTATAATAGATATGATACTTGTAGCAATTACAATAATGATTCCCGTGATATTGCTACGATTAGATATAAAACTTGATATGTTTATAGTTCCATTATTTTTAATATTTTATGCACTCTTTGCTTATTTAAATAGTAATATTCACAAAGCATATTTAAAAAATGAACACAAAGAATTTTTAAAAAGAAAAATAGATGTTAAGAAGATTATACTATATATTTTTATTCTAATAATAACCGGAATTTCGTTATATATTGTTGGAGATTTATTAGGAAATAGTTTAGAGAATTTGTGCAAATTATTTAATGTTCCACAAATGATAGTTGGAATATTACTTGGATTTATAACAAGCATTCCCGAACTTATGACTTTTTTTGAATCACAAAAATATAATAAAAAGGAAAACGATGAAATGCTTGGAGTTGTTGAAGCTACAAACAATCTTCTTACATCTAATACTTTGAATTTGTTTGTAATTCAAACAATTGGAATTATAATAATAAATAGATAAAAAATTTAAAATATGTGGAAAGTTCCATATATTACTATAGATACCATACTTAAGCTTTACTATAAAACAATCAAGAATAAAAATACAAGTGATTTTTATTGAATGTGTAATAAAAAAGACCAAACGATAAATAAAAATGTCTATAAAAAGAAAATAGTACAATTCGGAACTTTCCAACAAATTATAAATAATATTTGAAAAGTATATACTTATGTGGTAATATAAATTACAAGAGGTAAGAAATGAGAAATATAGAATTAAGAAATAGAGTAATAAATAATAATGATTTAATAAAGTATGGATTTGAAAAACAAGAAGAAAAATTTTCATATAGTAAAAAGATATACAATAATCAATTTGAAATTATAATGGAATTAAAAAATAATAAAATGACTTCAAAATTAATAGATTTAATGAACGAAGAAGAGTATGTTCTTGTTGATGTGCAAGAAAGTGTAGGAGAATTTGTTGGAAAAGTAAGGCAAGAATATGAAGGAGAAATTCAAAAAATAATAGAAAAATGTTCTAGTAAAGAAGTATTCAAAAACAAACAATCAAAGGAAATAATAGAATATATAAAACAGAAATATAATGACGAACTAGAATTTTTATGGGAAAAATTTGATGATGTAGCAATATGGAGAAATAAACAAAATGAAAAATGGTATGGGTTAATAATGAAAATTTCAGAACAAAAGTTAGGAATAGAATCAGAAAAAATAGCTGAAGTTATAGATATCCGATACCAAAAAGATGAAGTACAAAATGTAGTAGATAATAAAAAAATTTTTCCTGGTTATCATATGAATAAAAAAAGCTGGATAACAATTAAGCTAGATAATTCAATTAAAACAGATAAAATAAAAGAATTAATAGACAATAGCTATAATATATCTTTAAAGAAAAAATGATAAAAGTCAAGAAAATTCGTTCGACAAAAACAGACAAAAAGTATTGACAAATGTATAAAAGAATAATATAATACCAATAATATATGTTATCAAGAGTGGACGAGAGATTCGGCTTTAAGACTCCACAGCAACCTATTTAAGTTAGGTGCTAATACCGACCAAAGTATAAATGTACTTGGGATGATGATTAAAAAGAGAAATCAACCTTTGTACAGAATGTATGAAGGTTTTTTTGTGTTCAAAATACTAAATAAGATTAAAAAAACTTAAAAATTAATGATAAACATATATTAATATTTAAAAGAAAGGATGATTAACATGAGGAGATTATTTACATCAGAGAGTGTCACAGAAGGACACCCAGATAAGCTATGTGATTACATATCAGATAGTATTTTAGACAGCTATTTGGAAAAAGACAAAAATGCAAGAGTAGCTTGCGAAACAGTTGCAGGGAAAGGAGAAATATATGTAACAGGAGAAATAACATCAACAGCAAAAGTAGATATTGAGCAAGTTGTAAGAGATACAATAAAAGAAGTAGGATATGACAATGAAAAAACAGATATCGATTATAGAACTTGCAAAGTTACAATAAATGTATCAAAACAATCTCCAGATATTGCATTAGGAGTTGATAAATCTTATGAAGACAAAGATGGACAAGAATTAGAATCAGAAGGTGCAGGAGACCAAGGTATAATGTTTGGATTTGCATGTGATGAAACAGAAGAATTAATGCCACTTCCAATATCTTTAGCACATAAACTAGCAAAAAGATTATCAGAGGTTAGAAAACAAAATATTATTGAATATTTAAGACCAGATGGAAAGGTTCAAGTAACAGTAGAATATGAAGATGAAAAGCCAATTAGAATAGACACAGTTGTTGTTTCAACTCAGCATTTAGATGGAATAGAAATGAATACACTACAAAAAGATATAAGAGAAAAAGTTATAAATTATGTAGTTCCAAAAGATTTGCTAGATGAAAAAACAAAATACTATATAAATCCAACAGGCAGATTTGTAATAGGTGGACCATTAGGAGACAGTGGTTTAACAGGAAGAAAAATAATAGTAGATACTTATGGAGGCTATAGCAGACATGGTGGAGGAGCATTTTCAGGAAAAGATGCAACAAAAGTAGACAGATCAGCAGCATATATGGCTAGACATATTGCAAAAAATATAGTTGCAAATAAACTAGCAAAAAAATGTGAAATTCAATTTTCCTATGCAATAGGTGTAGCAAAACCTGTATCTATATATATCGATACATTTGGAACAAATACAATTCCAGAAGAAGAAATAGTAAAAAAAATAAATGAAAAATTTGATTTAACTCCAAGGGGAATAATAAACTATTTAGATTTACAAAAACCAATTTACAAAAAAACAACAAATTATGGACATTTTGGAAAGAATGATTTACCTTGGGAGTGGAAAATGGGACGGTTCTCTTTTCCAAGATTGAGGTGGAAAATGGGACGGTTCTCTTTTCCACAAAAAAACACCCCTTATGAAAATGGGGTGTTTTTAAAATTAATATTATTTTTTTCCATATACTGAAAGCCTGTTGGCAACATCTAAACCAACCTGGCATAATGCAGCTGATGTGTAATGGTTTAAATTGCGTTTTCCAGCAGCATTAATAGATGGATCTCTACTGTATATTGCCCTTTTTAAAGCTTCTTCATAAACAAGCTTTTTTCCATTCCAAGCTTTTGTGACTTGAGTATTGCAATTCTTATAGTCTTTTTTGGTTGGAACATACCTATCATAGAAATATGAAGAACCTAATATGATGTTAGGATTTTCTTTTATTATTTCTTCTTGAGCTTGATGCACCTGGTTTACTTGTTTCATTGTGCTAGTTCCAGGTGTAGTTGATGTTTCTGCTAAAGCACCCATTTCAATTCCTAATTGTTTTGTTAAATAGTAATGCAAGGTTTTGTACATTTTCTTATATTGTTTTGTAGTTGTTTTTGCAGTTACATCATTCTCTCCTTGAGCGATGACATAAAATTTATGACCTATATTAAGATTTTTACTTTTAGCTAAATTTACAGCTGCTAAGTATTTTGCTTTTATTGCTTCATAAATATAATTATTTTTATATCGGATGTTTCTAGGATCATTATGAGGTAAGAAACCTTCAATAGCAACACCTCTTATTCCAGCACATACAGCTATAACTTTATGTCCAGTTTTATTATAATATGTTTGACAAAACTGCGGTATCATATTTGTACCACTAGACACAGACAATGACAAATATGATTTATCTGTTTTGCTATAATCTAACAAAAGGCCATTTTTATATACTAGGTTTTCTCCATAGTTTTGTTTTTGAGTAGAGTCTATTTCTTGAAAAGAATTTGTTAAAGCCTTATATTCAAATACTGTATTAGGTGTTTGTTTAATAGAAACAAAATTTAATGTTTGACCATTTTTTCTCAAAATAGAGCTATTAATTTTGGTCATAACTGCATATTGACCAGGAGTATATATAGAACTAGAATTAAAAACACTACGACTATATCTAGTTTCAGGAACATCTCTAGCACTACCTACCATATTAGATTGCCCTAAAAATAAAATAATATCATATACATCTTCTTTTTCAGGATTGGTTATCATTGCATACTCATTTATTGGCATAAAAGAGAATAACAATGAGAATATAAATATAATTGCAATTAATAATTTAAAGACTAATTTATTATTCATCATAAACATCCCCTTTCAATAATTCACCTAATTATATTATACCATATTTTGGCGGAAAATACAAGCGTTTAAGCGCTTTTACGGTTTTATTAAATATAGAAATAATATATTATAGTTTAAAAGTATATTGGATTATTTATATGAAACAATGCTAAAGTAATTTTACATAAA
>FLNV01000770.1_pt1 | contig 24781 bp, 21 predicted proteins | sample 1140351 | NCBI WGS metagenome assembly FLNV01 (sample SAMEA3878207, study PRJEB12797) | bioreactor metagenome | biome: Moose rumen | place: Sweden | collected 2011-10
GTCCGTCCACGGGCAGCAGGTAAGGGGTCTTGTCGGTCTCGTTGGGTATGCCGTGTCCGGCGTAGTAGATGATGAACTTTGCCTTGCCGTCGTAGGCGGTGGCCAGTTCCTTCAGGAATTCTATCTGTGTGGTCATCTCGCCCAGCGTGGCATCTTCTATGTAAACGATGTTCTCCTGCGGCAGACCGAGCGTCTGCTGACAGTAGGCGCGGAAGGTGCGTCCGTCGTTCAGGGCGCACAGCACGGGCTCCTCGCTGCGGTAGTTTTCGTTGGCGATGATGAGGGCGAAGGTGTTCTCGCTCGCGCTGGTGGCACGCGGCAGATTGCGGTCCACCTCGCTGCTGGTGGCCACCTGCTCCTCCTGCTTGGGCTGAGGGGCGGGTAGGGCGGTGCCTGCCTTCTGTCCGCCCTGCGGCGTCTTATGGTGGTTTGCCGCTACCAGCTGCTGCGCGCCTGTGGCCAGATAGGCGTTGACGTTGCAGCCTTTGCTCTCGGCATACTGCTCAGGCTCCATCTGTATGGTGCTGGGGAAGCTGATGTCGCGCAGCTGTCGGCACCAGCCGAAGACGCGCTTGCCTATGTGTGTCACCCCCGAGGGCAGCTCCACGCTCTTCAGTCCGGTGCGGAAGAAGGCATAGTCGTCTATCTCCTGCACCGAGGCGGGTATCACCACGCGCTCCATGTTGCTGTAGCCCGCAAAGGCGGCGCGGCCTATGCGTGTCACCTGATACTCCACCGTGCCCACTGGCACCGTGGCGGGTATGGTCACCAGTCCGCGCGTGGCGCTGTTGGCGAAGCGGAACTTACGCTGCGAATTGTGGATAGGGTATTTACTGTCGTCTATCTTGTATTCGCCGTTGTCCATCAGCTCTACGGTCATGGCAGCGTGGTCCAGTCGGGCATAGAACTGTACGCCCTCTATTGTGAGGGTCTGCTGGGCTTGTGCAGCCATACAACAGACTGCGGCCATCAGCAGCAAGGCTGCGCGGCAGATTGATTTTTCAGTGTAGTTCATAAGTCTGTGGGGTTTAGAAGTTATAACTCAGGCCGAGTGCAATAGCAACAAACGAGCAATCATCATCTATTACATTTGGGACACCTTTTGCCTCCAACTGTATGGACAGACTGTGCGAGATGCGCCAGTCTAAACCCAGACCAAAGTTTGGGCCAAAGCCCAACTCGTGTTCATACTCTTTTCCAGAATAATAAGAATAATCAATTTCTTCATAACCAAATATGCTAAAGCCTACCGCTACGTATGGCCTTACAACTTTGGGGCTGCCAAAAAGGTAATGTACGTCAACCGATGCTCCCGGCAGTGTGTGTTTCTCCCCAAAGTTCAGCATAAGCGATGGCTGTATGCGGAAGTGGTCGGAGATATTATAGTGGTATTTCACATGCAAGCCCCCCATGGAACTACAATCATCGGCGTCTGTACTAATAAAGCCGCCGATATTGCCTCCCACACCGTTCATGCCTTTCTGCGCCGAGGCAGTGCTGCAGAGGCAGCACGCACATAAGAGAGTAAATAAGTGTTTTATCATCTTCGTATAGGTTTTTCGCACCGAGCCTCTCCCGCGGTAGCATTGTTTGGGAATTAATGTTGGAATGGTTGTTGCTTGCGTCAGCGCACAAGAAAAGCGTGAGAGGTTCTTATCGTTACCCGTCCCACGTACCAGAGGCTCTCGCATTGCCCGAAAAAGTCAAGACGAGCAACACGAATCACCCACGCTGATGAGCTTTGCTGAGACCTCCCCCCGCATGACATGCTGGTGTCACACATGGGGATGTCCGCGAAGACATCCCACAGGCATTCGCCGTTGCTGTGTCCCATGACTTTTTCTGAAATTTGCGAGATTTCTGGTTACGTCTGGAACAAAGCGCGTGACAAACGCTTTTTATGTATGCTGCAGTCGCTGCCTCTGCCTCTCCCCGTCCTTGCAGGTGGGACGCAGGCTTCAACAGTAACCGCTGCAAAATTACATATTATTTTTGAAAAAACAAAATAATTCATCTTTTTTTATGTGCAGCAAAACAAAACGGTAAATATTATAAGATGTAAAAGATTTTGATTACCTTTGCGCCCAAAATTGTGACAGGCGCGATATAGATGATAGTGCCAACACAAAGAAAGAGGGAGAAGAATATGAAACAACTAAAATCGATACGACACCGCTGGCCGCTGCGGCAGCTGCTGATTGTCATGCTGCTGTTGTTCGGCACAAGTAGGGCCTTGGCAGTTATCGAGGGCAGTAACCTGAACACCACGGTTGCGGCCCTACGTCAGGAGCTGACTGAGCGATACGACGAGCTGAGTAGTCAGGCAGACCAGCGGTTGGCGCAGCACAACGCCATCTACCAGCAACTGTTGACAACGGTACGAAAGGCCAACCAGAACGCCTTGATGCTCTACTCGCAGCAGGACGACTATATCTTCGATATCTTCTATGCCTGTAGAGAGGCAACAAAGCTCTATTATGATTTTGAGCGACAGCAGCTACCTTTCAGAAAGCTCATCAGCAGCACCAACACCGAGATAGCCAACTGCGACTCGCTGGTGAATGCCCTGCAGGGCATACCCAACGTGTTGCTGAGCAAGCAGGCGCGGGCTGACCGAGACACCTGTCTGGTCAAGGCCAAAGGCATTAGAGCCATGCTGACCGACAACAACCGGCAGACCGTGAAGTACATGGGATACTACACCGCTACTGAACGTCAGTTGAGCGACATGAATGCATACGCGCAGAAGCGGTATGAGGAGATACAAACCAGTATCTTCCGCAACGGCGGTAGCAACTACCTTACCATTCTGGCCGACCTGCCCAACCGCCTGCAGCAGACGTGGCAGGCAACGCGGAAGCATGGTCTGGTCTTCATGGAAGGCGGACTGCTGGGACAGTTCTTCTGGTTGCTGGTAGTGGTGGTGGTGTCGCTGCTGCTGCGCGTGAAGCGCGACCAGCTGCGCAGTGCACTTTTCATCTATATGCCACTGTTGACGATGGGTCTGGGGGTCATACTGTTCCGCATAGTGCTAATACCCAACGAGCTGGTCAACCTGATCTTTCCGCCCATGCTCTTAGCTGCTGCCGTGTGGCAGTGGTGGTACATACAGCGCCACAAGGGTGGTGTGCCGCAGCAGGACAACCGCTATGCCTACGTCTCGCTCATGGTGTTTGGCATCTCTGTGATATGCTCGTGGATAGGCTACACGCTGCTCAGTGTGGAGCTCATCATCTGGTGGACCATGCAGCTCTCGTGTACGCTCACCATCACCTGTGCTGCCGACTGGTTGCGCATATACAGCGAGCGCAAGCGCTTTGACGAGCGTCCCATCACGCGCACGTGGTTCTTCCAGCTGGTTCGTACCGTGCTGCTGCCCATACTGAGCGTCTTCTCGGTGCTGTTCAGCATCTGGTGGGCGGCCGACGTGTTCAACCTGAGCGCCCTCTGCGTAAAACTCTTCGCCACCGACTTCATTGACATGGAGAACCTGAAGGTGTCACTCATGAAGCTCTCAATCGTGTTGTGCAACTGGTTTGTCTTCGCCTATATCGTGCGCACGGTGCTGGCCTTCATGCGGCTGCACTACCAGACTCAGGACCCGACCACTGCCGCCAGCCGCGAGGTGATGGGCAAGAACGTGGTGCAGGTGCTGGTGTGGGGCGTGTGGGCGCTGTCGTCACTGTCGCTGTTGCACATCAGTGTGACATGGCTCATGGCTATCTCTGGCGGATTAAGTACAGGTATAGGCTTCGCCTCGAAAGACATCATTGAGAACATCTACTACGGTGCCACGCTCATGGCCGGACGCATCAAGGTGGGCGACTGGATAGAAGTGGACGGCACTATGGGCCGCGTGGCCAGCATCAGCTACACCAGCACCGTCATAGAGAGCCTGTACGGCGAGGTCATCACCTTCCAGAATGCGCAGCTCTTCAGCAAGAACTACAAGAACCTGACCAAGAACCATGGCTATGTGCTGGCAGCCATACCCTTCGGCGTGGCCTACGGCAGTAACCTGAGGCAGGTGCAGCAGGTGGTGGTAGAGGCTGTGACCAAGTTGGAACACCCCTGGACAGACCGTGAGAAGCCTGTGAAGATAGTGGTCACGGCCATGAATGACTCCAGTGTGGACTTCAAGCTCTTCATCTGGAGCGATGCCGTGAAGCGTGTCTATGTCATCAGCGATGTTACCCGCTGCATCTATGACACGCTCTATGCCCACGGCATCAGCATACCGTTCCCGCAGCGCGACATACACATTATTAGTTGAGGAGTTGTGGAGTTGAGGAGTTGTGGAATTGAAGAGTTGTGGAGTTGAGGAGTTGTGGAGTTGAGGAGTAAGTGTTTGTAAGTAGTAAGGAGTTGAGGGGTAATCTACTTTACCTCCTCAACTCCTTATTTCACAATTTCTCAAATCCCTACTTATCCTCCGAAGTTGTCGTACATGATGCTCTCGGGGTCAACGCCAAGAGAGTCGAGCATCTGCACCACGGCCTTTGACATGGGGCCGGGACCGCACATGTAGTACTCGATGTCCTCGGGAGCCTCGTGGTCCTTCAGGTAGGTGTTCAGCATGACCTGGTGGACAAAGCCCGGCGTGTACTTCACGCCTGCGGCATCGGCAGCGGGGTCGGGACGGTCCAGGGCCAGATGGAAGTGGAAATTGGGGTACTCCTTCTCCAGTCCGAGGAAGTCGTCAAGGTAGAACACCTCGTTCAGCGCGCGTGCACCGTAGAAGTAGTGCATCTCACGGTCGGTGGTGTGCAGCGTCTTGGTCATGTGCATGATCTGCGCACGCAGCGGAGCCATACCGGCGCCACCGCCCACCCATATCATCTCCTTCTTCGAGTCGAAGTGCGGGTGGAAGTCGCCGAAGGGTCCCGACATGATGACCTTGTCGCCCGGCTTCAGCGAGAAGATGTAAGACGAGGCGATGCCCGGGTTCACCTCCATGAAGCCTGAGCGGTCGGGCTTGAACGGTGGCGTGGCGATGCGCACGGTCAGCATGAAGACGTCGCCCTCGGCCGGATAGTTGGCCATCGAGTAGGCGCGGATGGTGGGCTCGGGGTTCTTACACTTCAGCGGGAACATCTTGAACTTCTCCCACGACGGCAGGTACTCGTCGCCGATGAGCGACTTGTCGAAGTCGCGGTCGTAGTCGATGCAGTCGAATGCCGGTATCTTGATCTGTGCGTAGGAGCCTGGCAGAAAGTCCATGTGTTCGCCCTTGGGCAGCTGCACCTTGAACTCCTTGATAAACGTGGCCACGTTCTTGTTGGAGATGACGGTACACTCGTACTCCTTCACGCCCAGCACCGACTCGGGCACGTGTATCTGCAGGTCGCCCTTCACCTTGCACTGGCAGCCCAGTCGCCACCCCGCCTTTATCTCCTTGCGGGTAAAGTGGGGGCGCTCAGAGTCGAGTATCTCGCCTCCGCCTTCCAGTACCTGCACCTTGCACTGTCCGCACGATGCCTTGCCTCCGCAGGCCGAGGGCAGGAAGATGCCGTTCTCGTTGAGCGTAGTCATCAGGCTGGAGCCCTGTGCCACGGAGAGCGTGCGGTCGCCGTTGACGGTGATATTGACGTTGCCCGAGGGCGAGAGGTAGCGCTTGGCCACTAACAGCAGTATGACAATGGCAATGATTGTCAGCAGGAAAACAGATATGCTATATGCTATAAACTGTGCCATATTTAACATTAAAGATTATGCATGAAACATTAAATATTCAGGCCGCTGAAGCACATCATGGCCATGGCCATCAGTCCCACGGTGATGAAGGTGATGCCCAGTCCCTGCAAGGGGCGCGGCACGTCGCTGTACTGCATCTTCTCCCTGATGGCACCCAGCATAACGATGGCCAGCGTCCAGCCCAGGCCGGAGCCGATGCCATAGACCATGGCGTCCCACACGGAGGTGATGGCCTGCGTATTGTCTTCGGGCAGCAGTATGCGCTGCTGCATGAAGAGCGAGGCACCCATGATGGCGCAGTTGACGGCTATCAGGGGCAGGAAGATGCCCAGGGCAGCATAGAGCGACGGACTGTAGCGCTCCACCACCATCTCCACCAGCTGCACTATGCCGGCAATGACGGCGATGAAGAGAATGAACGAGAGATAGCTCAGGTCAACGCCCTCCACGAGGCAGTCGGGACCCAGCACCTTGGTCTGCAGCAGGTAGTCAACAGGCACGGTGACCAGCAGCACGAAGGTGACGGCCATGCCCAGGCCTATTGACGTCTTCACGTTCTTTGACACGGCCAGGTAGCTGCACATGCCGAGGAAGAAGGCAAAGATCATGTTGTCGACGAATATCGACCTGAAGAAAAGACTTATTGCGTGTTCCATATCTTACTTCTCCTTATAAAAGTATGCACGATGTATCCAGATGACGCAGCCCACGAGGATCAGGGCCATGGCGGGCATGGTCATCATGCCGTTGTTCACGTAGCCCCACTGGTAGCAGCAGTCGGGTATAACGCTAATACCCAGCAGCGTGCCGCGTCCCAGCAGCTCGCGCACGGCTCCCACGATGACCAGTATCATGGCGTAGCCCAGTCCGTTGCCAATGCCGTCGAGGAACGAGGGCCAGGGCTTGTTCTGCATGGCAAATGCCTCTAATCGGCCCATCAGGATACAGTTGGTGATGATGAGTCCCACATAGACGGAGAGCTGCACGCTCACGTCGTAGGCAAACGCCTTCAGTATCTGCGAGACGATGGTAACCAGGGCGGCCACCACCACCAGCTGCACCACTATGCGTATGCGCGTGGGAATGGTGTTGCGCAGGATGGAGATGATGACGTTGCTGAACGCCGTGATGACCGTCACGGCCAGACCCATCACGATGGCGGGCTTCAGCTGCGACGTGACGGCGAGCGCCGAACAGATGCCCAGCACCTGCCCCAGTATGGGGTGGTCCAGGTTGAGCGGGCGTGTAAAGACCTCCTTATTTTGTTTACTGAATAATGCCATAGTTTACTCCTCCTCTGCTTTAGGTTCAACATTCACGCTATCAGCATTGATGACGCTTTCGATAAGTGCGCCTATGGCGTAATTCTTCAAAGGCTTCAAGCCATCCTTCAGCATAGCGTCCACTCCGTTAGAGGTCAGCGTGGCACCCGTCACGCAGTCCACCTGCGTCTCAGGGTCTTCCACCTTCTTGACCACGGAGAGCACTACGCTGCCGTCCTCGCCATAGATCTTCTTTCCGATGAATTTCTCCTGCCAGGCCTGCGAGTCCTTTATCTCGGCACCCAGACCTGCCGTCTCGCTCTCGTGGTTGAAGTAGGCACCGAAGACCTTGCCCTCTTTGTCGATGGCTACATAGCCGCTGATGCCGCCCCAGAGTCCCATGCCCTTCAGGCTGGCCACCAGAACGTCCTGTCCATCGACGTTGCACTCATAGACCTTCTGTCCGTCTTCCGTTTCTTTCTCTTCCTTCACCACCTCGGCGTACTTGGCCTCGGCCTCTGCGCCGTCCAGGTTGCGAATGTTGAGCGAGTAGAGTATCTGCTTCTTCACATCAAGGGCCACGTTGGCGTCCTGCATAGGCTTCAGCGCTTGGAAGACGAAGGCCAGCAGGAAGGCAACGATGACCACAAGCACCGCGCTATATATAATAATGTACGCGTTAGAATTTGTATTCAGTTTCATATCCACTTCCTCCTTTCTACTTTACTACTTTACTCCTCTTGGCTCGCTTTGAGATGTTCTGCTGCACCACGCACCAGTCGATGAGCGGTGCCACCATGTTGCCGAAGAAGATGGCCAGCATCATGCCCTCGGGGTAGCCGGCGTTCATGACGCGTATGATGACGGCCATGGCACCGATGATGAAGCCGTAGAAATACTGTCCCACCTGTGTGCGTGCAGAGGTGACGGGGTCGGTGGCCATGAAGACGGCACCGAAGCAGAAGCCGCCCAGCACCACGTGCTGCTGCCATGTGAGGGGGCTCATGCCTGTGGCGTGGAAGATGACGGCCATGACTATGCCACCGGCGAAGACGCTCACCATGGTGCGCCACGAGGCGATGCCCGTCCAGAGCAGGAGCAGGGCGCCGAGGGCGATGGCTATGACGCTGGTCTCGCCGATGGAGCCGGGAATGAGTCCCGTCACGGCGTTGCACAGCTGCGCGGCATCAGGCATCACGCCCTGCGCCACCTGTCCGAGTGGCGTGGCGGCAGTGAAGCCGTCGGGCAGCGTGTTGCCCAGTCCGAAGATGCTGTCCTGGGCCACCCACACGGTGTCGCCCGTCATTGAGGCAGGGTAGGAGAAGAAGAGGAACATACGGGCGGCGATGGCCACGTTGAAGATGTTCATGCCCGTGCCGCCGAAGATCTCCTTGGCGAAGATGACGGCGAAGGCGCAGGCCAGGGCCAGCATCCACAGCGGCGTGCCCACGGGCACTATCATCGGGATGATGATACCGCTGACCAGATAGCCCTCCTGTATCTCCTCATGTTTCCACTGGGCCCAGGCAAACTCTATGCCCAGACCAACGATGTAGCTCACCAGCAGCTTGGGCAGCACGGCGAGGAAGCCGAAGCCGAAGATCTCCCAGAACGAGGCCGAGGCCAGTGTGCCGGCGGCCAGGTAGTTCTGATAGCCCACGTTGTACATGCCGAAGAGCAGTGCAGGCAGCAGTGCGATGACCACCATCGACATGATGCGCTTCGAGTCGATGGCATCGTGTATGTTGGTACCGCTCTTGGACGTTGTGTTCGGGACGTAGAGGAACGTCTCAAAGCCGTCGTACATCGAGCGGAAAGCGTGCAGCTTTCCCTCCGGCTCAAACTGGGGCTTTATTTTGTCAAGATAATTGCGTAAATTCATAATTCACAATTCATATAGATTGTTAAGCGTTCTCCTTTCGGAGGATGTCCAGTCCCTCGCGCACGATGCGTTGCAGTTCCAGTTTGGAGCTGTCCACAAACTCGGCCAGGGCGAAGTCCTCGGGACTCACCTCGTATATGCCGAGCTGCTCCTGACGGTCTATGTCGCCTGTGATGATGGCCTTGATGAGGTATTCGCCGTAGATGTCCATGGGCAGCACGCTGTCATACTCGCCGCTCATGATGATGTGGCGCTCGCCGCCCTTCACGCGGGCATCGGCAGCGAACAGCTTCTTCGGGCTCAGCCACGAGAAGTAGCTGCGGCTGACCGAGAACTGCTTCAGTCGCGGCATGATCCAGCCCAGCATCTCGTCGGCGTGGCTGCCTTCGGGAATGACGGTCACCTCGCTCTCGTGTGCACCGAGGAAGTCGTCAGGCTGGCAGGGCGAGCCCGTCAGCACGTTGCCGCGTATGATACGTATTTTGCCTTCGCGGCAGTCGGCTTCAGAGACGGAGCCGTTCATCAGCAGCGGCGTGAGCTGCTGTCCCACCAGCATGTCGGCGTATGCGGGCGAGCTGACCTCGCTGCCGCAGAGGGCCACGGTGCGGCGCAGGTTGACACGGCCCGTGTTGAACAGTCGGCCGAAGAAGAGTACTGCCGTTGGGTCAACGGTCCACACCACCTCGCCCTTGTTCACCGGGTCAATATGGTTCACCTGTACGCCCACGTTGCCGGCAGGACAGGGGCCGTCGAACACGGTCACCTCCACGTTCTGCGGCACCTTGGCCTGCACCCGCGAGAGCAGGTCGGCCTGCAGCGAGCCTACGCCAAGGTGAACCTTGCTCACCTTGGCCAGGGCGGCCAGACCTGTCAGGAAGTCCTCTTCCTGACCCTTCACCTCATACTGGAAGTCGGCGGCCAGCGGCTTGTCCCTGAGGGCGCTGACGAAGATGGCCTTCGGCTGCGTGTCGGGTGTGGTGCTGACGGCGTAGGGCAGCTGGTCTATGTAGCCGAAGAGTCCGGCACTGAGTAGTGCGGCCTTCACCTGCTGGCCGTCCATCTTCGAGACTTCCTTGCGGCCAAAGTCCTTCCACTGCGGCTCTTTGTCGGCCTGCACCTGCACGCAGAGTACCTTGCGGCGTTCGCCGCGCACAATGGCCTTCACTGTTCCGCTCACTGGCGAGGAGAAAGTGACCTCCGGGCACTGCTTGTTGGCGAAAAGCGGCTCACCGGCCAGTACGTGGTCGCCTTCGCGCACCAGCACCTTGGGCACCAGTCCCGTGAAGTCGTCGGGCACCAGGGCATACAGCGCCGTCGGTGCTATCTGCAGCTTTCGCTGCTCGGCGGCACCTTTCAGTCGCAGGTCAAGTCCTTTTCGCAACCTGATTACGTTTGACATAATGATGTTTAATTTTACAATTTTACAATTTCACTATTTTACAATTTCACAACATTCTTCATTCTTCACTCTTCATTCTTCACTCTTCATTCTTCACTCTTCATTCTTCACTCTTCATTCTTCACTCTTCATTCTTCACTCTTCATTCTTCACTCTTCATTCTTCACTCTTCATTCTTCACTCTTCATTCTTCACTCTTCATTCTTCACTCTTCATTCTTCACTCTTCATTCTTCACTCTTCATTCTTCACTCTTCCCTTAAATAATCTTCTGCTCTCAGCAGGTCGTCAGGGGTGTCTATGCCCACGGTCTCGATGTCGGTCAGTCCTACGCGAATGCGATAGCCTGCCTCCAGCCAGCGCAGCTGTTCCAGACTTTCTGCCTGTTCCAGCGGACTTTGCGGCAGCTGGGTCACCTCGTGCAGCACGCGGCGCCGATAGGCATACAGCCCCAAGTGCTTCAGATAGGGGAAACGCTGCAGCCATGCCTCGCCCTCTGCCTCGCCGCGCACGTAGGGTATAACGCTGCGCGAGAAGTAGAGGGCATATCCTTGATGGCTGACAGCTATCTTCGGGCTGTTGGGGTTGCATACGGCCTGCCACGTGTCGAAACGCTTGCCCAGCGTGGCAATCTGGCACGCGGGATCGCTGAACATCGACACCAGCGTCTCTATCTGTGTGGGGTGTATGAAAGGCTCGTCGCCCTGCACGTTGACCACCACGTCGTCGTCGGCCACACCACCTATCTTGGCCACTGCCTCCTCTATGCGGTCGGTGCCGCTCTTGTGGTCGGCCCGCGTCATCACGCAGCGTCCGCCGAAGCGCTCCACGGTCTGGCGTATGCGCTCGTCGTCGGTGGCCACCACCACACACGGCATGACCTGTGCCGCCTGCTGGTACACGCGCTCTATCACCGTCTTGCCGCCAAGCATGGCCAGAGGCTTGCCTGGAAAGCGGGAGCTGGCATATCGCGCTGGAATAACAACTATGTTCATGTGTCCTATTCCTTACTCCACCACTATGGGCTTGTACTTGGGCACCAGTGTCTTCATAATGGCCCAGCCTATGAGATAGGCCACGGCGCAGATGCAGAACACCACCATGTAGGCGGCGGGCTTTCCCTCGAAGCCGAAGAACTGGAAGGCACTGCCCTGTTCGGCTGCCCAGGTGAAGAAGTTGCCCGAGCCCTTGTTGATGGCAAACGAGCCCAGACCTCCAGCCATGGAGCCGATACCGGTGATGGTGCCGATGGTCGATTTGGGGAACATGTCGCCTATGGTGGAGAACAGGTTGGCCGACCAGGCCTGGTGTCCGGCACCGAGCAGACCTATGAGTATGGCGGGCCACCAGGCGCTCACGGCTCCTAGCGGCTGTGCCAGCAGGCCCAGCAGGGGGAAGCAGGCAAAGATAAGCATGGCGCGCATGCGGCCCAGATAGGGATTCATGCCTTTCTTCTCGACGAAATAGGTGGGCAGGTATCCGCCGCCGATGCTGAGAACGGTCACGATGGTGTATAGCGTCAGGATAAGCAGTATGCCCATCGTGCTGTCGCTGGTGTAGCCATACTGGTCGCTGAAATAGGCAGGTGCCCAGAACAGGAAGAACCACCACACGCCGTCGGTCATCAGCTTGCCCACGATGAACGACCATGTCTGCTTGAAGGTGAAGCACTGCCAGAAGCCAATGGTCTTCTCCTCCTTGGCCTCCTGCTTCTTCTCGTCGTTCGAGCGCTGCACGTCGGCCAGGTCGTTGTCCTGTTCTATATAGTTCAGCTCGGCCTGGTTGACGCGCTTGTTCTTGGCAGGCTTCTCATAGAGCCACATCCACAGTCCCATCCACACGTAGCCCAGCACGCCGATGATGATGAAGGCCATCTCCCAGCCCCAGGCGCGTGCCAGCAGGGGTATGGTGGCTGGAGCTGCCAGAGCGCCCACCGAGGCACCACTGTTGAAGATGGAGGTGGCGAAGGCGCGGTCCTTCTTGGGGAAGTACTCGGCCGTGACCTTGATGGCTGCGGGGAAGTTGCCTGCCTCGCCCAGGGCCAGAATCATGCGGCATGAGAGGAAGAGATAGACAGAAATGGTTGCCAGAGCTACAGCTGCATCACCAGTGAGCTGCCCCAGCTCGGCTACCGAGCTGTAGCCCTCAATGTTCATGGCGGCCCAGCCGCAGCCTGCGTGCAGCACGGCACCTGTGCTCCAGACGAAGATGGCTATGAGGTAGCCTTTCTTGGTGCCCATCCAGTCGATGAATTTACCGGCGAAGAGGTTGGCTATGGCATAGAAGATGGAGAACCAGCCGGTGATGGTGCCATAGTCGGCATCGGTCCAGTGGAACTCGGGGGCTATGAAGTCTTTCCATGTGAGTGAGAGAACCTGACGATCCATGTAGTTGACGGTGGTTGCCAGGAACAGCAGCCCGCAGATGACCCAACGGAAATTGGACATCTTGATGGTTTGGATAGGTGTCATGTTTACGAATTTAGAATTATCGGATATCGATGACTGGAATGTTGTCTTTGTCGTTATAGTAGAGGTTCTCGCCCGCCATGCCCCAGATGAAGGTGTAGTAGTAGGTGCCTGCGGCGGCGTGGATCGACCACTCGGGCGACATGATGGCCTGCTCGTTGTGCAGCCACACCACGCGGCTCTCCTGCGGCTCACCCATGATGTGGGCTATGGTCTGCTGCTCGGGTAGGTTGAAATAGTAGTAGGCTTCGATGCGACGGCCGTGGGTGTGGGGCGGCATGGTGTTCCATGCGGCGCCCGGGTTGAGCTGGGTCAGACCGAGCTGCAGCTGGCAGGGACCCTCCTCCAGCACGTCGTTCACGATGAGCTTATACACGGTGCGGTTGTTGCACTCCTCAAGCGAGCCCACGGGACCCCATACGGCGGCCTTCAGCGAGCCCTTGCGTCCGTCCAGTGTTATCCACTGCGTCTTGTAGTGCTGGTGGGCCGTGGCCGAGTTGAGGTAGAACTTGGCCGGCTTTTGGGCGTCCTTTGAGCGGAACTCCACCACCTTGTTTACGTCCTTGCCTTCCTTTATGTGTCCGCGTCCTATGTAGAGCGCCTCCTTGGGCGACAGGGCGTACTCTTTCCCATCTACAATGACCACACCGTCGCCCTCGCCGCAGTTCACCACGCCCAGCTCGCGGTTGTACAGGAAGTATTTCTCCTTGATGCTCTTGTCAACATCCAGGCCCAGTTCAAGGAAGTTCTCCAGTCGCAGGGTCTTGTTGACAGGCATTGCCCCGCCGAAGATGAAGCGGTCGTAGTGTGAGTAGGTGAGATGGATCTTGTCGGCCTCCATCACTTTCTCCATTACGAAGCGGTCGCGCAGGGTCTGCGTGTCATAGTGTTTCACGTCTTGTGGGTGACATGCGGTCTGGAACTTCACGTCCTGCTGGGCCTGCATGCCCATGGCGCCCATGAGCAGGGCGGCTGTAATCAGTGTTTTCATTTCTTTTATTTGTTAGGTCGTTATTTCACTACAATCTTCTTGCCGCCGCGAATATACAGGCCGCGTGCCACTTGTGCGTCTGTCAGACGGCGTCCGCTGAGGTCATATACGGCATTGTCGCGTCGGGCCGTGGCTGTCGTGCTGACGGTCTGTATGCCGGTCGATATCTGGCTGTAGTCGGTCTGGCGGTTGGTCATCTGGTACAGTCCGCGCAGTTCTGTGGCCGTCAGGGCGCGGCTATACACCGTCACGTCGTCGAAGCTGGCGGCAGGCGAGCCCCAGAAGGAGCCGTTGCCCAGATACAGCTCTGGCGCAGCGGCCAGCAGGTCGAGCATCAGCTGATAGTTGAAGCCAGAGGCGGTTGTCACGGCCGTTCCGTCCATCTCGCCGTTGAACTTGTTCGACCCCTTGGCAGCCCCATCTACATACATGGTGAAGCTGCCCGGCTTGACTACTATGGCCAGATGGTGCCAGCGTCCCACGCTGAGTTCGCTGGGAGTGGCCTGCGTGGGGTGGTTTATGTCGAGCCAGTGGCCGGCGTTGTCGTTGAATCCGGCGTAGATGTTGCCCGTGACGTACAGTCTGACGTTGCCGTCCTTGCAGCCGAACAGCGCGTCCCACAGGTTGGCATCTGCACGCCGCACGTAGAAGGCTATCGTGGCGCCCTGGCTCAGGTCCTTGCCCTTCAGCGGGTTGGGCATGGCCACGTAGCTCTCCTTGCCGTTGGCACCGGCGCTGAGGTTCACCACGCGGCCGTTGCGCAGCTCGTCGCCTGTGGTCAGCGTGGGTGCGGTGCCGCCGCCGTTGGCGGCTGTCTGTGCCGTCTGTGCAGCATCGAGTGTGTTGGCCATGGGGTCGGTGTCGAAGCCGTAGTGCGCCAGCAGGCCTGTCAGCCAGTCGGCCTGCGTAGCGGCGTTGGCTTCGCTCATGGCGTTCACCTTGTAGGAGTGGGCCCAGAAGTAGTTGCTGCTGCTGAGGCGCACGTCAAGGGTCACCAGGGTGTCATGCTCTGCGGCCTGCGGGTTGTAGCGGCCGTAGTCGGAGATGACCTCGGGCACCGAGCTTGTCCACTGGGTGCTGACGGCGTCGGTCAGCCCCAGGCTGTATAGGTCGATGTTGCTGCTCACCTTCTGATAGTTGGTGAAGGGCAGCTTCTGGTTGTTCAGCTGCCATGCCAGGGCATATTTCGGGTGCAGCTTGTAGCCCCATACGTTCAGTCCCGCCGAGCTGCATGCGGTGAAGACTATGGCGTGCATTGACTGGTAGTCCATCACCTCCTCGTATATCACGCCCTGATACAAGGCTCCGCTCAGGCTGAGTGTGATGTACGACGTGCCTTCCGCGAGGCTCCACGTGCCTGTGCGGGCGCCGCTGACCTTGCCGTCGGCCGTCAGGGTCAGGCTGAGCGGCTCCACCATCTCCTGGTTGGCGCAGTCCATGCTATACTTGTGTAGCATGAACTGGTACTGGCCTGCTATCTGCTCGGCTGTCAGCGGCTGTTCTGAGGCTATGTCGCTGTCGGTCACGGTCTCGCCGTTGTACTCGAAGGGCGAGGCCACCAGCCAGCCGTTCTTCGTCTGGAACAGCTGGTGCACGCGCACCTGGTGACCCTCGTAGTCCTTGTTCTCCGACGGGAAGCGGGTGTGATAGACCAGATAGGTGCGGCCGTCTTCGGCAGCCAGCACCGAGTTGTGTCCCTGCGACAGTTCGCCCGTCGTCATATATCCCCAGCCCTGGTATGCACCCATGATCTTCATGCCGCGGGTGTCGGGGTTAAGGCCGTAGTTCCTGGCGTAGCTGGAGTATATGGCCGAGCGGTTCTGCCCATCGACGTATGGGCCGTTGGGGTTCTGCGAGCGGAACACGCGCATCTCGTAGCCGCCGGTGCAGTTGAAGCCTCCGTTGCTCATGAAGAGGTAGTAGTAGTTGCCCACGCGCTCTATGTACGAGCCCTCGCCCGACACGTAGTGGCCGCCGGCTATCTTCTTCCCGAAATAGGGGTCCTGTGTTATGTCGTCGCCAGAGCCCTGCAGGGGGTAGCTCACGTTATAGTCGCGCAGTCCGGTCTGCTCGTCCAGCTCCAGCATCCATATTCCTCCCGACCACGAGCCGTAGCTCAGCCACAGCCCGCCGTCTGCGTCGTAGAATACGCACGGGTCTATGTTGTTTGGCCACCGGTTGCCGTAGTTGCTGGCCGATGTGTAGCGTGTGGGCAGGCTTGTCACGCTGCTGCCCAGTACCAGTGGCACGTCGGTGTCGCGCCACGAGTGCTGCCCGTTGTCGAAGCCGCTCACCACCACGGGTCCCTGATAGAGGAAGGGCCCCGTGGGCGAGTCGCCCGTCAGCAGCACTATGCTCGAGTGCCAGCTGTCGCCGTTGATGCTCAGGTAGAAGCACCACTTCTGCATCGTTGGGCTCCAGATGATGTCGGGCGCCCACATGTTGCCATCCACGTTGTATGCCGCGTCGGTGCGGGCGGCCCAGTCCACGGCATTGAAGGCGGGCAGGTCCACCTCCTGTCCGCCTATGCTCACCTTCTGCACGGTGGGCGTGACAAATGCCTCGGCGTTGGTGCAGTTGTTCTTTGTGGCGGTGCGCCATGTGGGTGCGCTCCATGTCCAGTTCTGCAGGTCCTTGGAGTAGGCACCTGCCTTGTGCGACCCCATTATGTAGTATCGCTGGTTGCTCGGGTTGTACACTATCGACGGGTCGTGTATGCTGGTGCGGTTCTTTGTGGTGGTCTTGTACAGGTTCTTGGCCTCGGCTGTGGTCACCTCTATGTCTTGTGCTACCGCTGTGGTTGCGACGTACAGCCCACAGGTAGCCAGCAATATCAGTTTGTGGTTCATAGTTAAAAGTCCATTCTTCATTCTTCACTCTTCACTTTCTCGTCCGCCACGATGCGTCGGCGGTTCAGGTACATCATGCAGATGGTGACCACGGTCAGCAGACCGGCACCCACCCACTGCAGGTTGTTCACGCACTTGTAGATAATCCATCCGAAGAGGCTGGAGGCAAAGTCTATGGCGCCGGCCTGGAAGCCGTCGGGTATCTTGGCGGCGGGGTCGCCCGTCTGGGCGTACACCGTCTGTGCAGCCTGGCTGAAGGCCGGGGCCATGTCGGTCACGAACCACAGGCCGATGCCCACGGTCACTAGGCCGATGATGATGGTCTTCACCACGTTGCCACGGGTGTAGGGCAGCACCATGACGAACACATAGAACATGCCGGCCAGCGAGGCCAAGGGCAGGAACTCGTTGCCGGGCAGCACCACGGCCACCAGCAGAGCCAGCGGAATCAGTATCAGCGAGGCCACGAGGGTGGTGGGGTGGCCTATGACCAGGGCGGGCGACATGCCTATATACACCTTCTTGCCGGCCCACTTGCGCTGCACCACCTCCTGCGTCTTCTCGGCTATGGGCTTCAGTCCGTCGATGAAGAGCTTCGTTATGCGCGGTATCAGCTCCATCACGGCACCCATGGTCACACCCAGGAACAGCACCTTCTTGATGTCCATCTGGGCCACGGCACCTATCAGCGCACCCACGATGACACCCAGCACGATGGGCTCGCCCAGCACGCCGAACTTGCGCTTCAGGCCCTCGGCGTCGATGTCAAGGCGTGAGAAGCCAGGTATCTTGTCCAGCAGCCAGTTGATGCCGATGGCAAAGGCGGTGAAGCTCTGGCAGAAAGGCTGCGGAATGCTAATACCGTCCATGTCGTCGTAGTAGCCCTGGAAGCGCTCGGCCGTCATGTCGGCCATGCACAGCGTGATGATGTAGCACACTATGGCGGCAAAGTATCCCCAGGCCAGGCTCTGGTCCATGACAAAGTAGGCCACGGCACCGATGAAGGCGAAGTGCCAGTAGTTCCACAGGTCGATGTTCACCGTGCGTGTGGTCTTGGTGATGAGCATCAGGAAGTTCACGCCCAGACAGATGGGTATGATGAGCGCTCCCACGGCCGTGTTGTATGCCACGGCGGCGGCGGCCGGCCAGCCCATGTCGAACACACCCAGCTGCAGGTCGTACAGGCGTGAAATCTCGCTCAGAGGCCCGCCGAAGTTGTTGGTCAGCAGGGCCGTCACGATGCCCAGACCCACGAAGCCCACGCCCACGTAGAGGCCCGACTTGAGCGACTTGCCGAATTTCAGGCCTATGCACAGGCCGATGATGGTGAATAGGATTGGCATCATGACGCTGGCTCCCAGCGATATGATGTAGCTGAATACTTGCTCCATAGTTTTAGTTTATATTCTTTTTTTTAGTTGTGTTCCTGCAATGTGGTAACCGGTGTGTCCATTCACTGTGGCAATCACTGTGTGTATGCGGCTGCAAAAATAGCAAATAAGTTCCATACTGGCAAATTTTCCACACATTTTTGTTCACCATACTTACAATGCCCACATTAGAAAACTTTAACACAACTATCCACCTCGAGAATCGAATATTTTCAGGCAGAAAGCAAATGGCAGTGAAAAACGCCATTCTGAGGCATGTCGGCTATAATGTTGTACGTCAGGCTGTTGGCAAAACAGCGGTTCCTTCAACGCGCAACAGAGGCCCCACAGCACCGCAACAGAGGCCCCGCTGCACCGCAACGGAGGCCCCGTTGCACGGCGATGGAGCCCCCGTTGCACGGCGATGGAGGCCCCGTTGCAGTGTAACAGGGGCTCAGTTGCGGTGGCTCGGAAACATCGTTGGCGCACACAGAGGCAAGGAGGCCGTTGGTCTGTGGCACAAATTTCCACAACCGACCGTTTCTTTCTCTCTAAATGTGCAGAAAACTCATGCAGTTTTATATTCTTACGCGGACTTGTCGTATTACATCTGCTTCAGCTTCTCGATGAAGGCTTGCAACTTCAGAACGAGAATCTGCGGGAAGGTAAGGTCGCGCAGCACGTCGTAGTGCGAGTCGTCCGATACGATATAGGTGGCGTTGGCAGCGAAAGCACAATCCACGAACTTATTGTCGTCGGGGTCGGCAGTGATGAGTTCCATGTGGAAGTACGTGTCGATGCGCATTACGTTGTTTCGCTTCAAGATGAGGTCTATCACGTTACGCGCAATCTCCGGTTTGGTGTTTCGTGCTATCACCTCTTCGTACTCTTCCAGTATCTCTGTTGTCACGCATAGCGTGTATCGGCCTTCCTGAAATCCTAACCATACAGGGTATGCCGAGCCTCGCCTTGACAGCGAGACGAGCAGACTGTTGGTGTCAAGCACCACGCGGTCATTCTGCATACTCGGGTTGATGATGTTGAGCGTGTACGTCCTCTTTCAGGATTTTGTCAATGCGCTCCTGACTCCACTCGCCGCTGTCCCAGAGTTGGTCCATGCCCTCGTCTATCTTGCGGGCGTAGAATTGGCAGACCACCTCGCGCAGTTCATCGAGTTCTTCCTTAGTCTTGATGTGTCCCAAGAGCTGTAGGAATTCCAACTGTGCATTGTTCAGTACTGTTCTTTCTGTTGCTTCCATAATTATCAGCATTTTTTATGTTTGAACTTCGTTGACTTTCCAATTTAGGCCGCCGAGCTAAGTTTTCAAATCCTTTCCGCTTGGAATGGCTCTATCAATACTGCTCTTCGCTTGCTTGATTGTGGCTTTCACGCTGCAAAGATACAGTTTTTCCCGATACTGTGCACGTTTTTCCTTAAATTTCTGTCTGAAAATGGACAATCTTTTTGGGAATCTTTATGGGACTGACTCGAAATATTATTAGAAATGCTTTGCTGTTTCAAAGAATGTTCGTACCTTTGCGCCCGAGTTCAGCCGAAGCTGTGAGGTGGTGGCTGCTCAAAAGACATTGCGGGAAATAATGAAGCGTTGTGCTTCTGTCTTGTTATCTGAAATCCGCTAAATTTCAATTATAGACAAGATAGGATGTACTTCGGTTCACGCTTATAGCGTGGGCTGACTGTATCTATATCTTTCTATAAGGGTCTTAGCGGAACCTCAGGTAAGGGACGTAGAACATTCGGTTCGCGCCTTTTCGTGTGCATATAATATTAATGTGTAGTCGTGGGCGCTCCGCCGGCGCTGAGGAATTAACATATGACCTACGGTCGCGGCCATGACCGCGACCTGTGGGACGACGAGGAGGAATAAACATAGCCGAGGCACTGAGCTTTATAACTATATACAGATCTCAGCTGCAAAGATTTAATTATGTTAATAGAAGTGGCGAGCCTGCTGTGAAGCACGCCCGCCACAATTGTAAGTCCTAAACTGCTATTAACTCATGCCCCACAGCGTGCAGAGTGTCATAAATCATGTTTAGACTACTGTCGCTTGGTGTCTTCTTCCCACTGATGTACTGGGCCATAAGGCTTTGAGATATGCCAATGCGACGTGCCATTGCTGATACGTTTAATTCTGGGTGAGCCATAAACAGACGGTATAAGTCTGTTGTGGGCTGCTTTTTGAAGAATGCCTCAAAACACAAGTCTTCGTCTATGTCCGGCCAGTGGATACCGTATTCGTCGGTCTCATAGTTGCGCAGCTGTTCTCTGGAGGCATACTTCAGTCTTGGATAGTCGGATAGTTGTTCGCAGGCTACTTCTCCTTTGTCTGTCCTTATCCATACTTCTGTGTCTGTCAGCCATACCTTCTCAATTCTCATAATTATTCACTCCTTCCTTTATTTGACATTATTGAAAAACATGTTCCAGTGCATGGCTATTGTCTCTTCGTTCTCTTCGATTATAGACTCTATAAGCTTCAACTCCTGTCTCTTGAAACCGTGGTTTTCCACCAGTTCCACAGGAAAAATGTTATACTTAGCCTTGTTACCGTCTTTTACTACATGGACATGAATGGGTGTGTGGTCGTTTGCATAGAAAAGGAAACGGTAGCCGAAGAGGGTGAATATTGTTGGCATAGATTTGCTTTTTCCTGCAAAGATAGGTTATATTTTTATAACAAACAAATGTTTTGTGCTATTTTTTGTGAACAGTTTTTGAACTATTCGGTTTTTTTTCTTACTTTTGCAAGCCGAAAAAGTAAGATAAACAACAATACGACATGAAGAACAAGAGACTGTGGGTGTTGGCGGCCGTGGTGGCCGTTGTGGCCGTGGCGGCGTGGTTGCTGTCAGGAAACAAGAAGGGAGATAAGGTGGCGATAGAGACTGCCCGTGTGGAGCTGCAGGACCTGCGCACCAGTATCACGGCAACGGGCACGATAGAGCCCGTGACGAGTGTCACTGTGGGCACGCAGGTCAGCGGCATCGTCTCGAAGCTGTATGTTGACTACAACAGCGTGGTGAAGCGGGGGCAGGTGATAGCTGAGCTGGACAAGACGAACCTGACCAGCGAGCTTAAGACGGCGCAGGCCAACCTGGCCAGCGCGCAGAGTACGCTGAACTATGAGGAAACCAACTACAAGCGATACCAGACACTGCACGAGAAGGGCCTGGTGAGTGCCGACGAATATGAGAGCGCGCGGCTGACATACTTGAAGGCGCGCGAGCAGGTGAACACGGCGCGTGAGAGTGTGCAGAAGGCGCAGACCAACCTGGGCTATGCCACGATAACGAGCCCTATAGACGGCGTGGTGCTGTCGAAGAGCGTAGAGGAGGGCCAGACGGTGGCTGCTTCGTTCAACACGCCCGAGCTGTTCAAGATAGCCCGCGACCTGACAGACATGCGCGTCATAGCCGACATTGACGAGGCCGACATAGGCGGCGTGAAGGAAGGGCAGCGCGTGGTGTTCACGGTGGATGCCTTCCCCGACGACAGCTTTGAGGGACAGGTGACGCAGGTGCGACAGGAGGCGACCACAGAGAGCAATGTGGTGACATATGAGGTGGTCATCTCCGCACCAAACGCCGACCTGAAGCTGAAGCCCGGACTGACGGCCAACGTGACCATATACACCATGGAGAAGACGCAGGTGCTGGCCGTGCCGAACAAGGCGCTGCGCTTCATGCCTACGGAGCTGATGCTGCGCGAGGGCGAGACCATAAGCGACGTCGAGGCGGCGCAGAAGCTGTGGACAAAGGACGGCAACACCTTCACTGCGCACAAGGTGGAGACGGGCATGACAAACGGCGTGCTGACCGAGGTGTTGAGTGGCGTGAGCGAGGGCCAAGAGGTTCTGGTTGACTTCAGCATAGGCGGCGATGTCGAGCCTGAAGCAGGACAGCAGGCCAGCAATCCATTTATGCCGAGGCCGAGGAATAACAACAACAAGAGCAAGAAATGACAGGCATGGAAGAGAAGCGGAAAGTTGTCATCGAGCTGCAGAACGTGAAGCGTTACTTCCAGGTGGGCAGCGAGACGGTCAAGGCTCTGCGTGGCGTGTCGTTCAAGATATACGAGGGAGAGTTTGTGACCATACAGGGCACGAGCGGCTCGGGCAAATCGACACTGCTGAACCAGCTGGGCTGTCTTGACACGCCCACGAGCGGCGAGTATCTGCTGGACGGCATCAGCGTCAGGGAGATGTCCAAGACACAGCGCGCCCATCTGCGCAACCAGAAGATAGGCTTTGTGTTCCAGAACTACAACCTGCTGGCAAAGACAACGGCGGTGGAGAACGTGGAGCTGCCGCTGATGTACAACAACCGTTACACGGCGGCACAGCGGCGCGAGGCTGCCATCAAGGCGCTGCAGGCGGTGGGACTGGGCGACAGGCTGTACCACAAGTCGAACCAGATGTCGGGCGGACAGATGCAGCGCGTGGCTATAGCGCGTGCGCTGGTCAACGACCCGGCCGTGTTGCTGGCCGACGAGGCAACGGGTAATCTGGACACTCGCACGTCGTTTGAGATGCTGGTGCTGTTCCAGGAGCTGTACCGACAGGGACATACCATTATCTTCGTGACGCACAACCCTGAGATAGCCGAGTACTCAAGCCGAAACATCAACCTGCGCGATGGCAAGATACGCGAGGACACCCTGAACCAGAACATCAAGTCGGCGGCTGAGGCCCTGGCCGCACTGCCCGTAATGAACGACGACTGATGAGAATTGAGAGTTGAAAATAGAAGATTGAAAATTATTTAGGTGTAAGGTGAATATAACCAATCTATTCAAAATAAGCTTCAAGGCCATTGCCAACAACAAGATGCGCTCGTTCCTGTCCATGCTGGGCATTATCATCGGCGTGGCCGCAGTTATCATAATGATGTCTATAGGTCAGGGGTCGAAGGAGAGCATACGCGCCGAGCTAAGCACCATGGGCACCAACCTGCTAACCATCAGGCCGGGGGCCGACATGCGCGGCGGCGTGCGACAGGACCCGTCGGCTATGCAGACACTGAAGGTGGCCGACTATGAGCGCATTCTGCGCGAGAAGAAGTTTGTGACCAAGGTGTCGCCAGAGGTGACGGCAGGCGGACAGGTTGTCTATGGCAACAACAACACCAACACCACGGTGTATGGCGAATCGACCGATTACTTGGACATAAAGCAGTGGACCATAGAGGACGGCGAGTGCTTCACCGAAGAGGACATCAAGAAGGCGGCCAAGGTGTGTATGGTCGGCAAGACAATAGTGGATGAGCTGTTCGGCAGCGGTGTCGATCCGATAGGAAAGACCATACGCTTCAAGTCGATACCCATGCGCATAGTGGGTGTGCTGAAGTCGAAGGGCTACAACTCGTGGGGCATGGACCAGGACAACGTGATGATAGCTCCATATACCACGGTGATGAAGCGCATAGCGGCGCAGACGTATTTCTCAAGTCTGGTTTGCTCGGCCGTTACGGAGGAGCTGTCTGACGCTGCCATAGAGGAGCTGACACAGATCCTGCGCGACAACCACAAGCTGAAGGAAGGAGCCGACGACGACTTTACCATACGTTCGCAGGCGGAGATGATGCAGACCATGTCGAGCACGATGGACACCGTGACCATTATCCTGGTGGTGGCGGCGGCCTTCTCGCTGCTCGTGGCCGGCATAGGCATTATGAACATCATGCTGGTGAGCGTGACCGAACGTACAAAGGAGATAGGCCTGCGCATGGCCGTGGGTGCCACGGGGCCGGTCATATCGCTGCAGTTCCTGATAGAGTCGGTGCTGATAAGCCTTACCGGCGGTCTGCTCGGTATCATGGTAGGGTGGGGTGCCAGCCAGTTTGTTGTGCCGCTGTTCGGTATGCCGAGCAGCGTCCCCCTGTGGGCGGTCAATGTGTCGTTCCTCGTCTGCGTATGCATTGGTGTGCTGTTCGGCTACATACCGGCGCAGAAGGCTGCCAACATGGATCCGATAGAGGCTATACGACACGAATAAGATTGAAGATTGAAGATTGAAAATTGAAGATTGAAGATTACGTATGGATTCCTTAATTTTCAATTTTTAATCTTCAATTTTCAATTTTATTTGCGTTTTTGGCCAGTTGACCAGATACAGGTGTTGTGTGGCACGGGTGAAGGCCGTGTATAGCCAGTGGATATAGTCGGGCGTGAGCATGTCGTCTGTCATGTAGCCCTGATCGACATACACGTGGGCCCACTGTCCGCCCTGCGCCTTATGGCAAGTGACGGCGTATGCAAACTTCAGCTGCAGAGCGCCCCAGTGTGGGTCGCTCTTCAGTTGCTTCATGCGCTCGGCCTGCGTGGGCAGGTCGGCATAGTCGGCAAGAATGGCTGATTTAAGCTGTTCCTGCTGTTCGGGCGTGAGCGCTGGTGCCTCGGTGTCGAGGGTGTCGAGTAGCAAGGGCGTGGTCAGCTCCATGTCGTCGTAGTCGGGCAAGCTTAGCGTGGCATCGCAGAAGTGGCAGCCGTAAAGGTCGCGGTGGTGTCTGAGCCTGTGTACCACGGCGCGGTCGCCGTTGGCTATGAGCGAGCCGTCGTCAAGATACTTGTTGCGCACCACCATCACGCGGTCGCCGGCACACAGTTCTTCGTCGCGCCCCAGCACCTGTGCCCTGATGCCGCGGTTGAAGATGACGGCACGCTTGTTGCTGCGGCAGATGACTATGGTGTCGTCTTCGCCCACATGGCTGTAGCTGCTGGACAGCTGCTCTATCAGCTCGTCGCCCGGACACACGCTGATGTCGGCGAAGCTCTGGAGCAGCAGGCGTGGCAGACGGGTCATCTCGCTGTGTGTTATCATGCTGCGCACGAGGGTGGCGTTGTAT